>ENA-UOOA01000160-UOOA01000160.1-human-gut-metagenome-genome-assembly--contig:-P61old-NODE-160-length-149991-cov-283.922940_pt1 | contig 149991 bp, 119 predicted proteins | sample MGYA00242467_ERZ724014 | MGnify/ENA metagenome assembly ERZ724014 | reverse complement strand
CGCAGATAATACTTTGTGTATTATCGAGCATTTTGGCAACGCAGATGCCGTGCCGTAGCCGCCGGAGCGGTGCTTAAGCCGCAAGGCGAGAATTATGCGGTGTTGCCTAAACAAAACGAGGTATCTGCCACGGAAAGCAGGTACCTCGTTTTGCTTATGCTACACGCACGCCGCCAGTGTATCCTCGGTCAGGATAATGTGCCCGTCGGCGTCCACATCGGCGGTGTAAACGGTGCCGGGGTGGGCTGTACCGGCAGCGATGCGGTCCGCAAGGGCCTGCTCCACGGCACGGCTGACGGTGCGGCGCAGCTCCCGCGCACCGTAGGGCGGCACCTTGTCCCCGGCCAGCACCTTGGCTGCGGCGGGCGTGTGGTGCAGCGTGTAGCCTTGCCGGGCTGCGCGCTGCTCAAGCTCGACAAGCAGCCGGTCTGCGATCCCGGCCAGCTGCTCCGGGCCGAGCGGGTCAAAGAGGACGGTCTCATCCAGGCGCCCCATCAGCTCGGGGCGGAAAAACTCCTTAGCCTCCTGGATGGCTTGCTGGCCGCGGCGCTGGGTCTCGGCAGCGGCGGCCCCAAAGCCCAGCGGCGACGTCTGCCCGGACAGACACCGCGCACCCAGATTAGAGGTGAGCAAAATAATCGTGTTGGAAAAATCTGCCCGGCGTCCCTGGGAGTCGGTCAGATTGCCGTCCTCCAAGATTTGCAACAGCAGGTTCTGGATGTCGCTGTGCGCCTTTTCGATTTCATCAAATAAGACAACACTGTACGGGCGGCGGCGCACGGCCTCGGTCAGCTGGCCGCCCTCGTCGTGGCCGACATAGCCCGGCGGCGCGCCGAGCAGCCGCGCGACGGTATGCCGCTCCATATACTCCGACATGTCAAAGCGCAGCAGGGCTTTTTCGCTGCCGAACCAGCATTTTGCCAGCGTGCGTGCCAGCTGGGTCTTGCCGACGCCCGTCGGCCCGAGGAACAGCATAGCTCCTATGGGCCGCCCGCTCTCCCGCAGGCCGGTGCGGCTGCGTCGGATGGCGGATGCCACGGCGGCTACGGCCTGCGGCTGGCCGATGACCTCGGCGGCAAGGCGCTGTTCCAGATTGGCAAGACGCTCCCTCTCGGCTTCGCCCACGCGCTCTGCGGGCACGCCGCTGGCCTTGCTGACGACCCTTGCAATATCGGCGGGGGTCAGTGCCCGGCGGTTCCCGCTGGCATCGGCAATGCGGCGGGCCGCGGCGGCTTCGTCCAGCAGGTCAATGGCCTTGTCGGGCAGATACCGCCCGGGCAAGTAACGCACGCTCAGCTCCACCGCGGCGTGGATGGCCTCGGGCGGGATGCTGACACCGTGGTAGCGCTCATACCGCGGCATCAGTCCGGCCAGAATCGTTTCTGCGGCAGCAGGGGTAGGCTCCTCGACCATGACCCTTCCAAAGCGGCGCTCGAGCGCGGAATCCTTCTGGATGGTTTTGCGGTATTCCTCAGGCGTGGTCGCGCCGATGAGCTGAATTTCGCCGCGTGCCAGCATCGGCTTTAAGATGCTGGCGGCGTCAATGGCTCCCTCCGCCGCCCCGGCCCCGGCAATGAGGTGGATTTCATCGATAAACAAAATCGTTGAGCGGTCACGGTACAGTTCTTCCAACAGGTTCTTGAACCGCTCCTCAAAGTCGCCGCGGTATTTGGTGCCCGCGACCATCGACGCCATGTCCAGCGCCAGCACCCGCTTGCCGCGCAGTGCCGGGGTGATCTGCCCCGCGGCGATCCGCTGCGCCAGTGCCTCCGCCAGTGCAGACTTGCCGACACCCGGCTCACCCAGGAGGCAGGGGTTGTTTTTCTGGCGGCGGCAGAGAATTTCAATCATGCGATCCAGCTCGGCATCACGGCAGAGCACCGGGTCGAGCCGCCCCTCCTGTGCGAGGCGCGTCAGGTCGCGGCCGTATTTATCGCTGGGGCGGCCTGTGCGGGAGGCAGCCATCCGCGGCTGGGCGGGCAGCACAAGCTGACCGGAAAGCTGGCGGCATTCCCGCGCGGCCTGCGGCAGCTCGATGCCCAGAGCCGCCAGCCACCGGCTGGCCGTGCAGGACGAGTCCTCGAGGATGGCGCAGAGCAGGTGCTCGTTCTCCGCCCTGGCGGCACTGGCCGCGTGCGCACCCAGCACGGCAAACTCCATGGCCTTGCTCAGCTCGGGGGCAAGGTCCCGGCTGTGCAGGCGGCGCGGACGGCCCGCCGCGTGGGCGGCGGTATGCTCGGCCAGGGCGGTAGATGTCACCCGCTTGCGGCGCAGAAAATCCGCCGCTGTCCCCTGTGCTGTCTGCACCAGCGCCAGCAGCAAATGGCCGGTATCCGCCTGGCTGCACCCCTGCTGCCCCGCCAGCACCAGCGCCGTGTGCACGGTGCGTGCCGCCGTGAAGGAAAAACCTTTATATCTGTAGACCCAGAACATCTGCAAATCCTCCTCTGAAAAGTACCCATTGAAAGTATAGACGCCGGGCCAATAAATAATCATCGAAATCTGGGGGATTCTGCAAGACAAATTGAGAAAACCGTGGTATAATTAACTGGTTATTTTTATTTTTACGTTTGAGGTGGTTTTCAATGCACAAACTGATGCGCTACATCAAGGGCTATGAGAAGCAAGCCTTGTTAGCGCCGCTTTTCAAGATGCTGGAAGCCTGTTTTGAATTGTTTGTGCCTCTGGTCATTGCCAGCATCATTGACACGGGCATCAAAAACGAGGATGCAGCCTTCATTTGGACGCGCTGCGGCCTGCTGGTCCTGCTGGCTGCTATCGGCTTGGCCAGCAGCCTGACGGCACAGTGGTTCTCCGCAACGGCGGCGCTGGGCTTTGGCACGGCATTGCGCAAGGACCTGTTCCGCCATATTGGCACGCTGAGCTACAGCGAGCTGGACGGCATTGGCACCCCGACGCTTGTCACCCGCATGACGAGCGACATCAATCAGGTACAGAACGGCGTCAACCTGACGCTGCGTCTGCTGCTGCGCTCGCCGTTCATCGTGATTGGCGCGCTTATTATGGCATTCTCCATCAGTCCGAAGCTGACGCTGCTTTTCATCGGCGTTACGATCATGGTGTCGCTTATTATATGGGCCATCATGCGCGTGACCGTGCCCATCTACCATGAGGCCCAGAACGGCTTGGATCGTGTGACGCTGCTGACGCGCGAAAACTACGTCGGCGCGCGCGTGGTGCGTGCCTTTGCCCGCCAGGCGGACGAGCTGGCCGCCTTTGTGGAGACAAATGACCATCTGAAAAAGCTGCAATTTGCGGCAGGCCGTATTTCGGCGCTGATGAACCCGCTGACCTATCTCGTCGTCAACCTGGCCGTTGTGGCGCTGCTGCTGCGCGGCGGTGTGGAGGTCGATGCCGGTAAGCTGACGCAGGGCGAAGTCATTGCCCTTATCAACTATATGAGCCAGATTCTGCTGAGCCTGCTGCGTCTGGCTGATCTGGTCGTTTCGGTCACCCGCGCACTGGCCAGCGGCATGCGCGTCAATGAGATTCTGAACACCCACACGACGATGCAGGATCCCGGCACGGCAGAGCTGGCTGTGAACGACGCTGCCGAGGCGGCTAAGTTTGAGCACGTCACCTTCACCTACAAGGATGCCGGCGCACCGAGCCTGACGGACATCACGTTCACGGCCAGGCCCGGTGAGACCATCGGCGTCATCGGCGGTACGGGCAGCGGCAAATCGACGCTGATCGACCTGGTCTGCCGCTTCTACGATGCCGACAACGGCGGCGTTGCGCTGTTCGGCCATGATGTAAAGCAGTACAGCTTTGCACAGCTGCGCAGGCTGGTGGGCGTCGTGCCCCAGCAGGCCGTGCTGTTTACAGGTACGATCCGCGACAATATGCAGTGGGCCGCCCCCGGCGCTTCCGACGAGGAAATCTGGCAGGCGCTGGAGATAGCCCAGGCGGCGGAGTTTGTCCGCGGCAAACCCGGCATGCTGGATGCGCCGGTGGAAACGGCGGGCCGCAACTTCTCCGGCGGCCAGCGCCAGCGCCTGACGATTGCCCGCGCGCTGGTACCAAAGCCGAAGATCCTGATTCTGGATGACAGTGCCTCGGCGCTGGATTTTGCAACGGACGCAGCCCTGCGCAAGGCAATCAAAGAGGAAACGCACGGCATGACCGTGTTTATCGTCTCCCAGCGCGCGGCCAGCGTGCAGCGCGCCGACCACATTCTGGTGCTGGATGACGGTAAGCTGGTTGGCGACGCGCCCCATGCCGAGCTGCTGCGCAGCTGCGAGGTCTATAAGGAAATCTGCCTGAGCCAGTTGAGCAAGGAGGAGGTGGCAAAGACGCTATGAGCAAGACAAAGCAAAAGCTGGACCAGAATACGATCCATCGCGTCCTGAAGCTGATCCGCCCCTACGCTGGCATGGTCATCCTGACGCTGACCTTTGCGCTGATCACAGTGGTCACGACTCTTCTGGCCCCGGTACTGTCCGGTAAGGCCGTGGATATGATCCTGGGACCCGGTCAGGTTGATTTTGCAGGCCTTGGCAAAATTGCGATAGCGATGGCTGCCACGATTGCCTGCACAGCGCTGGCCCAGTGGCTGATGAATGTCGTCAATAACCGCATTACCTTTCAGGTCGTGCGTGATATGCGTGTCCGTGCGTTTGGCCAGTTGGAGATTCTGCCGCTCAAATATATGGACGCCCACCGCCCCGGCGATGCTATCAGCCGCATTACCACCGACGTGGAGCAGTTCAGCGACGGTCTGCTGATGGGCTTTACCCAGCTGTTCACCGGCGTGCTGACGATTTTGGGCACGCTGGGAGTCATGCTGTTCATCGACTGGCGCATTGCGCTGGTCGTTGTGGCGTTGACGCCGCTGTCAATTTTCGTCGCGCGGTTCATTGCCACCCACACCTATTCTATGTTCAAGGTGCAGAGCGAGACCCGCGCCGAAATGACGAGTCTGGTCGAAGAACTGGTCGGCAACGAGCATCTTGTCCGCGCGTTCGGCTATGAGCGCCGCGCCGAGGAACGCTTCGATAAGATCAACCTCGATTTGCAGAAGTGCGGCGTCAAGGCGACGTTCTTCTCCTCTACCACGAACCCCTGCACCCGCTTTGTGAATGCGCTGGTCTACGCCGCCGTCGGCGTGCTGGGTGCGTTCGTCGCCATTGCTGGCGGCATCACGGTGGGCCAGCTGTCTGTCTTTCTGAACTACGCCAACCAGTACACGAAGCCGTTCAATGACATTTCGGACGTTATGACCGAACTGCAGAACGCGCTGGCTTGTGCGCAGCGCGTGTTTGACCTGATTGACGAGACGCCCATTGTGCCCGATGGCCCGGATGCTGTTGCCCTGCCCCACGGCGCGGGCAGCGTGGAGTTTGACCACGTCAGGTTCCGCTATGTGGACGATGTGCCGCTGATCGAGGATATGAACCTGAAGGTTGCGCCGGGCCAGCGCATTGCACTGGTCGGCCCCACGGGCTGCGGCAAGACGACACTGGTCAATCTGCTGATGCGGTTTTATGAGATCAACGGCGGTATGCTGCGCGTCGACGGGTATTCCATCGACAATGTGACCCGCGACAGCCTGCGCGGCAACCTGGGCATGGTGCTGCAGGAGACCTGGTTGAAGGCCGGTACGATTGCGGAGAATATCGCCTACGGCAAGCCGGATGCGACCCGCGAGGAGATCATCGCCGCGGCCAAGAAGGCGCACGCCCATAGCTTTATCTGCCGCCTGCCTAACGGGTACGACACGCAGGTAGCCGAGGACGGCGGCAACATCAGCCAGGGCCAGCGGCAGCTACTCTGCATTGCCCGTGTCATGCTGCGACGCCCGCCGATTTTGATTCTGGATGAGGCAACGTCCAGCATCGACACCCGTACCGAGGTGCTGGTGCAGGATGCCTTTGAGGAACTGATGAAGGGCCGCACGAGCTTTATCGTGGCCCATCGCCTGTCTACCATCAAGAACGCTGACCAGATCCTGGTCATGAAGGCCGGCAACATCATTGAGCGCGGAACCCACAAAGAACTGCTGGCGCAGGGCGGCTTCTACAAGCAGCTGTACGAGAGCCAGTTCGCCAAGGCATAAAGCCATACACCGGGGGAAAAATAGGAGGATGTATTATGAGTCACATTATCATTCCGGAAGGATACCAAAGCCTTTTGGGTTTGTATGACACCCAGAAGGCCATCGGCCTCATCAAGACGATCTTTCAGGAGAAGCTCTGCATGGCGCTGCACCTCAAGCGCGTCACGGCTCCCCTGTTTGTCATGCAGGGCAGCGGCCTGAACGATGACCTGAACGGCGTCGAGCGCCCTGTTTCGTTCGATGTGCCCAGCCTGAACGAGCAGGCAGAGGTCGTCCACAGTCTGGCTAAGTGGAAGCGCTACGCCCTGTACAAGTACGGCTTCCGCCCCGGTCAGGGCATTGTGACCGATATGAACGCCGTCCGCCGCGACGAGGAGCTGGACAACCTGCACAGCATCTACGTGGACCAGTGGGACTGGGAGCGCGTTATCACTGCCGACCAGCGCACGCTGGAATTTCTGCAGGAGACCGTGCGGGACATCGTGGACGCTGTCTGCGCAACGTCTGACGAGCTGCGCTGGAAGTTCCCCGAGCTGAAAAACAACATCCACCTGCGCCGCGAGGTGGCATTTATCACGACGCAGGAGCTCGAGGACAGGTACCCGGACTTCACGCCGAAGCAGCGCGAGAATGCCTTTGCCAAAGAGCATGGAACCGTCTGCATCATGCAGATCGGCGGCAGGCTCAAGAGCGGCCAGCCCCACGACGGGCGCGCGCCCGACTATGATGACTGGACGCTGAACTGCGACATCCTGTTCTGGCACAAGCCGCTGGACTGCGCACTGGAGCTGTCCAGTATGGGTATCCGCGTTGACGCCGACGCCCTGCGCCGCCAGCTGGACGCCGCAGGCTGCCCGCAGCGCGCGGAGCTGCCCTTCCACAAACTGCTGCTGAATGGCACCCTGCCCCTGACAATGGGCGGCGGCATTGGCCAGAGCCGCCTGTGCATGCTGCTGCTGGGCAAGGCCCATGTCGGCGAGGTACAGGTCAGCCTGTGGGATGACGCTACGGTACAGGCATGCAAGAATTCGGGCGTGGAGCTGCTGTAACTCTTGACAAACCCCTGCCGATTGTGATATTATATTAGAGTTCCCGCTAGTATAGCACAATTGGCAGTGCAGCTGATTTGTAATCAGCAGGTTGCAGGTTCGATTCCTGTTACTAGCTCCAAAGAAAAGAACGCTGAAACGCATTGTTTTGGCGTTCTTTTGCTTTCTGCCTGTGTTGCCGTATGTGATTTGGGTACTATTTGGGTACTACGGCCTAAAAAACGAGAAAAAAGTAATCTCCCAGCAAGCCTTATTGCAGGCCCGCCGGGAGCTTTTTTTATGCCTGTTTCTTCGGGGTAGGAGAAGCGTTTTGAGACCGTTCACCTCCACGGAGAAGTACATCGGCAATGCAGTCAGACGCTTCAGCTTTCCGCTCTTCAATGAGGTGGGCATAAAAGCCCTCGGTAGTGGTTGTGGATGCGTGGCCCAGTTGCTTGCTTACGGTGACAACATCCGTACCGTTGGCAATCAGCACCGATGCGACAGTGTGCCGGAATGCGTGAGGGTTAATCCTGGGCAGGTTGTGCCGCTTGGAAAACTGGTTCAGCCATTTGGTGATACTGTCCGGGTTCATCGGGCGACCATCTTCCTGCGTAAACACAAAGCCTGTCTCATGCCAAAGGCTACCGCTTGCAAAACGCATAGCCGTCTGTTCCTGCTTCCACTGCTCCAGCAGGTCTACGGCCTCTTGCGGAATCTTCAGAAAGCGCACGTCTGCCGTTTTAGTTGTGTCGAGGTAGATCCCCCGCGTGTGACTGTAGAGTAGCGCATGGTCAATTTTAATGGTTCTCAGTGCAAGGCTGACCCGCTCCCATTGCAATCCCATGATTTCGCCCCGGCGGCAGCCCGTGACGATCAGCAGCAGCAAGATTGTGCGCCACTTCAACGGCTCTGTTTCCAGCGCCTCAAGGATTGCATTGATTTCTTCCGGCTGGAAATAATTCGGCTCTTTGTGCTCCAGTTTAGGCGGCACGGCCTTTGCCGCCGCGTTATACGGCACTAGCATCTCGCGTTCTGCCTGAGCGAGGACAGTCGAGATAAAACGATGGTAGGAATCCACAGTTTTCGGAGCAAGCGGGGTCATGTCCTTTTCCAGCGTAAAAAGGTCACTCGTCTGATTGCCGAGTGCAGCGGCTACAGCCTCGGCCTTTTTCGGCATGACTTTTGAACCGTTCTCCATCGTGCGGATTGTGTTGCTGGCGACCCCCGCTTTCTTGGCAAGGGCATCCTTGCTCATGTGCTGGTCTAGGCGTGCTTTTTGGAGCGCCGGCTTTGCGATGGCCTTGGCGGCACCCTTGCGCAGACCGTTCTCTTGCAGATTGCGGTAAAAATTATTGAGGTGCTGCGGGCGGATGTCGCACAGCTTCATGTGGCCGATGGCCATATTGGTGCGCTCCATCATGCTTTGATAAAAATCTATAGTCTGAGTTTTAACCCCCTGCTGCTTCTTCAAATCCAGCACATAGGCCGCATACTCGCTGAAGGTCTGGCGGTTGTCTGTCTGGTAGCCCAGTTCGATGTCCCGCTCAAAGTCAGTGGCCACGCGCTGGAGCGTTTTTGCAATCTTCTTCTCGCTCATGCCGGGGTCTGGTGTCCAGGTCTTGGTGTGCTTGACTTTTTTGCCGCCCTTGGTATACCCGGCGGATACGGTGATGCGATAGAAATCGCCATTTTTACCGGCCCGTTTTTCAATGCTCGCCATCATGTGCCCTCGCTTTTTCAAGTTCATCCGTTACAATTTCTGTAAATGTACCCTTGGCTTGTTCAAGCCAGATTCGCGTAGCAATATTCGTTCCTGGCCACAAAATACCAAATCCGCTTTTTTGCATGCCTTCAATTACAGAGTATTTATCGGGCCTTAGAAATTCGTTGCATATATCTTCGCTTAATATCGTGTTTCGTGATTTCATATATAATCCAATACTGCTTAAAAGCTGTGGAAGTTTATCCGCACACAAAAAAGCATCGATTATTGCTGCAAAATTGAATGTTGAATCCGGCGCAGTTACGGCTGCAAGTTTGCTTTCGCCGTCTGCAAAATCTTTTCTTTTAAGTATTTGAGATTCTGAAGCATAGGACATTCTGCGTAACCGTTCTATTGCAAAATTGCTAAGACCTGTTTCTTCGTGTATATCATAATAAGAGGCCTTGACGCCTGTAATAAGATAGTGACAATCAACGCCAAAATGCTCCGCTAATTTTGCAAGTTCATACGGAGAAAAAGCAGATTGTCCCAATTCTTTTTTTGTGTAATTAGAACGAACCATATTCAGATATTGTGCGGTTGTTTCCTGCTTTTCTGATGCAGCCTTTCTTATTTCAGCAATACGCCGCCCGATTTCAACATTCATTGTTTGGGTATCCATATTTGAACACGCTTCCTTTTATCTTTAAAATTGTTCTTATTTTGCACAACACATTTACAATGTGAACTATTTGCACTATTATTGTTACTATCATAACGCAGAGACGAATGAATGTCAATATCAAACGGAGGTACAACATATGTCATATGCAAATCAGAAAATCAAGGATGCAGCCAAAAAGGCAAAGCTCTATCAGTGGAAAATCGCCCTTGAAATCGGTGTTAGTGAACCTACGCTTGTTCGATGGTTACGGACACCATTGCCTGCTGAAAAAGAAGAGCGCATCTTGGTCGCCATTGAAAAGTTGGCAAAGGAGAAGAAATAAAATGACTACGAATTTCCCCACGATGAATACAATCACGCAGGCAGCGGCTACCAGTGGGCTGGCCGTGTACCGCGTTCGTCAGCTTTGTCAGTCTGGCCGTATCAAGTCTATCCGCTGTGGTCGTAGAATTTTGGTCAACATGGATTCGCTGGCTGCGTATCTGAATGAGGGCGATGCTGTACAGCCCGCCCCTGCGGTTGGCGGTATCCGCCGAGCGGATGAGAGCTAAAGTGTGGAGGCGGCAGAATGGCACGGAGAAGAATGTTCAGCCTTGACGTTGTGGACACTGATCGCTTTCTTGATATGCCGACCAGTGCCCAAAACCTTTACTACAGTTTAGGGATGAGAGCAGACGATGACGGTTTTGTATCTAACCCGAAACGCATTGCAGCAAGCTGTGGAAGCTGTATTGACGACCTGAGATTACTTATCACAAAAGATTATATTATCCCGTTTGATAGCGGCGTCATTGTGATAACGGACTGGAAAGTAAATAACCAGATTAAAAGTGACCGCTACAAACCCACACAGTACACCGTTGAAAAAGCACAATTACGGACTGACCCGGCGGGGCGATATATAAGCGGAACCAAAATGGAACCAGTTTGGAATCAAGATGGAACCAATTTGGAACCACAGGTTAGGTTAGGTAAGGATAAGTTAGATAAGAAAGAGTGTAGGACGGCTGCGCCGCCTACTCCGCGTTTTAAGCCTCCGACAGAGGATGAAATGATAGCATATTTTGCTGAAAAGGGCGGGCCAGAGAACGAGGCAAGGAAGTGCTACAATTACTATCTTTCAAACGGCTGGAAAGTCGGCAGAAATCCAATGAAAAGCTGGAAAGGGGCAGCAAACAACTGGATGTGCCGCAATAATCCTATAAACCAAAGCAACGGAGGTGTGCAAAATGCCGGAGAAAATCAAAGGATTGTCCGAACTACTCGACTCTAAAATGAATCAGCATTCTGTGGTTCATCCGATGTCGAGTGAAGAATACGAGCTATACATGATAAAGAAGCAGAACGACCAACCCGGTAAGTTGGACGGTCTCGACTGTTCTATTTGCAAAAATAAAGGCTACTATTTGCGTTATGACAGTGAACATCACAACAGTGTTCAAGTACGCTGTGAATGCATGGCCCGCCGAGATGCAATCCGCCGTCTTAATCAAAGCGGACTATCTCAAGCGCTGCAAAAAATGACATTCGAGACCTACCAAACGGAATCGGACTGGACAAGCAAAATATATGCAGCAGCCAAGGCATATGCAGCTACCCCGGCGGGGTGGTTCTTCATGGGCGGGCAGGTTGGCGCGGGAAAGACGCACATTTGTACGGCAATCTTACAAGAACTCTTGAAGCGCTATCCTGCCCGTTATATTCTCTGGCGTGACGAAATCGCAAAAATCAACGCAGGAAGAAACGACCAAACAAGCATTGATTGCATTGGGCGGCTTGAGAATGTCAAAGTCCTGTATATTGATGACCTTTTCAAGAGCGGCAATCGAGATAGCAATGGTAAGCTGCGGCCAAATCCCGGTGAGGTGAACACGGCTTCTCAAATCCTATACGCTCGCTACAACAGCGATGACCTGTACACTATCATTTCCACAGAGTTGTTTATAGACGAACTGCTCCAGATTGATGAGGGAATAGGTTCACGCATTGCAGAGCGGAGCAAGGAATATCGTTTTGAAGTAGACCGCAATCCGGCTAGAAACTGGCGCACAACGCACTAATACGGAGGTATTACATGACATTCGAGACACTTAGACATCACTGGGAACTGCGCCAGCAGCTTGAGAAGCATGAGAATCTGCTCTGTGAACTGCGCCACTTTGCACAAGCTACGAGCCATGCCCCGGATGGGATGCCCCGCACAAAGGGCGTGAGCGATAAGGTGGGCACGTTGGCTATTGCCATCGTTGACCTTGAGGAGCGCATTGCCTACCTGAAGAAGACCATCGCCGCCGAAGAGGGAGACATTTCTGCGTGGATCAGCGGCATTGAGGATCCGCTTGTGCGGCAGATCTTCCGTCTACGCTTTCTCTGTGGTCTGTCATGGGCCGATGTAGCGCAGACAGTCGGAGGGCGAAATAGTGACTCTGGCGTTAGAACCGCTTGCTATCGCTATATCAATCGGCAGTGCATAAAGCCAGCTGAGTGATCGACTTGTGCAGCCGCCGTGCATGCGGCGCATCCCGGCGGGCAGTCTGGCCGCTGCAGGATCCGCCGAGCAAAAAGGTACTGTAAATACCCTACCGGTATCTGAGCGGGGCCACAGAGCCCAACGCGCGCCCAGTTACAGAGACAAAAATGCGCTGTTTCGTTACGACTGCCCCACAGAGCGGCAATAAGAGGCCCCGCCGGGCCAGATGGAAAACTATCCATCCATGCCCGGCGGGGCTTTTCTGCGTCCTCTCTGGGGCGCTTATGCAGCTTTCTTGTGCTTGGCACGTTCTTCTCGGATACCTTGGCATCTGCCCGCGTGCCAAACGGCTGAATAAACAGTAAGGTCTCGGAGAATATCAGAGCCATAATCTTGGGCTACTGCCAACTGCTTCAGATATTTTACAAGTGTCTGAATCTCGCATAGCACATCGCACCCGGTCACAGATGACATCTTGTATGCTACGAGTGGAGACACATTCACATGGGTGTGTTCCTCGCCCTCGTAGGCCATTTCGACCAGTTTGAAAAGCAGCAACCGCTTGGATGCGTCATCGAGACCGCTTAAACAGCGGGAAAATTCTTTTAATTCTTCATTGTCCATCGTGTGTACCTCCACAGATGCCCGTATGGCCTGATAGCACAGCCTTTTTCAGTTAAGCGGCAAGTGGGCGGACTTGACTTGCTCCGAAGAAGCTGGCCATGTACTGCCTGCCGTCTCCTCTGCTGGCCCAGATAAGGACCGCCCGGAAAATGGCCTTGCTGCCACGGACGACCTCATAACCGAGGGACTGCCACTCTGCCCATGTGTGGGCCTCCTCGGTAACGTTGGCGGCCTTTTTGGCCCGGCGGATGGTCTCCGCATTGATGGGGCGCGCCTTTGCGCTGCTCCATGCCCGGTGCAGGGCCTCCGCAAAGCTGATGCCGGCCTTGCGGAAGATAATCCACGCTCTGCGCATGATGGCGGATAAATCGTACTTTTTCATGGTGCTTGCTCCTTTACAGCAGTGGGCAGACTGTGCTATAATGAGCCTGCCCTTGATTGGGTTTTGCGTCTCGCGTGTGCTTTGGTCGGTGCAGCGGGACGCTTTCTTTTTGCCGTAAGGTTTGAGGTGCGCGGGGGCTCGGTGCTATCTGCTCGGTCTCGCCGGTTCCTGCAATCCTGTCCGCATCTTGTCTGGTCGTTTCTGGTGGGCTTTCGCTTGACGTCCGCCTTGACCTTTTCCCTTTCGACATCTTTATTATAGCACTTAATTCAAGTGCAGTCTATTGATATATTGCACAAGAATCAAGTGCAGAAACTATACAATTTTGCACTTGAATATAGTGCAACATGTGACGTATAATAGATGCAGAAAGGAGTGGACAGAAATGCCGATAAAATATAAAATAGACATCATGGCTGCGCTCAAGGATGCAGGATACAATACGAACAAAATCCGCTCGGAAAAACTCATGGGGCAGGCGGTATTACAGCAACTGAGACATGGAGAACTTGTCAGCTGGAAGAACATAGAGATTATTTGCCGCTTGTTGAACTGTCAGCCCGGTGACATTCTGGAATACGTTCCAGATGCTAACGGAGAGACCGCCAGCAGGTAGCACACGCCCACGGCCCCACAGAGAGCCGCTACGACGCGTTTGGCATCTTTGTAAGCAACTAATATTCATGCACAGTCAAACGCCACACAGGCGCTTTCTGGCGGTGTTGCGGCTTTGAATGTTTTTGCCCAATAGGGAACTCGCTCAAGAATGAGTAAGTTGGGTATTCGTACGATGGACAAAATTGTCTTATGTCTCTACCGGGGAGCACATGGGTGACTATGTTCCAATTTTGGAAGAAAGGCGAACCAGTCAGAATTGACCGAGTTGACCCGCCGGGGATGCCCTAAAATTTGGGTACTATTTGGGTACTACGGCCACAAAAAGCTATTACACGATACCGCACAGCGCAAAAGCAAAATAACGTTTTTACGCATATTGTTATACACTACTAAACCACACAAAAAGAGCAAACCACAGTTTGTAATCAGCAGGTTGCAGGTTCGATTCCTGTTACTAGCTCCACTTAAAAAAGCGCGTTAGCAAAGTAAATCCACTTTGCAACGCGCTTTTTTCTTGTTTTTGTATGTCTTTTTGCGTCCTAAACAGTAAAAAACAGGTCGTAAACAAGTCGTAAACGCAGTAGAATCGCATAACGCGGAGTCAGGGTTGAACTCAGGAATGCTGCTGTACATAAAGCTGATAGATTGTTCTTGAGGAATATTTAGAGAAGTTTTTCCTTATTGCACCCTACTCTATATACTCCTAAAAAACGCCCGGTAGGCGTGATGCTTACCGGGCGTTTTGCTTTGCTGTTTTAAGTGTTTGCCAGTGCCGTCTGCAGAGCGCAGTAATTCTCCAGTGTCAGCTGCTCGGGGCGGGAACGCTCATCAAGACCGGCGGCCTGCAGGGCGGAGATGACCTGCGCCTTGGGCAGGTGCAGGCCATTGGCGATGGCGTTGGCGGCGGTCTTGCGGCGCTGGGAGAAGGCGGCGCGAATCAGCGCGAAGAAGGCGGCTTCGTCACCGTTCGGCACGGTTACGGCGGGCTTCTCCCTCACATCCAGGCGGATGACGGCGCTTGTCACCTTGGGGGCGGGGTAAAAGCTGCCGGGCTGGACGCTGAACAACAGCTTCGGCTCGGCGTAATAGGCCACGGCGTAGCTGATTGCACCCGCATCCCGCGTGCCGGGAGCGGCGCAGAGGCGCTGTGCGGCCTCCTTCTGCACCATTACGGTGATGTTCCGGATAGGCAGCTTTTCCTCCAGCAGACGCATCAGAATCGGGCTGGTGATGTAGTACGGCAGGTTGGCACAGACGGCGACGGGCTTTCCGCCGAACTCCTCGGCCAGCAGAGCCTTCAAATCGACCTTCAGCACGTCGTTCAGGATGAGCTTGAAGTTGTCGTAGTCGGCCATCGTCTCTTCCAGCAGCGGCGGCAGACGCTTGTCGACCTCGATGGAGACGACATTGTCCGCACGCTTGCAAAGCTGCTCGGTCAGCACGCCGATGCCGGGGCCGACCTCAAGTGCGCCCCAGCCGGGGCCGATACCGGCGGCCTCCGCAATGCGGGGGCAGATGCCGGGGTTGATGATGAAATTCTGGCCGAAGCCCTTGGACAGGGCAAAGTCATACCGTGCGCAGAGGTCACGGATGGTGGACAGGTCAGTCAATGTGGGCACGGTGGACGTCCTTTCCGAGTCAATAAAAATCAGTTCTGCCCGGCCAGTGCCGTGGCCGCGTTGACGGCCTTGCTGATCTGCGGGTCAGTATCAAGTGTGTAATCGTAGTAGGCGTTTTGCTCGTCGACGGAGAGCGCGGCGTCAATGTCGGGGCGCAGGCCCTCCTCATTCCAGGTCTGATCCTCGTTATCGAGCAGCAGACCTAACGTGATGTAAGCGGCGGAGCCGTCGGAGAAGCTCTGGGCGTCGCTCAGAACGACGCCCTTACCCGCAGTTTTGGTGCCGACGAGCGTCGCACCGGCCATCTTGCGCAGGGCATTGGCGAACAGCTCGGCGCTGCCCGCGGTGGAGCCGTTGACAAGGCAGACAATCGGAACGTTGATCTTTGTCTCATCGGACATGCGCAGCACGGTCACATTACCGTCCCTGTCCTGCTGCTTGGCGATCTCACCGGAAGGCACACAGTAATCCGCGGCCACAAGGGCGGCGTTCAGGTTCTCGCCGGTGTTGTCGCGCAGGTCAAAGACAAGGCTGTTCGCTCCCTGCTGCAGCAACTCATCCACAGCAGCCTTGAACTCGCTGGCCGTGCCGGAGGTGAAGGCGTCAATGCGGATGTACCCGCAGGTGTCCGCGACCATCTGACGGGTGTAGATGGAGGGTGTTTTGTAGTTGGAGTGGACAAGATTCAGCTGCTGCTCCTGGCGGTCCGGCGTCAGGTAGGTGATCGTGGTGGTCGTACCCTCCTCACCCAGCAGCTTGGAGGTCAGGCGCGCGGTGGAGGTGATGTTGCGCGTCGACTCATCGTTGATAGCGGTGATGAAGCCGCCGACCTGCATCCCGGCCTCTGCGGCGGGCGAGTTGTCATACAGGCGGATGATGCGGGCGTAGCCGGAGGATGTGTCATTGACGACAGCGACGCCGATGCCGGTCAGTGTGCCCTTCTCCACAGACTGCTTCTCGCTGTATTCCTTGGCGGTGTAGTAGACGGCGTACTTGTCGTTGATGCCGTTCATGTAGCCCGCAGCTAAGCGGTCATTCAAGGTGTCCTCGTCGATGGTGAAATACTCCCCTGCGCGGACAAAACGATCAATTTCGGACAGCTTGTTGTACTGACGCTCCTTGTTTTTGACGCTGGACACTGTGGTGTTGAACATCTTCATGGACACGACCATGGTCAGCGAGAAGGTGACGGCCATTGCAATGATGGCAATGGTGGCCGCCACGCCAAGACTGATTTTTTTGCTCATGGGTCTGATGGCTCCTTACTGTGTTTGCGTTATGCCCCGTAGGCTAGTGAGAAAAATACCGTAGAGAAAAGGCTGAGTATCATCAGAACGGCGACTACAAGGCAGAAAATACGCACGGAGGTTTTGTGCTTCTGCGGCTTCATACAGATTCCCCTTTCGTTATGAGAGGTAGTTCATGACATTGACCAGGACGTTGTTGACCTTCATTTCCAGGTGCAGATGGTTGCCTGTGGAGTTGCCGGTGGAGCCGACATAACCAAGGATCTTGCCCTTTTCCACGGGCTGGCCCACGCTGACAACGGGCGCGCTGTTCATGTGGGCGTACAGCGTCGAATAAGTATTGCCGTTGTCATCCTTGCCGTGGTAGACCTGCACGTAGTAGCCCCAGCTCCAGTGGTAGGCCGCAGCGGTGACGACACCGCCGGAGACGGCGTAGATTTCGGTGCCGCCCGGTGCGGCGTAATCGGTGCCGCGGTGGCCGTTGCCGCCGAAGTAGCAGGAAACGTACTTATAGGTGGCCAGCGGGCGGCCAAAGTCCAGTGAGCACTGGATGGACGCATTGCCGTAAGCCTGGTTGGCGGCGTTCAGTGCGGCGTCCAGCTCGGCAGCGGCCTTATCCACGGCCTTGTTGGCTTCGATCAGGGCCGCCTTGTTGGCCTCGATCTCGGCATCCGCTGCGGAAATGTTAGCGTCGGTCTGGGAGATATTCTGAGCAAGCTCATTCGTCTTGCCGTCCAGCGCGGTCTTTTGGGTCTCCAGATCGGCCTGCGTGGCCTCCAGGTCCGCCTTGGCCTGCTCCAGCTCGGCGCGCTGCTGCTCCAGCTCGGCGTGCTCATTTTCAAGCTGTTGGCAGGTGTCCTCGTCCTTATTAACGATCTGATCCAATGTGGTGGCAAAGGTCAGCAGCTGGTACAGGTTGGTGGCACTGGACAACAGTGCGATGGAGCCGCCGTCATTCAGACGCTGCATCGCACGCATACGATCTTTAAAGTCCGCCCAGCGCTGGTCGTATTCGGCCTGCTTCTGGTCGACCTCCTGCTGCTTCTGATCAATCTCGTCCTGCTTGTTGACGATTTCCTCATCCAAAGAACCGATCTGCTCGGACAGGTTGCTGATCTGGCTTAAAATCAGTGCCTTCTGCTGCTCAAGCTGCGTTTTGAGAGCCTCAGCGTCGGCCTTGTTGCTCTGCGCGTCCTTGAGCTGCTGGTTGACCTTTTCCTGCTCAGACTGCAGTTCCTGCAGCTTCTGGCGCAGGTCGCTGACGCTGGAGGAGGCGGCCAGCGGCGTCATGACGGTGGAAAGCGTCATGCTCATGGCGACAGCCGCGCTCAGCAGAAGCGAAATCAGCTTTTTGCCGTGTTTTACATGCTTCATGGTCTTATACGTTCCCTTTATCCCCTGTTATACATTCAGATGCTTGCGGATGCTGGTGGCGGTGCCGAGGCCGCAGAGCACGAAGCCCAGCAGCACAAAGCCGCCGACGATGTAGTACCAGACGCTTTCCAGCGGGACAAGCGTGCCGCCGAACATCTGCGAGAGGTTGGACGGATTCTCGGCATACCAGCGGCAGAGTGCATAGTACGCGCCGCAGACGATGCCGGACGCAATGCCAGCCGAAATCAGGCCGGAGGTGACGCCCTCGACAAAGAACGGAAAGCGGATGAAACCGTTGGTCGCGCCGACGAGCTTCATAATGCCGATCTCCTTGCGGCGGTTAAAGACGGTGATTTTGATCGTGTTGTTGATGACGACGATGGAGACGATGGCCAGCACCGCGACCAGGCCGTAGCAGGCGTAGTTGATGACCTTCTGCAGGGACGTGAAGGTATCCGCCATAGCCAGCGGGGCTTTGACGCTGTAAACGCCGTCGATCTGCATGAGCTGGGCGGAGACTTCCTCAATGTTGTCGGGGTCGTCCACGGTCACGCGGTAGTTGGGAGTGAACGGGTTGTCACTGGCAAAGACCTGCTGCAGGTTTGTGTAATCCTTCAGCATATCGCTGTAGGTCGCCAGAACGTCCTCCGGCGACATATAGGTCACGCTCACAACGTGGGGCGTGCTGCGGATGGCCGCGTCGGCGGCGGCAATCTGCTCGTCGGTGGCGACCTCGCTCTCGCCGGTGCCGCCCATGTAGACGACAGTTTCGTTCTGGTTGCCGATGTATTCGACCATGTGGTCAATGTTGATGCCCAGCAGCGAGGCTGCGCCGATCAGCAACATGCAGACGGTCAGCACGCCCATGGAGGCAAAGGTCATCAGCCGGTTGGCGCGCAGGTTGTGCAGGCCCTGGCCGACCAAGTAGATAAAACTGGAAAAACGCATGGTGTCCCCTCTTACTTACAAATCAATCCTCGTCGTACTCGTAGTCATCCTCTTCGCGCTCGGCCATGGCGGCAGCGTAGCGGCGCGCGGCAGCAGGGTCAGCGGTGTCGGAGGCTACCATGCCGTTGGCCAGCGTGATGACGCGGTTGCCGTACTTGCGGGCCAGCTTGTGGACGAGCTCGTGCTCATGGGTGACGACGACGACGGTGATGTTGACCTTGTTGATGGCCTCAAACAGCTGCATGATGTCCATCGACATTTCGGGGTCGATGTTGCCGGTGGGCTCGTCCGCGATGATGAGCTTGGGGCCGTGGGCCAGCGCGCGGGCAACGGCCACACGCTGCTGCTCGCCGCCGGAGAGCTCATCCGGCAGGCGGTCCATTTTGTCCTCCAGACCGACAAGGGAGAGTGCAAACGGTACGCGGTCCTTGATCTTTTTGGTCGAGATGTTCGTCACGCGCATGGCGAAGGCGACATTCTCATAGACGGTCATGGTGGGGATCAGGCGGAAGTCCTGGAACACAACGCCCATCTGGCGGCGCAGGTAGGGCACCTTGCGGCGCTTGATGCGCGTTAAATCCTGCCCATTGATAAAGACCTTGCCCTCGGTAGGCTTCTCCTCCATCTGGATGAGCTTTAAAAACGTGGATTTGCCCGCGCCGGAATGGCCGAGGATAAAGACGAACTCGCCCTCGTCAATATGGATGTTGATGTCCTCCAGCGCGACGTTCTCATCGTTGTGGGTCTCGTAGGTTTTATATACATGTTCAAAATCGATCATTCGGGGTTCTCCTGCCGTGGTGTGGCTTTGCTGTGATGGTTACAGTCATACATATAATAGAATACCATGTCAGACCTCTGCGGTCAAGGTGCTTTGCGGCTGTAAAAAGCAGAAAAATGGCGCTGCATTGCGGTGCAGCGCCATTTGTGAAAGTTTTTTTAAAATCAATATTTGCCCGGGTTGGCGGACAGATATTTTTTGACCATCAGCGCCACCTTAAAGACGATGGCATCATCGAAGTTGCGCAGGTCAAGGCCGGTCAGCTTGCGAATCTTCTCAAGGCGGTAGACCAGCGTGTTGCGGTGGACGAACAGACCGCGGCTCGTCTCAGAGACGTTCAGGTTGTTCTCAAAGAAGCGCTGGATCGTGAACAGCGTCTCGGCATCGAGGGAGTCGATGCTCTCCTGCTTGAACACCTCGCGCAGGAATGCCTCGCAGAGCGTCGTAGGCAGCTGGTAGATCAGGCGCGCAATGCCCAGATGGTCATAGCTGATGACCTGACGCTCGGTGTCAAACACCTTGCCGACCTCCATGGCAATCTGGGCTTCCTTAAAGCTGGAGGCCAGGTCCTTGATGTTGCCGATGGGCGTACCGATGCCGACGACGGCCTTGATGTAATGGTCGCCCTGCAGCGTATCGACGATGGAGGCAGCTAGCTTTTCCATATCGCGGGTGTTGTTGTCGGGCTTGATCTCCTTGACCAGGACGGTGTCGGTCTCGCTGATGTTAAAGACGAAGTCCTTCTGTTTGTCCGGGAAAAGGCCGCTGACGACATCGTAGGCGGAAATATCATTGCCGGAGGTCACGCGGATCAGCAGTACGACGCGCTGCACGTCGGAGACAAAGTGCAGCTCCCGCGCCTTGGCGTAGATGTCACCGGGCAGGATGTTGTCGAGCACGACGTTCTTGATGAAGTTCGTCTTGTCGAATTTTTCGTCGTGGTACTGCTTGATGCTCTGCAGACTGATGGAGAGCATGGCGGCGAACTGCTCGGCGGTAGTGTCAGTGCCCTCGACAAAGACGGCGTAGTCATTGTGCTTGGCGTTGGAGAACTGATGGTAGGCATACCCATCGCGCACGAAAGCATCCCCGGCCGTCTGGCGGACAGCGGCCACGCCCTCGCGCACCTCACCAATCTGTCCCAGCTCAGAGCAGGAAATGACGGTGCCGGTCTCATCAATCACGCCGACGACACGATCCACTGCGTCCTTCATCTGGTAGACCACGTTCTGGAATACCCTGTTTGCCATAATATGTGACTCCCCTTTTAGCTGTTATTTAGACAGTCTGCACCGGTGTGCAGTGCGGGCTATGCGTGTTTGGCAAAATTGCCGTTTGGTAATCTGCCTGAAAACCAAAACATCATAATGTATATTTTACACAATTCGCTTGGCTTTTGCAACATATTTTCACGAAAATCGCAAGATTTTCTTGTACATTTTTTAAATCAGCACAAAAAATGTACCTGCCGGTGTTTTCCTGGCAGGTACAACGTCCGTCATTTTGACGATTTTTCCTTTTTTGTCTGGTTCATGGCACCGGTGCCGCCCTCGACGACGCCGCGGCGCTCGAACACATAGGTGATGCTGCGGAAGAAAATCTTTACATCATTCCAGAATGTCACATGGGCGGCGTACTCACCGTCGTAGCGGGCTTTGACGTCAATCGGCAGCTCGTCGCGTCCGTTGACCTGCGCTAAGCCGGTCAGGCCCGGGCGGATGTCGTTGGCGCGGACCTTGTCGCGCGCCTCGATCAGGTCGTACTGGTTGTACAGTGCGGGGCGCGGCCCGATGACGCTCATCTGCCCTGCCAGTATGTTGTAGATCTGCGGCAGCTCGTCCAGGCTCGTCTTGCGCAGGAAGGCACCGCTCCCGGTAATGTAGCTGTCCGCATCTTTCAAAAGGTGCGTGGGAACGTCGTGCGGGGTGTCGCCGCGCATCGTGCGGAACTTCAGGATGTTAAAGTGCGTTTTACCCTTGCCGACGCGGCGCTGCTTGAAAAAGACCGGCCCCGGGGAGTCGAGCTTGATCCACAGCGCGACCAGCCCCATCGGAATTGCAAGAATGATCGTGGCTGCCAGCGAAAGGATAATGTCCAGCAGGCGCTTGCCGTAACGCTCGTACATAAATCAGCCCTCCTCGGCGGGATGCTCTGTCTCCCGGAGCTTCTGCGCAATCTCCTCCCGGGAGAAAAGCGCGGTGTTGCCGGTGGCGGCCACAACGGTGTGGTCGGCGCGCACGCGGCGGTTGGGGTGGTAGGTCGGGACCATCTCCTGCAGAACGTCGACGACCTCGTCGCTGTTGTGCAGGGCAGAGTCCTTGAGCCGCTGCAGGTCGGTGTAGAATTTTTCCAGATCGATCTGCATGGGCGGCGCGATGAAGATTTTGTTGTGGGCGGTTTTGGCCATCTTGTCCTGCTCGGAGTCCATGAGCAGTTCCTCGTACAGCTTTTCGCCGGGGCGCAGACCGGTGACCTTGACCTGCATATTTACGCCCGGCTCGTAGCCGTAGAAGCGTATCAGGCGGTTAGCCAGATCCATGATCTTGACCGGCTCGCCCATGTCCAGCACGTAGATGCTGCCGCCCTTCGCCAGACCGCCGGCCTGCAGAACGAGCTGCGCAGCCTCGGTGATGGTCATAAAGTAGCGGACAATATCGGGATGCGTGATGGTCACAGGGCCGCCGCGCTTGATCTGCTCCTCAAACAGCGGGATGACGCTGCCGTGGCTGCCCAGCACGTTGCCGAAGCGCACCGCAACGCAGGTCATCGACGTGGCCCGGGAGAAGGTCTGGATCAGCATCTCGCACAGGCGCTTGGTGCAGCCCATGACGTTCGTCGGGTTGACAGCCTTGTCTGTAGAGAGCTGGACGAACCGCTCCACGCCGTGCTCGGCGGCGGAGGTCAGCAGGTTCTTGGTGCCAAAGACGTTGTTCTTAACGGCCTCGGCGGGGCTGATCTCCATCAGCGGCACATGCTTGTGCGCCGCCGCGTGAAAGACGACGGACGGATGATAGGTGTCGAACACATCGTCCAGACGTGCTTTATCGCGGATGGAGCCGATGAGGGTGATAACAGGAGCTTCGGGACCGTACTTGTTTTTCAGCTCGGTTTCCAGCTCATAGGCGCAGTTCTCGTAGATGTCAAAAATCAGCAGACGGCGGGGCTGGTAGCGCATGATCTGACGGCAAAGCTCGCTGCCGATGGAGCCTCCGCCGCCCGTGACGAGAACGATCTTGTCATGCAGGTACTCGGAGATCTGGGCATTGTTCAGCTGGATCTCGTCGCGGGAGAGGAAGTCCGCCGTGTTCAGCTCACGGAAGCCCGCCGCCACAGGATTGCCGTTCTCGTCAACAGCCTGCGGGTCGCTGATCATCCGCACGCGGCAGTGGGTGGAGTTACAGAGGTTGATGATCTCGCTCAAACGGTCACCCTTGACCGTCGTGATGGCGATGACGATCTCGAGAATATGATATTTGCGCACCAGCTCCGGTATGTCAGAGATCGTGCCGCGCACCGGTACGCCCTGCACGCGCAGGCCCTTTTTGGTCAGGTCGTCGTCAACGATGCAGACCGGGTTGCCGAAGCTCTGATTTTTCGTCTTGCAGAGGTTGACGGCCCACGCACCGGCGTTGCCAGCGCCGACAATGAGCAATGGCGTGTTGTCCTCCGGCTTGTTGGCCTTGGCGTTGCGCATCGTCAGGACCAGCCGCCACAGGAACCGCACGCCCGCTATGGCCGCCGTGTTGAATACCGCGCCGAAGATCAGCACCGCGCCGGAGATCGGGCGGCTGTGGTAGATCAGATCGAACAGCATGATGATGCCCGTCGCCAGCCCGGAAAGGCAGGTCAGGCGTGCAAGGTCGCGCATACCGGCGTACTCCCACATGATCTCATACAGTCCGCCGAACCAGAACACGATCATATAAATGGGCAGGACGTATAAGAGCATCGGGGCCATGGCGCGCAGTATCTCCACGCGGCGGTAGGCGTCGCCGCTGTCAAAGCGCAGCATGACGGCCAGCCAATAGCAAAGTACAATGAGCCCGCAGTCCAGCAGCATCAGTGCGATGCGGCGCGGAAGCCCTTTTATCAGTTGTTTTGAGACCTGTTGCATCGATTCCATCCTTACTATACGTTCTTCTATCTGAAAACGGGCGCAATACGGCCCGGCAAAATTGTCATATAGACTATTATAACACAAAAAGGCCCCATTTGTCCTACTTTTGGGCAGACAAATGGGACTAATATTGTATAAAAATCGTGGTAAATTTTTGGTAAAACGGACGAAAGCAATTTACTCGACGGTCACGCTCTTGGCCAGATTGCGCGGCTTATCGACATCCAATCCCTTGGCGCAGCTGACGTAGTAGGCCAGCAGCTGCAGCGGAATGACCGACAGGCTCGTGGCAAAGTGCGGGTCGGTCTTGGGCACGTAGACCGTGAAGCCCGCAGTGTCCTCGATGCTGTAATTCCCGTAGGTGGTCAGGCCCATCAGGAAGGCACCGCGGCTCTTGACCTCGACCATGTTGGAAACGCTCTTTTCAAACAGGTCCGGCTGGGTCAGGATGCCGACGACCAGCGTTCCATTCTCGACCAGAGAAATCGGCCCGTGTTTCATCTCGCCCGCGGCGAACGCCTCGGAGTGGATGTAGCTGATCTCCTTAAATTTCAAACTGCCCTCGAGCGCGACGGCGTAGTCGAGGCCGCGGCCAATGAAGAAGGCGTCCTTGGCGTTTGCGTACTTGCTGGCAAACCACTGGATACGCTCCTTGTCGGCCAGGGTCTTTTCGATCTTCTCGGGCAGAGCCTCCAGCTCGGTGACGAGGTGCTCATACTGGCCGTCCGCCAGCGTGCCGCGCACACGGGCAAACTCGGTAGCCAGCAGGTAGCAGGCCGCCAGCTGGGTGCTGTAGGCTTTGGTGGTGGCGACGGAGATTTCCGGGCCGGCCCAGGTGTACATTGTGGCGTCGGCCTCACGGGCAATGCTGGAGCCGACGACGTTCACAATGCCGATGGTGCGCACACCGCGCTCCTTGCACAGGCGCAGGGCGGCCAGCGTGTCGGCGGTCTCACCGCTCTGGCTGATGACCATAGCGAGTGCGTCCTTTTCGAGCACGGGATTGCGGTAACGGAACTCGCTGGCGACATCGACCTCGACGGGGAGGCGGGCCAGGCTCTCAAACACATAGCGCGCGGCCATGCCGACATGGTAGGCGGAGCCGCAGCCGATGATGTAGAGACGATGGACATTCCTGATGGCCTCCTCGTCAAGGGCCAGCTCGGACAGGTCGATCTGGCCGTCCTTGAGGCGCGGGGAGATCGTATCGCGGACAGCGGCGGGCTGCTCGTAGATCTCCTTCATCATGAAATGCTCGTAGCCGCCCTTCTCCGCGGCCTCGGCGTCCCACTCAATGGTGGTGGACTCGCGGGTGATGGGCTCCTTGTCGATGTTGAAGAACTCGATGGAGTCGGGGGTCAGGCGGGCAATCTCGAGATTGTCAATGTAGTAGACCGTGCGGGTGTACTTGAGCAGCGCAGGAACGTCGGAGGCGATGATGGCACCGTCCTCGCACTTGCCGACGATGAGCGGGCTGTCCTTGCGCACTGCGTAGATGACGCCGGGCTCGTCGGCAAAGAGCACGCCCAGCGCGTAGGAGCCGCGAACATGCAGCATCATGCGGGTGATGGCGTCCAGTGCGTTGCCTGCGGACTCGCCCATGTAATAGTAGTCAAGCAGCTGGGCAACGACCTCGGTGTCGGTCTGGGAGACGAAGCTGAAGCCCTTGTTGATCAGACGCTCCTTGATCTCCTGATAGTTTTCAATGATTCCGTTGTGTACGACGGCAATCTTCTGGTCACGGGAATAATGCGGGTGTGCGTTGACGACGGACGGTTCGCCATGGGTCGCCCAGCGGGTATGGCCGATGCCGCAGCTGCCGGGCACGGCGCTGCCGCCGTCGGTCATCTCGCTCAGGACCTTTAGGCGGCCCTTGGCCTTGACGACCTCGATCTTGCCGGCGGCGTTCTGCACCGCCATACCGGCAGAGTCATAGCCGCGGTATTCCAGCTTGGCCAGGCCGTCCAGCAGAATGGGGGCGGCCTGTGCCGCGCCGGTAAAGCCTACGATTCCACACATAACAGGTATCCTCCCTTTGTTACAGCGTTGAAACTATACTTTCCATTTTATTGGATTAGAGCAAAATACTTTTACAGTATATGCCATTTGGGTACAAATGTCTATAGCTTTACGCAGATTTTGTACAGATGTGCGCGGCATAAAGACAAAACGGGCAGCCGTCAAGGGCTACGGCTGCCCGCTGCGCGCATTCTCCCTTTCCGGTTTCTTACACCATATAAGAACGAATCAAAAGTTATCGCGCATTTATTAGCATAGCACATTCCCGGAAGAATAGCAAGTGCAATCTGCAAGCGAAAGAACATTTTGCACATTTTGCAAAAGAATCTAAAGTGCGTGATGCAATTACTTTCGGAAATTAGTCACTGACCCGACGCGCTACGACGACATAGCGCCCGTTGGCGGACGAATACTCGCAGGTAGAGAGGGTCAGCAGTTGCTCACCGTAGGCAGGGCGGATGCCGCTGTCCACGTCGCTGCGGGAGATGACCTGGTCCACATAGCGGTTGTAGGTGTCCTCGTCCATGTCGATGTACTGGTTGTAGATAAACGAGGTGTCGTTGACGACATCGATGGTGAACGCACCGAACACCTCATACTTGGCGTCCCCGTAGACGGTGTCAAACTCAATGAAGGGGTGCTCCTGATAGTAGTCGGCCCTGCGGTACTCGGTCAGGCAGCCGAAGATCGTGCCGGTTTTCATATTGTGGCCGTAGATGATCAGGTTGTCGCTCTCGGCGTTGGCCCCGAGCGTCGTTTGCTCGTCCAGGTACGGTACGCCGTAGACGCTGTAGGCTTTGTTGAAGTCATGACGCAGATAGAAGTCCTTGTTGTCCGGCGCGTACATAACCGGAAAATCCAGATTGGTGCCTTCGATGGAGATCCAGCCGATAAAGTCGCTGTTCTTGTCGCGCAGGGCAGCAAACCTGGCACCGTTGGGGTTGACATTCTCCCCTGCAGGGGCCGGGGTCGCCGCGGTATCAATCATCGACTGCAGGTCGGCAAACTCGCTCTCGGTCTTGCGGTCATCGAGGAACCGCTTGACCAGCAGGCCGCCGCTGATGAGAAAGATTGCGGCGAAAACGATCATCGCGAGGGTGTACAGCAGATTACCGCGCTTTTTTTTGCACTTCGCGGTCTCGCGCCGGCGATAGTCCTCGTCGTTGTCCTGGTCGTAGAAGGCCGCAGGTTCCTGCGGAGAAACCTTCGACAGATTGGTGACTGTATAGGATGCCTTTACCTGAACGGAAGGGGCCTGCGGCAGCGGTGCATCGCTGCGGTGAATCTTTGCCATGATGGATTCTCCTGTAACACAATACTATCTTTACTATACGACCTGCGCGGCAAAAAGACAAGGGAAATATCATACAAAAATCTGTAAAAAATATCCGTCCCGCACCGTGCGGCGCAGGACGGACAGCAAAAACAGATTACTCGCGGATCTCGATGCCGAGCTTGAACTTCAGGTTGCCGAGAATTTTCTTGACGAAACGGTCGATCTCATCGGAGGTCAGCGGCTTGTCAGCGGGCTGGAAGGACAGGCTGAACGCCATGCTCTTCTTGTCCGCGCCGAGCTTTTCGCCGCGGTAGATGTCGAACAGCTCGACCTTAGTCAGCTGCTTGCAGGCGCGCTGCATCTCGGTGACGAGGGTGCCGCACTCCATGCTCTCGGGGGCGACGAGCGCCAGATCACGCTGGACCGGGGCAAACTCGGGGATGGGCTGGTAGTGGATGGCGGCGGGGACCAGTGCGTGGAACGCGACCCAGTCGATCTCGCCCAGATAGATGTTCAGGTTGGCGCGGCTGTCCTTGGGCAGCTTGAGCTCGCTTGTCACATCATTAGCCAGCTTGCCAAAGACACCGACGCGCTCGCCCTTGCACAGGATATAAGCGGCAATACCGGGGTGCAGCCAGGCAACGTCCGTCGCGCGCTCGACGGTCAGCTCGACGCCGAACGCAGCGCCGAAGCTCTCGACAGCACCCTTGACTGCGAAGAAGTCCTCCTCACTGCCCCAGGCAGCAAAGCCCAGATGCAGACGCTCCTCGGGCAGTTCGGTGACGGGCAGCTGCTTCGGGATGTAGATGTTGGACATCTCGAACAGACGACCCTCGGCGTTGCCTTTGCGCAGGTTGTCGACGACGACATTCAGCAGGGACGGTGCCAGCAGCGGGCGCATGATGGTCAGATGGGAGGAAATGGGGTTTAGGATACGGATGACCTTGCGTTCCGGCGCGTCAGCGGCAATGTGCAGCATGTCGAGGTCAGCGTCGGCGTAGAAGGCCAGCGTCTCGGCCTCGTAGAAGCCCTGGGCACACATGGTGCGCTTGGCCTTGGCCTGCGCCTTCTGCTCGGCGGTCAGGCCGCCGGTGGTGACGGTGGCAGCTTTCAGGAAGGTGGGGACGATGTGTTCATAGCCGTACTCGCGGATGGCCTCCTCGGCCAGGTCGGGCTCACCGACCTCGATGTCCTCACGCCAGCGGGGCGCGACGACCTGCATCGTGTCGCCGTCGGCTTCGAGTTTGACCTCGAACTGCAGGCGGTTCAGGATGTCTAGAATCACATCGGTGGGCACAGTGATGCCGAGGATGGCATTGATGCCGCTGACCTTAGCCGTGAAACGCTTGCCCTCACGCGGGGCACCGGCGGAACAGTCAAAATGGGTAGAGGTGACCTCGCCGCAGCCCAGTTCCTGAATCAGGTGCAGGGCACGGGCCATGCCAAGCTCGGTGGTGTACTCGGAGATACCCTTCTCGTAATGGCTGGAGGCATCGGTGTTCTGGCCGAGGCCGCGGGCCGTCTTGCGGATGTTGTCGCGGGCGAACTTGGCGCTCTCAAACAGCAGCTGGGTGGTGGTATCTTTAATTTCGCTGTTCAGGCCGCCCATGACACCCGCCAGCGCAACGGGCTTGGAGCCGTCGCAGATGACGAGGTTGTTGGGCGTCAGGGTGAACTCTTTTTCGTCCAGCGTTGTGATCTTCTCGCCGTCTTTGGCGCGGCGGACGAGGATCTGGCAGCTTTCCAGCGCGTCCATGTCGAAGGCGTGCATGGGCTGGCCAATCTCCAGCATGACATAGTTCGTGATGTCAACGACGTTGGAGATGCTGCGCAGACCGCACAGGGCCAGCTGACGGCGCATCCAGCGTGGGGACTCGCCCGGCGTGATGTTGCGGACATAATGGCCAATGTAGCGCGGACAGAGATCCTCGGCCTCGACGCTGATGGACAGGCGCGGATCAACATAGTCGCTGACCGTGTAGTCGGTGGCGGGCATCTTGAGGGGCTTGTTCAGCGCTGCTGCAACCTCGCGCGCAATGCCGAGCACACTCTGGCAGTCGGCGCGGTTGGCCGTGATGGAAATATCAAAAATGTAGTCGTCAAGGCCGACGACCTGCTGAATGGGCGTGCCGGGGACAGTGTCCTTCGGCAAATCGAGCAGGCCGTAGACCTCGGCACCGGGGTACAGATCCTCGTTCAGGCCCAGCTCCTCACCGCTGCACAGCATACCGTTGGACTCGACGCCCATCAGGGGCTTCGCCTTGATTTTTACGCCGCCGGGCAGCGTGGAGCCGTCGAGTGCGGCGGCGGTGTGCATACCGGCGTAGACGTTGGGTGCGCCGGTGGAAATCTGGATGTCGTGGCCGTACTCGCCGCAGTCAACCTTGCAGATGTGCAGATGGGTGCCCTCCTGCGGGACACACTCGGTCACAACACCGACAACGACCTTGGAAATCTCGCCGCCGAGGTCGATCAGTTCCTCGACCTCAAAGCCGCAGCCAAAGAGCTTGTCCTCAAGCTCCTGCGCGGTGACGTCGATGTCAACATATTGCTTCAACCAGCTGAATGGTACTTTCATACTCTGTACTCCTCCCCTGTCAATCCTCGAACTGCTTCAAGAAGCGCAGATCGTTTTCAAACATCAGACCGATGTTGTTGATGCCGTACTTGAGCATGGCAATACGTTCAATGCCGATGCCGAATGCGAAGCCGGAGTAGACGTTGGGGTCAATGCCGCAGTTTTCCAGTACGCTGTGGTGGACGACACCGGCGCCGAGAACCTCGATCCAACCGGTGTGCTTGCACAGAGGGCAGCCCTTGCCGCCGCACTCGAAGCAGGAAACGTCGACCTCGACGCTCGGCTCGGTGAACGGGAAGTAAGACGGACGCAGGCGGGTCTTGACGTCCGCACCGAACAGCGCCTGGACGAATTTGTCGAGCATTCCCTGCAGGTCGCAGAGCGTGATGCCCTTGTCAACGACGAGGCCTTCCATCTGGTGGAACATCGGGGAGTGGGTCGCGTCGGAGTCGGAACGGAACACGCGGCCCGGGGCCAGCACCTTGATGGGGGGCTTTTCCATGTCCATGACGCGGATCTGGCCGCCGCTGGTCTGGGTGCGCAGCACAATGTCGTCTGCGACGTAGAACGTATCCTGCATGTCGCGGGCGGGATGGTTCTTCGGCACGTTCAGGCGGGTAAAGTTGTGGTCGTCGTCCTCGATCTCGGGGCCCTCGTAAATCTCAAAGCCCATACCGGCGAACACGTCGATAATCTCATTCTTGACGAGGGTGATCGGGTGCAGGCTGCCGGTTTGGCGAATCTTGGCGGGCATCGTGATGTCGACGGTCTCGGCGGCGTTGCGGGCCTCGAGCGCGGCCTTTTCGACCTGCTCGGACAGGGCCTGATACTGTGCCTCGGCCCACTGCTTGAACTCATTGATGGTCTTGCCGACGGCGGGACGGTCCTCCTTGGGGACATCGCGCAGACTCTTGGTCAGGCCCGCGACCTCGCCGTTCTTGCTCAGGTATTTCTGCCAGAAGTCAGAAAGCCGGGCTTTGTCGGTGACGTCTGCGCTGGCCTGCTCAATGGCGGCGCGCAGCTCCTTGATTTTTTCTTCCATAGTACACCTCTGCTTGAAGTAGGGCCGGAGCAAACAAAAAGGCTTCGTCCCTGTGTTGAATCAGGGACGAAGCCTTGCAAAATACAATTCTCCGCGGTACCACCCGTGTTCCGCGTTGTAAAGCGCGGCACTCTTTGCTGCCGGTAACGGTGCAGAGCCGTTGCGCACTACTCGGCCTTGGCCTTTCCCGCGCACCACTCGGGAGCGAACTTCCGCATAAGCGCTTTACAGGCGGCTTGCAGCCGGTGACCGCCCTCTCTTGCCTAAAGCAACTTGTGCGTACTTTCTCCGTCGCTGTGTTTTTGCGAATACTTATTTAGTATAGCGCGGTTTGCGCCGGCTGTCAAGCCTGCGGCAGCGGATACTTCTGCTTATCCTCCACGCTGATGGCCGGACCGAGCTGAACCTCGATGATTTTCAGCTCACTGTCGGCAAAGACTGTGTGGCGGCAGCCGGCGGGCATCGTCAGGATGTCTCCTGGCTTCACGTCGCGGCGCACGCCGTCCAGAATCGCATGGCCGGTACCGGAGATGACGGTCCAGACCTCGTCGCGGTTCTCGTGGCTGTGGTAGTTCATGCCGTGGCCGGGGGTGAGCGTGATCTTGATGGTCATGCTCGCGTCCTCGACGTCGAGCACGCGGAAGGAACCCCAGGACTTTTCGGCAAACATGATCTGCTGATGGATGCTGTCCACATACGGCTTGATGTAGCTGGACTGCTCCTTGTCAGAGACCAAAATGCCCTCCGGGCTGGCCGAGACGACGACGTCCTTCAGCCCCATGCAGAGCACGGGCACGTCCAGCTCGTTCAGTACATGGACGTTCTGGCAGGTGTCGTTCAGCATAGCCTTGCCGATGCTCGGCTCCTCCATGGCCTCGGTCAGGGTGTTCCAGGTGCCCATATCCTTCCACTGGCCCGCAAAGCGCATCACCTGAATTTGGGACTCATTCTCGACAACGGCGTAGTCGAAGCTGATTTTTTTCAGCGTCTCGTACTTATCGAACAGGTCCTTGTAATCGGTGAAATCGATCAGTTCGTGGGCCTTGTCCAGCACGTAGCGCAGTTTGTAAGCAAAGACACCGCCGTTCCAGAGCGCACCCTGGGCAATGTACTTTTCGGCGGTGGCGGCGTCGGGCTTCTCTTTAAACGTTTTGACCGGGCTGACGGCGTCGGCGCTCTGAGGGATAATGTAGCCGTACTTTTCGCTCGGGTAGGTCGGCTCAATGCCCATCAGGGAGAGGTTCGCGTTCCCCTGCCCGGCCAGCTCGGACAGCGTTTTCAGCGCGGCGAAATAGTCATTGTTGACATAGGGGTCTACCGGGCAGACGACGACAGCCTCATCAAGGCCGACACCCTTGACGTCGTGCAGGTAGGCTGTCGCCAGTGCGATGGCCGGGAAGGTATCACGGCGGCACGGCTCGACGCAGACGCCCACCGAATTGTTCAGCTGGTTGTGAATGGACGATACCTGCGTCTTGCTGGTGGCAATCGTCACGCTGGCGTCGGCGTCGACCTCCTTGATCTGGCGGTAGACGCGCTGGACCATCGACTCGTACCCGTCGGCGGTCTTGAAGATTTTGATGAACTGCTTGGAACGAATGTCGTTCGACAGCGGCCACAGGCGCTTGCCGGAGCCGCCGGACAGCAGGATGATATTCATAGCGTTTCCTTTCAGCGCTCGGCGCGCATCGGGTTGTTCAGAAAGTCCTCATAGGACAGGCGCAGGCCGTCCTCCAGCTCGGTCTTGTAGGTCCAGCCGAGGTTTGTCGCCTTGGAAACGTCCAGCAGCTTGCGGGGCGTGCCGTTGGGTTTGGAGGCGTCCCACTCGATCTTGCCGGTGTAGCCGACGACCTTGGCAACCAGCTCGGTCAATTCTTTGATGGTCAGCTCCTTGCCGGTACCCGCGTTGACTGTCTCGTTGCCGGAGTAGTGGTTCATCAGGAACACGCAGAGGTTCGCGAGGTCATCCACATACAAAAACTCGCGCAGCGGGCTGCCGTCGCCCCAGCAGGTGACGCTCTCGACGCCGTTGACCTTCGCCTCATGGAAGCGGCGGATCAGTGCGGGAACCACATGGCTGTGGGTCGGGTGGTAGTTATCGTTGGGGCCGTACAGGTTCGTGGGCATGACCGAGATATAGTCCGTGCCGTACTGGCGGTTCAGGAACTCGCAGTATTTGAGGCCGCTGATTTTGGCGAGGGCGTAAGCCTCGTTCGTCTTTTCCAGTTCGGAAGTCAGCAGGCAGCTTTCCTTCATCGGCTGCGGAGCCATGCGCGGATAGATGCAGGACGAGCCGAGGAACTCCAGCTTCTTGCAGCCGTTCTGCCAGGCAGAGTGGATGACGTTCATCTCGAGCGTCATGTTGAACCACATGAAATCGGCCAGCGCCTCCTGATTGGCGACGATGCCGCCGACCTTGGCCGCGGCAAGGAATACGTACTCGGGCTTTTCCTCGGCAAAGAACTTTTCGACATTTTCCTGACGGCAGAGGTCAAGCTCCTTGTGGGTGCGGGTGATGATATTGTTGTAGCCCTGGCGCTGCAGCTCACGCACGATGGCGCTGCCCACCATGCCGCGGTGCCCGGCAACGTAGATTTTTGCATTTTTGTCCATCATAATAAGTTACCCTCTTTTGAATACATTATTTGATAACGCCCTTTTCGAGATACTCAGCCAGGTTCGTCTTGATGTGCTCCTCAGCGCGCTCGACGGCAACCTTCTTCATGTCGTGATCGACCATGATCTTGACGAGCTGCTCAAACGTGGTCTTGGTCGGGTTCCAGCCCAGCTCGCGCTTTGCTTTGGACGGGTCACCCCAGAGGTTGACGACGTCCGTCGGGCGGTAGAAGTCGGGGCTGACCTCGATGACCGTCTTGCCCGTGGCCTTGTCGATGCCCTTCTCGTTCATGCCCTCGCCGACAAATTCCAGCTCGATGCCCACATCGTGGAAGGCCAGCTGGCAGAACTCGCGGACGGAGTGCTGCTCACCGGTGGCGATGACGAAGTCCTCGGGCTTGTCGTTCTGCAAAATCAGCCACATGCACTCGACGTAGTCCCTGGCATAGCCCCAGTCGCGCAGGCTGGACAGGTTGCCCAGATACAGCTTATCCTGCTTGCCCTGCGCAATGCGGGCAGCAGCCAGCGTGATCTTGCGGGTGACGAAGGTCTCGCCGCGGCGCTCGGACTCGTGGTTGAACAGGATGCCCGAGCAACAGAACATATTGTACGCCTCGCGGTACTCCTTCACAATCCAGAAGCCGTACTGCTTGGCGACGGCGTAGGGGCTGTAGGGGTGGAACGGTGTGTTCTCGTTCTGGGGAACCTCCTCGACCTTGCCGTACAGCTCGGATGTAGATGCCTGATAGATGCGGCAGGTGTCCTTGAGGCCGGACAGGCGCACAGCCTCCAGCACGCGCAGCACGCCGGTGGCATCGACGTCGGCGGTGAACTCCGGCACATCAAAACTGACCTGCACATGGCTCTGGGCGGCGAGGTTGTAGATCTCGTCGGGCCGCACGGTGCTGACGACGGAGAGGATGCTCATGGAGTCGCTCAGATCGCCGTAGTGCAGGTGGAAGTGTGGGTGACCCTCCAGATGGGCGATGCGCTCGCGGTAATCGACGGAGGAGCGGCGGATGACGCCGTGGACGTCGTAGCCCTTTTCCAGCAGGAACTCAGCCAGATAGCTGCCGTCCTGGCCGGTGATGCCGGTGATGAGTGCTTTTTTCATAGGTTACTACCCTTTCATCTGTATCTTGCGCAGCGTACTGCGCGGATTTTCGTATCTTGTTTGTTATTGTACCGCATTATTTTGTGCTTGGGCAGTGGGAATCTTGCAAAAGACTAGCATTATATTGACTTTTTTGGTATACTGGGTTCCGGGAGGTGACGCGGATGGATACCCCGCTGTTTGACGGTGAGCTTGTGCACGCCCGGCGCATGATCTACACGCCGTCGGCGTTTGCAAAATCGAACCTTGTGCATCTTCAGGAGGTCGGGCAGCTGCAGGCACGCAGCCCCCATGCCAGCACCCGGCAGGGGCTGGCCTCCTACCTGTTTTTTGTGGTCGAAAGCGGCAGCGGCACGCTGGAATATGAGGGCGAGACCCGCGTGCTAAGCGCCGGGGACTGTGTGTTTCTCGACTGCCGCCGCCCCTATCGCCATTATACGGGCGACGACCTGTGGCAGCTGCGGTGGGCGCACTTTTACGGCCCGAATATGGCAGCCATCTACAAAAAATACCGTGAGCGCGGCGGCCAGCCGAGCTTTCACCCGGAAAATACCGCACCCTACACCCGCCGTCTCGAAGCACTGTACACGCTGGCGGCCTCTGACAATTACGTGCGGGATATGCAGATCTGCGAGGGACTGTTTGCCCTGCTGACCCTTCTGATGCAGGAGAGCTGGCACCCCGAAATTGTGCGCACTGCGGGCACAAAGCGACAGAATGTGCAGGAGATCAAGGACTATCTTGACCTGCATTTTGCCGAGAAGATCACGCTGGACGCGCTGGCCGAGCGGTTTTACATCAATAAGTTTTACCTGACGCGAGTGTTCAAGGAGCAGTTCGGGCTTTCGGTGACGAGCTACCTGACGCAGCTGCGCATTACGCAGGCCAAGCGGCTGCTGCGGTTCACGGACAAAAGCGTGGAGAACGTTGCGCAGGAATGCGGGCTGAACGACGCAAATTATTTTTCCCGCTTATTTAAAAAAGTAGAGGGCACGACGCCGGGGGAATACCGGCGGCAGTGGTGAGGATAATAAAAAAGCCTTCCCCCGTGGGGGAAGGTGGACGAGCGCAGCGAGACCGGATGTGGGGCAAGCTGCCGAAGCTGCCCGGTAAACTGGCTGCCGCAGCAGCTCCGCCCTCATCAGTCCGCTTCGCGGACGGCTTCCCCCTCGGGGGAAGCCTTTTTTGTTTTCAGTTCTTCCTCGACCCTGTCAAACCGCTCCAGGAACGAATGCTCCACACCCTCGGACTTGTAGCCGGGCATTGTGTCGAGCGACACAGCGTGGATGCTGCGGAAGATGCTGTTTTCGATGTTCGGATTGTCGCGCATCAGGCGGCGCAGCAGGACCTTGACCTCCTGACGCTTGGAGCCGCCTCCGCCGTTATCGCAAATCGTGCAGGCCTCGGTAAAACGGCAGGCGCACTGGATAAATTCCAGCTCATTGTAGCGGCGCCACGCGATAATGTCATCCTCGCGGATGCAGTACATCGGGCGAATCAGCGTCATGCCCGGGAAGTTCGTGCTGTGCAGCTTCGGCGGCATGGCCTGCAGCTGGGAGCCGTAGAACATGCTCATGACTGTCGTCTCGATGACATCATTAAAATGATGTCCCAGCGCGATTTTGTTGCAGCCAAGCTCCTGCGCTTTCTTGTACAGATGGCCGCGGCGCATGCGGGCGCAGAGGTAGCAGGGTGACTTATCACTGTTGTTGGCGACATCAAAGATGTTCGTCTCAAATACTGTGATGGGAATGTGCAGCAGCGCGGCGTTGCTCTCGATCTTCTGGCGGTTGATTTCATTATAGCCGGGGTCCATGACGAGGTAGACGAGCTCAAACGGAACCTCGCTGTGGCGCTGCAATTCCTGCAGGAGCTTGGCCATAAGCATCGAATCCTTGCCGCCGGAAATGCAGACGGCAATCTTGTCCCCGGCCTGAATCAGCTCGTACCGCTTGACGGCCACGATGAAGGGCGTCCAAAGCTGCTTGCGGAATTTTTTGATAATGCTGCGCTCGATTTTTTGATAGGTCTCTAATTGGCGTTCCAAGGGTCAATTCTCCTTATTCGTCAGGGTTTTGTAGCAGGTGTCAAAGGCTTGCAGGAAGCCGTCGATCTCCGCGTCGGTGGTCAGGTGGCTGATGCTGATGCGCCAGCTGGACAGCGCGTTGCGGCGATCCCGGCTGACGGCGAACACGGCCTTGGACGGCAGACCGTCCGACGAGCAGGCCGATTTGACCGACACGCAGACGCCCTGTTCGCTCAGCGCCTGCTGAAACCGCGTGCCCTTGACGCCGGTCACGCTGACATTGACGATATGCGGCACAGCATGCGCGGGGCTGTTGACGCGCACAAGGCTGTATTGCTGCAAGCCTGCCAGCAGGCGGTCATGCAGCCTTTGCACATGGGCGTTGCGGGCGTCCTGCCCGGCCAGTGCTTTGGTCAGTGCGGCGTCCAGGCTGACGGCAAGACCCAGCGTCGGCGTGCCGCTGCGGTAGATCGTGGTGCTGGCACCGCCGGAAATCTGCGGCTCAATGACGAGGCCGCGGCGCTTGTACAGCGCGCCGATGCCGTTGGGGCCGTAGAACTTGTGGGCAGTGAAACTCATCGTATCGACGCCGTCAAGCCAGAGGTCGGTCTTGCCGACGGCTTGGGTGGCGTCCACGTGCAGGCGACAGCCGGGGTACGGCTTGACGATTCCGGCAATCTCCCGGATGGGCTGGATCGTGCCAAGCTCACTGTCCACAGCGCAGACGGCGACCAGGATCGTATCGTCGCGCATCAGCTCCCGCAGCTGGTCCAGGTCTACCCTGCCGTCGCGGCCAATGTCCAGCAGGTCGATCTCGTACCCCTGCTGCTGCAAAGCCGACAGCGACGCGCCCACCGAGGAGTGCTCCAGCTGGGTGGAGATGATGTGCTTGCCGATGTGCCGCGACGCATGGGCAATGCCCTTGAGGGCAAGGTTGTTCGCCTCGCTCGCGCCCGAGGTGTAGATGATCTCGGCAGGCTGCACGCCAAGGTGCTGCGCAATGGATTGGGTCACCCGCTCCATCTCGGCGCGGGCCTCCTGCCCGGCAATGTGGGTAGAGTTGGGGTTGGCAATATAACGGCGCTCCGCCGCAAGGTATGCGTCCAGAACGTCGGGGTCTGCCGGGGTGTTGGCGGTATAGTCAAGGTAAATCATGCGGAAGCCCCTTTATAGAATCAGTATGGCAGGTGTGGTTTCCTACCCGCTCAATAGGAATTGCATTTATGCAAAACCCCTGCGGCACGGCAGGGGTTTGTGTCATTCAAAATCCGAAATTGTGACAGACTGCTTGCCAAAGTACGGCGTCAGCCCCCACATATCGGGGCCGGGCGCGACATCGGTATAAAACAGCAGCCACGGGCGTTCGTCATCGTTCAGCGGGCGGATGGAAACATCCGGCTGGGCGGCGTCGTTCAGCAGTGCCTCCCGCGCGTCGAGGGCGTCGGCGTAGCGCCTGGCGCTGCCATTGGCCAACTCATAGGCGGCCTCGAGACTGGTGGCGAAGTAGCTGTCCTGGCCCTCCTTTACGGTGTGGCTGCCGATGCAGGCCATGCAGAAGAGCATAGCGGCGGCAAGCAGCGGCAGACGGCGGACCTGGTGGCGGCAGAACTGCTCTGCACCATGCAGAGAAACGCCGCGCACGCGCTCAAGCCAGCCGAGCAGCAAAAACTCGGTGGTAGCCAGACCCAGCACAAAGGTCATCCAGACAACGTTCAAAAGCCGCCCGGCACCGATGCCGCCCATTGTGTAGGACGGCAGAAAGATCATAGCCCACATCAGCACGAAGGTGACCGCCGCGCCGAGCCACGGATGGCGGAACACCCGGTCCGAAAGCACGGCGCTGCGGGTTAGATGCAAAAGCGGCAGTACAAGCAGTGCCAGCAGACAGAGCAGCGGCACATCCAGCCAGCGAATCCACTCCATGGCGGCGAGGATAAAGCTCTTGACGACAGCCTCCGCAAAGCCCGCACCGGCAAAGCCTGCAGTACGCACCTGCGTGCCGGGGGCCAACACATTCAAAAGTAGCCCCGCCATGGCCGCGGCAAGCGCGGGAGCCTGCCAGAAATTACGGCGGTGCACAGCGCAGAGCGCTGCGGCCAACAGCAGGACCAGCACGTTCAGCAGCCCGGCCACCTGATGCCCGCCGCCGATGACAAGACTGCACACACAGCCCGCTGCCGCATAGAAAAATTTGCAGCGGGTCGGCAGCTTATCGGCAAAGCAGAGCGCAAACGCCAGCCCGGCGTTCAGCACGGCCAGCGAAAAGTACGGCAGGTAGTTCATGGCACCGTTGAACCAGTACAATCCCTCCACGGGGGCGGGCATGCCTTCGATAAAGGCGAAGGTCAGCAGCAGCGCCAGTGCCCAGGGCAGACGCCTTTGCGCCGGGTCCAGACGCAGCACCACGCACCGTGCCAGCCCATACAGGCAGAAAAACAGCGGCAGCAGCACGCAGGCCAGCGTGGCACCATAATATTTGTTGCCGAAGATGGCGGGCTGAAACGCCAGCGTAAAGCCGGAAACGTAGAGTCCCTGCCAGTTCTCATAGTAGTAGACGTTGGTGTCCCACGCGGCCCGCAGCAGACGCGGCAGGTCAAGGCCGTACTGCTGCACCACGGCATGGGTGCGGGCGGCGTAGATGAAGTCATCTGCCGAGGGGCGCGCAAAGACCGCCAGCACCAGCACGGGCAGCAGCAGCACGCCCGTCAGTAGCGCAAAGCGGCGCAGCCAGCGCTTTTGCGCCGCTGCATCGTGCCAAAAATCCATAGAATCGTGTTCCTTACTGTATTCGTTATGCGTCGCCCAGGGTCATCTGCAGGAAGTAGACCCACTGCTTCTCCCACCAGTACCAGTCGTGGGAGACATCCTGGCCCCAGATGTCCACGATGGGATGGATGCCCTTGCTCTCGAGAATGGCCTGCAGCTCCTTCGTGGAGGCCAGCAGGTCAGCTTCCCACGCGCCCTGGCCGCAGCACATAATGAACTTGTCGGCCTTCTCAAACAGCTTCATGTAGGGGTGAGTCGTCGGGAAGTTGCGCATGTAATCGCAGGGAGAATTGCGGTAGACAAGGTCGTCCATGTAGCTGCCGAAGAACATGCCGGAGGAGTACAGGCCACTCAGGGCAATCGTGCCGTTGAAGATGTCGGGGCGGCGCAGGTAGAAGTTGACGGCGTGGCCGCCGCCCATGCTGGCACCGCCGGTCAGGATGCAGCCTGTGTGGTCCTCGCCCTGCTCGCGGTTGATCTCCAGCAGACGGGGGACGAACTCCTCACAGATATAGTTGTACCAGCGCTCCTGCATCTCGATGCGCGGGCGCTCGGGGCCATTATTGTCCCAGCTTTCGGGGTCGATGCTGTCGACGGTGAAGATCTGCAGCTTGCCGCTGTCGATCCAGGGGGCCGCCGCGTTGCACATATTACGGTCCTCCCAGTCGAAGAAGCGGCCGCTCTGGCACGGGAAAATGACGATGGGGCGTCCGGCATGGCCGTAGACCTTAAACTCCATAAAACGGTTCAGAAACCGGCTGTACTCCTTGTAATAGCGGATCTGCATGGCAGTCCCCTCCTATTTATAAAAGAAATTTTTATTCAGCTCCAGCAGGCCGACCATCGTATGCATCGGTCCGCTGGCGGACGTTTTGAATACCCAGTAGTAGAGCAGTGCCAGTGCCTCCCGCAGATAGCATGGCAGCACACTGCGCAGCGGCGTTGCAGCGGGCAGCGCCGTGGCGGTGGTGAAGCCCGCCAGGGCGGCGTATTTCCCGGCGCGGTAGCAGTGGAACGCATTGGAAACGTAGACGATGGGCGTTGTCTCATCAAAGCCATGCTCCCGCAGGATGGTCAGTGAGAAGGCAAAGTTTTCCTCGGTGGAGGTCGAGCCGGATTCGGCAAGCACGCGGTCCGCAGGCAGTCCTTTGGCAATCAGGTAGTCCCGCATGGCGTCGCCCTCGGGCAGCCATTCGTCGCGGCCCTGCCCGCCGCTGGTGATGACCAGTGTGTCCGGGTGGGCTGCGGCGTAGTCATACGCCTTATTCAGGCGGCATTGCAGTAGCTTGCTGGGCTTATCCTTATGCAGCCCGGCCCCCAGCACGATGATGACCCTTTCGTCCCCCGTGGGCGGGTTCATATAGCCGCTGACCGACACAAAGGCGATCAGCGCCAGATACACCCCGGCCAGAACGGCCAGCACCCAGAAAACAACCCGTCCTGCGCCCGCGGAAAACCACAGGCTGAGCGGGCGGCGGAACACGGCGTACCCGGCCACGCAGGCCGTCAGCAGCCAGACCATCAGGTTGCCCATGTTGAAGTTGGACAGAAAAATCAGCGAAACCGAATAGAGGACCAGCACTGCGGCCAGCAGGTCCAGCACAAGAACGCCCACCTTAGCGGGCAATTTCATCATAAACACCGCAGCCCGCCGGGCAGTAGTCAACGCCCAGCGCCTTGCAGACAGTGTCGGCAATCGTGGCGAAGCTGTAGCGGGTGTGCAGGTTGACGCCGGGTTTGACCTCGTCGCCGTAAATCAGGAACGGCACGTGCTCACGGGTGTGGTCGGTGGTCTTGGTGTAGCTGGGGTCGCAGCCATGATCCGCCGTGACCATCAGGATGTCACCCGGGCGCATTTTTGCCATAAAGCCGGGCAGCCAGTCGTTGAACTCGGCAGCGGCGGCGGCATAGCCCGCAATGTTGCGGCGGTGGCCGTAGAGCATATCAAAGTCGACGAGGTTGACGAAGGCCAGACCCTCAAAATCGCGGTCCGCCAGCTCCAGCGTGACCTGCAGACCCTCGGTGTTGCCGGAGGTGCGGATAGTCTCGCCGATGCCCTTGCCCGCAAAGATGTCGTGGATCTTGCCGACACCGATGGTCTGCTTGCCCGCGGCCAGGATGGCGTCGAGCATCGTGTCGTGCGGCGGGACAAGACTGTAGTCATGGCGGCGCGGCGTGCGGGTGAAGTTGGCGGCGCAGTCGCCCACGAACGGCCGGGCAATGACGCGGCCCACGCCGTATTTGCCGGTCAGCAGCTCCCGCGCCTGTGCGCAGATCTCGTACAGCTTTTCCACAGGGACAATGGCCTCGTTCGCAGCGATCTGGAACACACTGTCGGCGGAGGTGTAGACGATGAGTGCACCGGTTTTCATGTGCTCCTCGCCGTAGTCGCGGATGACGTCGGTGCCGGAATAGGGCTTGTTGCACAGAACCTTATAGCCGGTTTTGGCGGTGAACGCATCCAGCAGCTCCTGCGGGAAACCGTCCGGGAAGGTGGGCAGCGGTTCGGCACTCAGCAGACCCGCGATTTCCCAGTGACCGATGGTAGTATCCTTGCCGGCACTGGCTTCACGCAGGCGGGCATAGCTGCCGATGGGGGCGGCTGCGGGGGTGCCGCAGGTCACGCCGTCCAGATTGAACATGCCGAGCCTGGCAAGGTTATCACCCCTGAAATTGGGATGCCCTGCAATGGCCCCCAGTGTGTTGGTGCCGACATCGCCGAAAAGGGGCGCGTCCGGCTCTGCTCCGACGCCGAAGCTGTCGAGCACAATCAGAAATACACGTTTTGCCATGATGCTTCTCCTGTATAGTAAGTGGTAAAGGACTATTCATGGCTTTATTATACCGTAAACACCGCAAAAAGTAAACATGCAATCCATGCTTGCAAATCGGACCCGCCGGGCACAGAAGAACGCCGGTGACTTATAAGTCGGGCTGTACCCGGGCTGTGGCAGAATTTGCACGGAACAAGCTGAAATTGTGTAAAAATTAACGGGCAGCAAGAGAACAATTTTTGTGCGGTTTTTTTCAGACGAAAGCCGTTTCCCTCTTGTCTCCCATGGCGGACTTGTAGTATAATACCGCTGAGGTTTGCTAAAGTATATAAATAGGTAGAAATGTAAAACGGAGGATAAGCTTTATGCGTAAAACCAAGATCGTCTGTACTATGGGTCCGTCCACCGATAAGCCGGGCATTCTGCGCCAGCTGATGGAGAACGGCATGAACGTCGCGCGTTTCAACTTTTCTCATGGCGACTACGAGGAGCACAAGGGCCGCTATGACAAGGTACGCGCACTGTCCAAGGAGCTGGACCTGCCCATTGCCTGTATGCTGGACACCAAGGGTCCCGAGATTCGTCTGGGTGAGTTCAAGAACGGTGTGGAGAAGCTGACCACCGGCCAGAAGTTCACCCTGACCTCCCGCAGCGTAGAGGGCACGAACGAAATCTGCTCCGTCACTTACAAGGAGCTGCCCCACGACGTCAAGCCCGGTGGCCGAATCATGCTGGACGACGGTCTGATCGAGCTGCGCATTGACGAGGTCGGCGACACCGACATTGTCTGCACGGTCTGCAATGACGGCATCATCAAGACCAAGAAGGGCGTCAACGTTCCCGGCGTGCATCTGTCCATGCCGTATATGAGCCAGCGCGACACGAGCGATATTCTGTTTGGTGTCGAGCAGGGCTTTGACCTGATCTCCGCCAGCTTTGCCCGCAACGCGCAGGACATTATGGATATCCGCCACATCCTGGACGAGCACAACTCCAAGATCCGCATCATCGCGAAGATCGAGAACCAGGAGGGCATCGACAACATCGACGAGATTCTGACCGTGGCCGACGGCATCATGGTTGCCCGCGGCGATATGGGCGTTGAGATCGACTTTGCCGAGATCCCGGCCATCCAGAAGCACCTGATCGACCGCGCCATGAGCGCCGGTAAGATTTGCATTACCGCTACCCAGATGCTGGATTCCATGATCGTCAACCCCCGCCCGACCCGTGCCGAGATCACCGACGTGGCCAACGCCATCTACGACGGCACCGGCGCGGTCATGCTCTCCGGTGAAACCGCCGCGGGCAAGTACCCCGTCGAGGCGCTGAAGGCCATGGCTACGATTGCTGAGACCACCGAGGCAGACTCCAGCTTTGACAGTCTGGTTCACCACTCCGGTACGGATAACAGCCGCCTGAACATCAGCGCTGCCGTCGGCCATGCCGCCTGCACCACCGCTACAGACATCGGCGCTTCCGCCATCATCACGGCTTCCAAGAGCGGTGAGACCGCCCGCCTGTTGAGCCGCTTCCGTCCTGACACCCAAATTATCGCCTGTGTGCTTGATGAAACTACCCGCTGCCAGCTGAACGTCTACCGCGGCGTTACCCCGTTGCTGATGGACTACGCGACCTCCACGGATGAGCTCATCAGTATGTCGGTTGCGAAGGCCAAGAGCGCGGGCCTTGTGCAGGACGGCGACCTCGTCGTCGTCACCGCCGGTGTTCCCGTCGGCATCTCCGGCACCACCAACATGATTAAGGTCCACATGGTCGGCGATTCCCTGCTGGCCGGTGTCGGCATCGGCAACCACAACGCCAAAGGTGAGGTCTGCGTGTGCCGCAACGCCACCGAGGCTGCCAAGAAGTTCAAACCCGGCCAGATTTTGGTCGTACCCTTCACCACCAACGACACGCTGCCTTTCATGCGTGAGGCTGCCGGTATCATCACCGAGGAGGCCGGTACGAACAGCCATTCCGCCATTGTCGGTCTGACGCTGGATAAGGCCGTTATCGTTGGTGCTACCAATGCCACCCGCACGCTGAAGGACGGCATGACGATTTCCATGGACTGCGCCCGCGGTGTTGTGCAGGCGATGGCGAAGTGAGGCGGACCACGATGGAACGTATCGCGAGCTTCTGTGTTGACCACACCAGGCTGCTGCCGGGTATGTACCTGTCCCGCCAGGACGGTGCTGACGGCGAGATTTTGACCTGGGACATCCGCATGAAGCAGCCCAACAAGGGCAGCTATCTTTCCCCTGCCGCGGCTCACACGCTGGAGCATCTGTTCGCAACCTATGCGCGCAACAGCAAGTACAGCAGGGGCGTTGTCTATGTCGGCCCCATGGGCTGTTTGACCGGCTTTTACCTGCTGACCACAGGCCTGACGCCCGCCGAGGCGCTTGACCTGACCCGCAGCGCCTTTGCCTGGATGGCGGAGTACGAGGGAGAGATTCCCGGCGCATCCGCCGTCGAGTGCGGCAACTACCTGATGATGGACCCCATTGCCGCCCGCGCCGAGGCCGCCGCCATGCTGCCCGTGCTGGAGGGACTGGATGCGGAAAAGCTGCACTATTGATTGGTAGTTCATAAAAAAATGTCCGCTGCGGTAAAAATTGCAGCGGACATTTTTTATAGGGGCGGATGCAAGCATCGCCCCCTACACGCAGAAAATTTAGTTTATATCACAAGAAAACTGCAATATCCGCAGGGGGGCATTCTATATGCGCCCCCTGCCACACAAAAAAATGCCGCCCGTTTTCTATATCGCGGGCGGCGGTTGCTTTTTATGTAGGGATTTTAACTCAGATCAGCGCGGCGGTGATCAGGGCCATCTTGTAGACCTCCTCGGCATTGCAGCCGCGGGACAGGTCGTTGATGGGGGCGTTCAGGCCCTGGAGAATGGGGCCGTAGGCTTCAAAGCCGCCCAAGCGCTGGGCAATCTTGTAGCCGATGTTGCCGGCGTTGATGTTGGGGAAGATGAAGGTGTTGGCATAGCCGGCGACCTTGGAGCCGGGAGCCTTCAGCTGGCCGACCTCGGGAGCAACGGCAGCGTCAAACTGCAGCTCACCGTCGACCTTCAGTTCGGGGTGAGCCTCCTGAACGCGGGCGGTAGCGTTGCGCATCTTGTCGACGGTCTCGCCCTTGCCGGAACCCTTGGTGGAGTAGGACAGCAGTGCAACACGGGGGTCGATGCCGAAAATCTCTGCGGTGTGAGCGGTCTCGACAGTGGACTCGACGATTTCGTCCTCGGAGGGATCGATGTTGATGGCACAGTCGCCCATGGCGATGCTCTCCTCGCCGCGGGTCAGGATGAAGCAGGAGCTGACAGACTTGATGCCGGGCTTGCACTTGATCAGCTGCAGAGCCGGGCGGACGGTGTCAGCGGTGGAGTAGGTTGCGCCGCCCAGCAGGCAGTCAGCCTTGCCCTGCTTGACCAGCATGGTGCCGAAGTAATTGCCCTTGGACAGAGCGGCACGGCACTGCTCATCGGTCATCTTGCCCTTGCGCAGCTCAACCATCTTGGCGACCATCTCATCAAAGCCCTCGTAGTTGGCAGGGTCGATGATCTCGGCACCGGTGATGTCAAAGCTGCCGTCAGCAGCGGCCTTCTTGACGGCTTCGACCTCGCCCAGCAGGATGACCTTCAGGGTCTTGCCTGCCAGCAGACGGCTTGCAGCGGACAGAATACGGGCGTCGGTACCCTCGGTAAAGACGATGGACTTCGGCTCAGCCTGCAGCTTCTTCTCAAAATTCTCGAAAATGGACATAGTCTGATACTCCTCCAGTATTTATGCAGCACATAGCTGCTTAGCACTTACACAGCTATTATAGCACCCATTTTGCGCTTTGCAAAGAAAACGTGCGAAATGGCAGAAATCTGTGCAATATATGTGCGAAAAGAGAGAGCAAGGCAATATATTTCATAAAGTTAATAAAATATCAAGCGTGGTTTGTAGATTATTTATCAAATTTGCCCTTGTACACAAAGCCGTAGCTTTTGTAAAATGTCTCAATATCCGCACGGCTGCGCACGACAACGGCGTTCAGCAGATGACCGTCCGCTTTGCTGCGAAAGCCGATGACCGTCTCTCCGGTGCAGGTACTGCTTTCCAGCGCAATATCCGTCTCCCGCATGCCGTCAGGCGGCGTCAGCAGAGCGGCAGACTTTTTGTGCCCGGAGAACAGCGCGGTAAAAAATGACACGGCGGGACACCTCCCCTGCCTGGTTCAGCGCGTAAAATAAACAGCCAGCGCCAGCTGGGCCGCAAGGATCAGCGGTATGCCCACTACAAAATACCAGTGGCGCGTCTTGTGATGGAACACGTACATACCGGCCCACGCACCGGCACTGCCGCCCAGCAGAGCCGCGCCAAACAGGATCTTCTCCGGCACGCGCCACTGCCGTGTACGGGCGCGGTGCTTGTCCAGCCCCATCAGGCAAAAGCCGATGACGTTCATAATCAGGATGTAAATCATTGCAGTATTCATATCTGTATTATACCGTGTGCGGGCGCAAAAGGCAAGCGCGGCGGGGCGTTTGAGACACTGACCACAGTGATTTGCGGCGGGTTCGAAAAATAAAACGCCCCCGCCAAACGGCGAGGGCAGTCGGATTCAAATATCCTTGCGGGCGGCCACGCTGCTGCGCACCAAGGCACGCCTTAAACGGGCCTCGGCAAGCTGCATGTCGCGCTTGTCCAGATTCTTCTGGGCCAGCAACGCTTCGGCACGGGCCTTGCTGCGGGCGGCGCGCTCGGCATCAATGGCATCGGCCCATTCAAAGGTCGTTGCCAGCAGATGGCACTCGCCGCCAAGCATGCTTAGCATACCGCCCATACAGGCTGCGCGGCGGACCGTGCCGTCCTCCAGCTTAATATGAGCCTCGCCCATGCCCAGCGCCGTGCAGATGTCGATATGCCGCGCCAGCAGCTGAAGCTGGCCGTTGATGGTGCGGCAGGATACCGACGTGACCGCGCCATCAAACGCAACGCCGTCCGGCGTCATGATCTTGAGCTGGAAAGTTGCCATACTCCCACCGCCTTACTGCTGCTTGGCCTTGGCCAGGACATCATCAATCGTACCGGCGAACAGGAAACAGCTCTCGGGGATGCTGTCGCACTCGCCGTTCAAAATCATCTTGAAGCCACGCAGGGTCTCCTTCAGCGGCACATACTGGCCGGGCATACCGGTGAACTGCTCCGCAACATGGAAGGACTGGGACAGGAAGCGCTGCACCTTGCGGGCACGGGCCACCGTGATCTTGTCCTCCTCGGACAGCTCGTCCATACCCATGATGGCAATAATGTCCTGCAGCTCCTTGTAGCGCTGCAGCACCTGCTGCACGGCGCGGGCGACCTCGTAGTGCTCCCGGCCGACAACTTCGGGCGAGAGGATACGGGAGGTGGAGTCCAGCGGGTCGACAGCCGGATAAATGCCCTGGGAGGCGATGTCACGGCTCAGAACCGTGGTGGCGTCCAGATGGGTGAAGGTCGTGGCGGGCGCGGGGTCGGTCAGGTCGTCCGCGGGCACATAGACGGCCTGCACCGACGTGATCGAGCCCTTGCGGGTGGAGGTAATACGCTCCTGCAGGGCGCCCATCTCGGTGGCCAGCGTGGGCTGGTAGCCGACGGCAGAGGGCATACGGCCCAGCAGCGCCGAAACCTCGGAACCGGCCTGGGTGAAGCGGAAGATATTGTCGATGAAGAGCAGCACGTCCTGGTGCTTGACGTCGCGGAAGTATTCCGCCATCGTCAAGCCGGACAGGGCGACACGCATACGGGCTCCCGGCGGCTCGTTCATCTGGCCGTAGACCAACGCTGTCTTGTTCAGAACTCCACTCTCGCGCATTTCACCGTACAGGTCGTTGCCCTCGCGGGTGCGCTCACCGACGCCGGTAAAGACGGAATAGCCGTTGTGGGCCGTGGCGATGTTATAAATCAGTTCCTGAATCAGAACGGTCTTGCCGACACCGGCACCGCCGAACAGACCGATTTTGCCGCCCTTGGCGTAGGGGCAGATCAGGTCAACGACCTTGATGCCGGTCTCGAGAATTTCCGTGGCGGACTCCTGCTCGTCAAAGGCAGGAGCCGGACGGTGGATGGGCCAGCGCTCGATGTTCTCCGGCGCGGGCTGCTCGTCGACGGGCTCGCCCAGCAGGTTGAACACGCGGCCCAGGCACTCGTCACCAACGGGCACCTTGATCGGTTCGCCGGTATCCACGGCATCCGTACCGCGGACAAGGCCGTCGGTGGCCGCCATGGCAATGCAGCGCACGACGTTATCGCCAATGTGCTGGGCAACCTCAACGATCAGCTTTTTGCCGTTGTTTTCCAGTTCAACGGCGTTCAGAAGGGCGGGCAGTTCACCGTCCCTGAATCGGATGTCCAGTACAGGTCCCATGACCTGTACGACCTTTCCGATGTGTTTTTCTGGCATAGCACACACTCCTTTAGTGGGCTTTTTCTTTAAGGCAATACCACATAATTCTAAGTGCCGATACGGCGAGCGAGGTGCGGCAGCTGCTAAGCCAAAAGCGCAGATAATACTTTGTGTATTATCGAGCATTTTGGCAACGCAGATGCCGTGCCGCAGCCGCCGGAGCGGTGCTTAAGCCGTAAGGCGGGAATTATGCGGTGTTGCCTTAAGACTCCGCATCGGCACCGGCCACAATCTCGGTGATTTCCTGGGTGATAGCGGCCTGACGCGCACGGTTGTAGTACAGGTTCAGATGGTCGATCATCTCGCCTGCGTTCTTGGTGGCGGCGTCCATCGCCATACGGCGCGCGCCCTGCTCACTGGCAACGCTCTCGCACAGGGCACCGTAGACGACGCCTGCGAGATACTCGGGGATAATAGCGTCAAAGACGGTCTTTCCGTCCGGCTCATACATCATTAGGCTTTCGCGCTCGTGGCCCGGCTCGGGGCGCTGAGCGTCAAAGGGCAGGACCGGCAGCACGGTGGCCGTCTGGGTCAGCATAGAGACAAATTGCGTAAAACCAAGGCGGATCTCGTCAAACTCCCCTGCCAGGAATTTCTGGCAGACGAGGCGGGAAATCTCAAAGCAATCGCTGACAGACAAATCCCCTGCCTCCGCGAAGGCGGTGGTCAGGATGGCTGCCTTGCGGCGCTCAAAGTGCTCGACGGCCTTTTTGCCGATGGGCAGTACGCAATAGTCCGCGCCCTCGGCGTCCGCCTCGATGGCCTTGAGGATATTGGAGTTGTAGCCGCCCGCCAGACCGCGGTCACCCGCGATAACGATATACAGGCGGCGGTTCGTATCCCGCCTGGCAAGATACGGGCTGTCGAACCCCGAGTCCGCGCTGACAATGTCATACAGCGTGCTGTAGAGCGTCTCAAAATATGGGCGGCTGCCCTCGACGCGCTCCTTGGCACGGCGCAGCTTGCTGGATGCCACAAGCTCCATGGCCTTGGTGATCTGCATGGTGCTTTCGACGCTTCGGATACGCAGCTTGATTTCCTTCATGGAACCGGCCATCGGCGGCACCTCCTTTGCAGTTTATTTTTCTTTGAGGAATTGGGCTGTGAAGTCAGCCAGCACCTGCTTGAGCTGCTCCTCGGTTTCGGGCTTCAGATCGCCCGTCGTGCGGATGGTCTCCATCACGCCCGCGGCGGTGACGTTCTCGTCCAGGTACCCATACAGGCGGCGCTCATACTCTGCAATATCGGCAACGGCCACATCCTTCAGGTAGCTGTGAATGGTCGCGTACAGGATGGCAACCTGCTTTTCGACGGCGACGGGGCTGTTGCGGTCCTGCTTGAGTACTTCGACGATGCGCTCACCTTGGGCCAGACGGGACTTGGTGTCGGCGTCCAGGTCAGAGCCAAACTGAGCGAAGCCCTGCAGCTCACGATACTGAGAGTAAATCAGCTTCAGCGTACCGGCGACCCTTTTCATGGCCTTGATCTGGGCGTTGCCGCCGACACGAGAAACCGAAATGCCGGGGTTGACGGCGGGGCGGATGCCCGCGTGGAACAGCTCTGTCTCAAGGAAGATCTGACCGTCGGTAATGGAAATGACGTTCGTCGGGATATAGGCGGAAACGTCGCCCGCCTGAGTCTCGATGATGGGCAGTGCGGTCAGCGAGCCGCCGCCCTTGGCGTCACTCAGCTTGGCCGCGCGTTCCAGCAGGCGGCTGTGCAGGTAGAAAACGTCGCCGGGGTAAGCCTCACGTCCCGGGGGACGGCGAATCAGCAGCGAGAGCGCACGGTACGCGACAGCGTGCTTGGACAGGTCATCGTAGATGATCAGGACGTGCTTGCCCTTGTTCATGAAGTATTCACCCATGGCACAGCCTGCGTAGGGGGCGATATACTGCAAAGGCGACAGCTCGGACGCGGTGGCGCAGACGACGGTTGTGTACGCCATAGCGCCATTTTTCTCGAGATTCTCGACCAGCGTTGCCACGGTAGAGCGCTTCTGACCGATGGCAACATAGATGCACAGAACGTCCTTGCCCTTCTGGTTGATGATGGTATCGGTGGCAATGACGGTCTTGCCGGTCTGGCGGTCACCGATGATAAGCTCACGCTGGCCGCGGCCGATCGGGATCATCGAGTCGATGGCCTTAATGCCGGTCTGTAAAGGCTGCTTGACGGGCTGACGGTCCAAGATGCCGGGTGCCGGGGACTCAATGGCGCGGTAGTCGGCAGCCTCGATGGGACCCTTGCCGTCGATGGGCTGGCCCAGCGCGTTGACCACGCGGCCAATCATACCCTCGCCCACCGGCACGGAAACGACCTTGCCGGTGCGCTTGATGGTACTGCCCTCCTTGATGCCTTCATCATCACCAAGCAGGACGATGGAGACACTGTTTTCTTCCAGGTTCTGCGCCATGCCGTAGGTGCCGCTCTCAAACTGGACCAGCTCACCGGCCATACAGTTGTCAAGCCCCGCGGCGCGCGCAATACCGTCGCCCACCATCGTTACCGTTCCGGTCTCGGTCTGCTCAATGGCATTCTCGTAGTACTTGATTTGGGAACGGATGATGCGGGAAATCTGTTCGGGTTTCAGTTGCACTGTTTGGTTCACCACACAATCTATAGAATGGGTGCGAATTTACTTAAAGGACTGCACCGTCGATTTCTGTACGCAGGCGCTCCAGATGGCGCTGCACGGTGCCGTCCAGGCGTGTGCCGTCCATGTCAAGCCGCAGACCGCCTAAAACGGCGGGGTCCACAGTCTCGGTCAGGACGATGTTTTTGCCTGTCATTTTCTGCAATTTTGCCAGTAGCTTTTCGCGGCTGGGTGCGGTCAGCGCAATGGCCGATACTGCCGTGACCTCAAGGATATTGTGGTCAACATTGTAGCGGTCCTGATACGCGCGCAGACAGCCCGGCAGCTCCCCCAGCAGATCCTCCTCGCACAGCAGCTTGAGGAAGCTGACGAGGTAGGGGTGGGCTCCCTCGAACGCCTTGTCCAGCAGGGCGCAGCGCTCCTTTTTGGGAACGCTGGGCGTCGAGAGCAGACGCAGGTACTGCGGCTCGGCTTCGATGCTGTTTACCGCGGTGCGCAGCTGCTGCAAAAGCTCGTCGGTCAGATTTTCCTCTGCCGCCAGCTCATACAGGCTGCCGCCGTAGCGCTTTGCAAGCTCGGTCATGAGGCATCCCCCACATTCCTGATAAACTCATCGATCAGGGCCTGATGGTCAGACTCGTTGATCTCGCGCTCCACGACCTTACCGGCAATTTCGACAGCCATGCCGCCGATCTCGTTTTTCAGGTCGTTGACAGCCTTCTTGCGTTCCTGGGCAATGTCTGCCTCCGCCGCAGCGCGGATGGACGCCGCCTCAGCCCTGGCCTCGCCGACGATCTCCTCCTCGCGCTTCTGGGCGCGAGCGGTTGCCTCACGCAGCATGGCGTCGCGTTCATCCTTGATGCTCTGCAGGTGGTCGGCGTACTCCTTCTCGAGATCCGCAGCCTTCTGTTTGGCGGCATCCGCGTCGGCATACATCGTATCAATCTCCTGCTGGCGGTCATCGATCATCTTCTTCACAGGCTTGAAAAGGAACTTTTTCAGCACTGCAAAGGTGATGAGCATATTGCAGAAGGTAAACAGCGCAGTCCACGGGTTGACGCCTACAAAACTTTCAAAGCCCGTCATGAGCTATTCCTCCAATTCAGCAGTTTAATCAGAACACAAAGAGCAGCAGCAGCGCGATGACCAGCGAGTAAATACCGGTGGACTCGGTGATGGCGCAGCCCAGGATCATGTTGGTACGCAGGTCGTTGGCCATCTCCGGCTGGCGGGCCATGCCCTCCAGCGCCTTGCCGACGGCGTTACCTTCACCGACAGCCGGGCCGATGGCGCCAAAGCCCATTGCGATACCAGCGCCGATTGCGCAGGCAGCTTTTACGATTGCAGCTTCCATAGAAATATCCTCCTAAATAATAAATACGGATTCAGGCTTTCTCCGGGGGCGGGCAGGCATTGCCCACGTACACCATTGTCAACAGGCTGAAAACAAGGGCTTGTACGCCGCCGGAGAAAATATCGAAATACAGGCTCAGGATTCCGGGGACACCGACCTCCAGATACGGTACGCCTGTCAGCCCCAAAAGGGAGAGTGCGCCGGTCACGACGAAAACGATGCCGAAGATCTTGCGCGCCAGCTTTTTCGTCTTGATGCCGCTGTACAACAGCGTCGCGCCGACTGTCAGAACGAGAATTCCTACAATGACGCTCTTGCCAATCAGACCCAGCACCGCCGCAGAAACGGTCGCCAGTGCCGAGTAGACAAGGCTTGTCAGGACGCTTCCGCCTGCAATGTTGCCGAAGTGACGGAACGCCATCGAGATCGGCTGTGCGATCTCGGAAACAAGGTTCATTGGGGTCATGACGACGATTGGTTCGGTGAAGCCCTTCAGCCAGCCGCCGACACCGTTGCGCTTGATGGAGCAGCCCCAGCAGATAAAGCTTGTCATCAGCGCCCAAGTCACCGTCGTGGACAGATCAGCCGTCGACGAGCGGAAGATGCCCGTCATGCCGATGAACGAACCGCAGATGGAACTGAGAAACAGCGCACCGATGTAGGGTGTCCAATAACTGTTGTGCTTGCCCATCGTGCTTTCGACCATGTCATAGAGCATCGTCACGCCTTTTTCGACGAGCACCTGACGGCGGCTTGGCCGCTTTTGCAGGTTACTGCCCAGCACGACTGCCGCTATGCAAAGCAGCAGCATGACAACAAACGACGAGACCGTCGTCTGTGTGATGCCGATGCCGCCGAACAACGGGATGGTAAAGTAGATTTTCGGACCATTCATGGGGTGGAATCACCGTCCTTTGTCTTTTGTGCCGCCTGGGGATCCGGGCGGAAAAAGTCGATGAGCTTGATGCAGAACTGCGCAAAGAGCAGCGGCAGGATGGCCGCCAGCGGGTCACACAGCTCTGCACGAAACAGCAGGATATAAATGATGACCAGAATGACCGGGCGGACGACGCTCGACGTCTGAATCTCCAGCTGCGCCTTCTGCGGGCTGCCGCCGTTGGCGGCACGATTCATGGCGTTGGAGACTGTGATGCTCAGCGAGAGGAAGTTCCCCATCGCCATCACAAAACCAATCAGAGCGCCGAGAAGCACAGCGTTGGTAAAGTGCCCGGTCAGCGCATAGACCGCCAGCATAGCGGCAATGCAGAGCGCCACGGCCACAGCCAGGCGGCTTGCCTGCTGCAATACATCACGATGCTTTTGCAAGGGTGGACTCCCCTTTCTAATGTCGGTCAAAGGATATAGGAGATGTTTTTTCGCCGTCTTTTTTGGCGGGGCGGCCCTGCCGGTCCAGCGCCTGCAGCGAGCAGCGCAGGCAGCTTACCGCGGCCAGCACCCCGACCACAACGCCGACAGCTACGACCCAGCCGCCCAATGTGAACCGATGCCGCAGCCAGACCGAACCGGCAATGCAGAGCGTCGGCGGTACGACCACCGACAGGCCAAACTGCGTCAGCCATACAAGATGGCGTGCCACATCGTAAAGACCCTTCATCGGTGCCTGACCTCCATTATCTGCCTTAATGCTACCAGTATACAACAGTTTGCAGAGTATTTCAACAGTTATTTTTCACGTATGGGGTGCATTTTGTACAGATTTCATATCTCGTTCACAATTACGGCATCGGTAAATTCTTCCTGCCCCGGCAGGGCTGGTCTTTCCAGAACGTCCAGCGCCAACAGCACCGGGTAAAGGTAGCTGGCCCCGTAGCAGCCGATTTTCTTGGGACCGGTGATGACCTCCCCTGCGGCCTCGAGCAGTGTAATTTTTTCCAGCGCACGTCGAACCGTGGAGACGGTGATCGACTTCCGGCGGCGGTTCACGAAAAGTTCGCCGCCGCGGATCGTATAAGTGAACGGCAGACCCTTGGCGGTGTGGAAGGTCTCGCCCTGGTGCTGCTGCAAAAGCAGCCAGGTGGCTTCTATGGTTTTTGTCATGTCACATCACGCCTTCAGTATAACAGATTTTCATTATTGCACACCATGTACAAAAAACACCGCATGACCAAAATCATGCGGTGTCATTAGGACAGTTTATTTCTTTTGCCCAAAGCGGTACTCGGTGCCGTTTTTCAGGCGCTCAATGTTGGAACGGTGCAGCCAGATGACCATAGCGGCCATGATCACGCAGCAAATCGTGCTGAAAAGAATGGTAGGCAGGTTCGCACCGCGGGCAATCAGGTTGATGAGAGTGCCCACCGGGTACAGTGCAGCAATGATGATGCTGCCCAGAGAGACAATGCGGGTGACAGCGACCTCGATCAGGAAGATGCCCAGCAGCACGGCGCAGACGAGGGGTTCGGTGGCGAGAGCAGCGCCCGCGCCGACCAACACGCCCTTGCCGCCTTTGAAGCCGAAGAAAATCGGGCGGCTGTGGCCGATCATGCAGAAAATCGCGGCCAGATACGCGCCGCAGACGGGATCCAGCGGGTTCTGCCAAGCCGCACCTGTGCCGGAGAGCAGTGCGTCAAAGATGAAGCGGCCCAGGTTGACAGCCGCAACGCTCTTGCCCACGTCACCGAGGGTAGTGAACACGGCGGGCAGCTTGCCGTAGGTGCGCAGAACGTTGGTCATGCCCGCGTTGCCGCTGCCATGATTGCGCACATCGTCATTGTACATGACTTTGGAAATTAGCACGCCGAACAGGATGCTGCCCAGCAGGTAACCGCCTGCTGCGGTCAGCACGCAGGCCAGAAGGATATTTTTCACCATGGGTTACACCTTCCCTGCTTTGACCGCGCCGTCGCCGTGCTCGCGGGTAATCATCTTGATGGGGGTGCCTGTCAGACCGAACGTTTCACGAATCTGGTTCTCCAGATAGCGCTGATACGAGAAATGGAACAGTGCTTTCTGGTTGACGAAGCAGACGAACGTCGGCGGGCGGGTCGAGATCTGGGTGATATAGAATACCTTCAGGCGCTTGCCCTTGTCAGACGGCGGCTGGACCTTGGCGGTGGCACGGGCCAGCATCTCGTTCAGTGCGCCGGTGGGCACGCGGGTACCATTCTGGACATCCACAAAGTGGATGGTCTCAAACAGTTTGTCGACGCGCTGACCGGTCTTGGCGCTGATAAAGACGATGGGGGCATAGGACATGAAGCTGAAGTCCTCCTCCAGCTTTTTGCGCATGGCGTCCATCGTGTAGCTGTCCTTCTCGACGGCATCCCATTTGTTGACGGCGATGATGCAGGCCTTGCCCTGCTCATGCGCGTAGCCGGCGACCTTGGAGTCCTGTTCGGTGAAGCCTACCGTCGCGTCGATCATAATGACGCAGACACGGCTGCGCTCGACAGCGGCCAGACTGCGCAGGACGCTGTAGCGCTCAACGCCGCTCTCGACCTTGCCGCGCTTGCGCAGGCCGGCGGTATCGGTAAAGATGAACTTGCCGTACTTGTTCTCCACCATCGTGTCGATGGCATCGCGGGTCGTACCGGCTTCGTTGGCGACGATCAGACGGTTCTCGCCCAGAATATGGTTGATGAGGCTGGATTTACCGACGTTGGGGCGGCCAATGACGGCAACCGTGATGCGGTCATCCGTGTCTTCCTCGTCCTCCTCAAAGTTGAGGTGGGCGCAGACCGCGTCCAGCAGGTCGCCGGTGCCGTGGCCGTGCACGCCGGAAACCGGAATCAGCTCGCCGAGGCCGAGGCTGTAGAAGTCGTACAGCTCCATCGGGGGTTCGCCGACCTTATCGCACTTGTTGACAGCCAGCACAACGGGCTTGCCGCTGCGCATAAGCATTCCGGCAACGTCCTGATCCTGCGGTGTGACGCCCGCGGACAGCTCCGTCACCATGACGATGCAGTCTGCGGAATCAATGGCCAGCTGTGCCTGTTCGCGCATGTGGGCCAGCAGGCCGTCGTCAATGCGCGGCTCGATGCCGCCGGTGTCAACCAGCAGGAACTTGTGGCCGGACCACTCGCAGTCGCAGAAGATGCGGTCACGGGTGACGCCGGGGGTGTCCTCGACAATGGCGAGGCGCTGACCTGTCAGCTTATTAAAAATGGTGGACTTGCCCACGTTGGGGCGGCCCACGATGGCTACAATCGGTTTTGCCATGTCTGCCTTCCTCCCTCTCTACTCTCTTATCGTTTGAATTTTATCGTTTTGCGCTTGTGGGTGCTCAGCATTGCCTTGCAGCATCCGCCGCCGTCGGTGGGGATACTGACGGCGCGGCAGCCCAGCGCCCTGCCAAGCTCCTCCAGCGTGATGTCGTCAAGAAACTGGCCCTTCTCGTCGCGGATCATGACCTCGGGCACGGCCAGCAGGTCACTGTGCAGTTTGCCGCTGCACTGCTTGATGATGTCGGTGCCCGTGACAAGGCCCGCCACGCTGACGTTGCCGCCGAAATACTCATTTTTGATTTCGTGCACGGTGATCTTTACCTGCGGATACTTCTGCATCAGCGCATCGGCGCATTCCCGGATCAGCGGCCCGGCCAGCGTGCCGGTAACCACATCCATACTGTGGGGCAGCACCAGACCCGTGTGATTTTCCAGTTCTTCCAAAAAGGTGTCGTGGTAAAGCCGCCACATGCCGACGCCGTCCTCCAACTGCGCGAACGCATCGTAGAACTCTGCCGGAGGCAACGGGCGCTCGGCGGTCAGATACCACTCATCGCTGGGGTAGATGACGCTGCGGCCATACTCGGCGCGGCATTTCTGTGCAAATTCTTCCAGAATATCCAGCGTGGCGGCGGCGGTTTCCTTATCGTAGGGTGTCAGCTTGTACAGACCCTTGCGGTAATCGGTCACACCAGCTGGCACAGCGGCGATGCTGCCGACCTGCGGGCGCAGGGCCAACAGGTCGGTCAGGGTGCGGCGCAGCTCGTCGCCGTCGTTGACGCCGCGGCAGAGCACGAGCTGACAGTTCAACTCGATGCCGCCCGCCGCCAGCCTGGGCAGATAGTCGAGCACCTCGCCGCCGCGCTTGTTGGCCAGCATCCGTACCCGCAGTGCGGGGTTTGTCGTGTGGACCGAGACGAAGATCGGGCTGATATGCATCTGGATGATACGGTCAATTTCGTGATCGGTCAGGTTCGTCAGCGTGATATAGTTGCCGAACAGGAAGGAGAGCCGCTCGTCGTCATCCTTAAAATAGAGCGGCTCCCGCATACCGGGCGGCAGCTGGTCAATAAAGCAGAACATACAGTGATTGGCGCAGCTGTGCTTTTCGTCGCCCAGATAGGTCTTGAAGTTGCAGCCCAGCGGCTCATACTCCGCCTTGGTGATCTGCACGGTGCGGTGCTGCTCGTTCTCACACACTTCCAGGGAGAACGACATGGGCGTTGTATAAAACTGGTAGTCCAGTGCATCGTTCAGGGGATGACCGTCGATGGCCAGCAGCGCACAGCCTACGGTAAGGCCGAAGCGCTCCGCGGGGGAATTTTCATCTACCGCTGTCACATACAGGGCCATGGTGTCACACTCCTTTGCGATGGTTGTTCAATAAAAAATGGGGAAGGCATCGCCCTCCCCACGCAAGAGACTTACGCCTCTTTCTTGATGACTTCCTGGCCTTTGTAGTAGCCACACTTGCCGCAAACCTTATGGGGAACCTTCAGTTCGCCACACTGCGGGCACTTCACCAGCGTAGGCGCCTCCAGTTTCCAGACATTAGAGCGACGTTTATCGCGGCGGGCTTGAGAATGCTTTCTCTTGGGTACGATAGCCATAATCGGACACCTCCTTGGTGAAATTCAACTTAATAGTTGTTTTAATATGCTAAGCCTTGCATCTGCAGGGGAAGCATTGTCTGCCGGTTGGCAGGAACACCCTGCCGCCTTCTTCTTGCCGCAGATGGGGCATAGACCTTGACAATCAGCACTGCACAGCAGCACTGCGGGCACCTCAAAAATCAGCTCCTGATAGGCGAGCTCCTCGAGGTCGAGACAACCGTTCTCATTGCACGGCAGTTCAAAATCCGGATCCTCCAAATCACGATCCCGCACGAAGTATTCGCGTGTAAAATCGTAATCCCGGGTCAGCGGTTCCAGGCAACGCGCGCACTCGGCATCAATATGAGCCTTTACACTCAATAGCATCGCTGCGCCGTCTTCGGTCAGCGTCGCCGTAAAGTCACATGCTGCCGGGTTGTTTACGCTGTAACCCCCGAAATCCGCCTTGGAGAAATCAGCCTCAAAATGCGCCTCAAACGGCTTGCGGCCACTCTCCAGAAAAGAACGAATATCAAATTGCATAGTACACCTCAAAAGGTTGCTTAAATAGTATACACAAGCGAAAGGGTCTTGTCAACCTGTAAAACACAAAAAGTTGAGATTTTTTTGGATTTTCCGCAGAAAATCGGGGCGGGAAGCACTTTCCCGCCCCGAAATCTCAATTTTTGCGGTTCAGAAGGTTCAGATGACGAACTTCTTCAGGTCCTCCGGCAGGTCAGCCGCATTGGCAGAAACCGTGACGACGACCTCGATGTTGGAGGTGATCTTGTCGATGGCGTTCAGGACCTTGGCGGCAGCGGCCATATCGTGGTCGGTGATGCGCAGGATGCCGTCGAGGAACAGCTCGGTAATATCGTAGTTGCCTGCCAGCACGCCTGCCACAAAGCCGTACAGCATATCAGCACCGGCAACGCCGTACTCGTCAACGTCTACCAGACGGGCGGAGTGGTTGATCTCGGTGGTGAGCTTCATGCACTTTTCAATGACAACAATGTTGCCGGAGGTGGTCTTGACGGCCTTGTCGATCATATCGATCATGGTCTTGGTCTTACCGGAGCCTTTGGTTCCAACAATCAGTTTCAGCATAGGGGGTTACCTCCTTATATTCGTCAGCGCGCAGTGCGCGTAGTTCCTTTAGTCTTTCAGCGCGGCCTCCAGCTCAGCCTTGCGGTCCTCATAGCCGGGCTTGCCCAGCAGCGCGAACATATTCTTCTTGTAGCTCTCAACACCGGGCTGGTCGAACGGATTGACACTCAGCAGGTAGCCGGAGACGGCGCAGGCACGCCAGAAGAAGTAGATCAGCTCACCGACATCGTGGGCGGACAGGCTGTCGACCTCGATCAGGCCCAGCGGCACGCCGCCGTCGGTGTGAGCGAGAATCGTGCCCTCCATTGCCTTGCGGTTGACAACGCTCATATTCTGGTTGGCCAGGAAGTTCAGGCCGTCAAAGTTGCCCTCAAGCTCCTCAATATAGAAGTCGTTGCGGGTGTGCTTGACGTCGACGTAGGTCTCGAACATGATGCGTGCGCCGTCCTGCAGGAACTGGCCCATGGAGTGCAGGTCGGTGGAGAAGATGCAGGAGGTCGGCATCAGGCCCTTCTGGTCCTTGCCCTCGCTCTCGCCGAACAGCTGCTTGTACCACTCGTTCATCATCGTGAAGTCAGGCTCGAAGCAGGCCAGCGTCTCAACGCTCTTGCCCTTGCGGTACAGGATGTTGCGGGTCATGGCGTAGCGGTAGGCGTCGTTGTCCGGGGACAGCTTGCCGAACTTCTCGCGGCCATCGACAGCGCCCTGCATGAGCTCGTCGATGTCGATACCGGCGCAGGCAATGGGCAGCAGGCCGACAGCAGTCAGGACGGAGTAGCGTCCGCCGACGTCGTCGGGAACGACGAAGGTCGGCCAGCCCTGCTCGGTTGCCAGCTGCTTCAGCGTGCCTTTGGCGCGGTCCGTCGTGGCGTAGATGCGCTTGTTGGCCTCCTCGGTGCCGACAGAATCCTCCAGCAGCTTGCGCAGCACGCGGAACGCGAGCGCGGTCTCGGTGGTGGTGCCGGACTTGGAGATGACGTTGATTGAGAAGCGCTTGCCCTTCGTCAGCTTGATGATGTCGTTCAGGGCCGTGGGGCTGATGGTGTTGCCGCAGAAATAAATCTTCAGGCCGTCGTCAGCCTCATTGTGGTACAGGCCCTTGACGGCCTCGACCACAGCGCGTGCGCCCAGATAAGAACCGCCGATACCGGCGACGAGCAGCACATCGGAATCCGAGCGGATCTTCTGCGCAGCCTCCTTGATGCGGGCAAACTCTTCCTTGTCATAAGTAACAGGCAGGTCCAGCCAGCCCAGAAAATCATTGCCGGCACCCGTTTTGGATTCCAGCTGATTGTGGGCCAACTCGACCTGCGGATAGATTGCCTCATATTCTTCAGGACGGATGAATTTTGCAAGATGCTTGCCGTTAAAAGAAACAGCCATCTTTAGCTCCTCCTTTATGATTTTTATATCCCCATGATACCGTTTTATGTCGGTATTGTCAAGCAAAAGTAGGGGTCTTTTTTCGGCTTTTTCATGAAATTTGCACAAATTCAATTCCGGAGCAGCAGGCTTTGGGCAAGAAGGCGGAGGCAGTAGCGGAAACTTAACGCATCAACGTTCTGTGCTGCTGTGATGGGATAGCTGCACATTTCCGTGCCCTGATGCAGTATCTTAATGCGGCCCACCTGTTCCCCCGCCGCGACGGGCGCAGACAGCGACGCGGGCAGCTCGACGACGGCTTCCAGGGTGCCGCCCTCGCCCTTGGGCATCAGGCAGTGTCCGGGGCTTTCGTAGTTCAGCGGGATTGTCGCCGCCGTGCCGTGCTCCACGGGCAGCGTCTGCGGTGCATCGCCGGGCAGCGCGGCGGCTGCGCTCTCATAGTGGGCAAAGCCGTAATCCAGCAGCGTACTGGCTGCCTGGAAGCGTTCCTTGCCCGACGCAGAGCCCAGCACAACAGCGATCAGCCGCAGGCCGTCGCGCTCGGCGCTGGCGGAGATACAGACGCCCGCCTTGCCGGTGGTGCCGGTTTTCAGCCCCGTGATGCCGCGGTAGCTTTTGAGCAGCTTGTTGGTGTTGACGAGCTGGGTCGCGCCGCCGCGCAGCGTGTCCATCCAGATCGAGCAGTAGTCCCGCACCTCGGTGTGGTGCAGAAGCATTTCGCGGCTCATCAGGGCGACATCCCGCGCGGTGGAAAGGTGCCCTGCCTCGTCCAGCCCGCAGGCGTTGACAAAGTGGGTGTTCGTCATGCCGAGCTCATACGCGCGGACGTTCATCATCTCCGCAAAAGCGGTTTCGCTGCCGCCGACATACTCAGCCACGGCCACCGCGGCGTCGTTGGCGCTGGAAATGCAGATGGCCTTGAGCATGTCGTCCAGCGTCATCTGCTCGCCGGGCTCGAGCCAGATCTGACTGCCGCCCATGTGGTAGGCGTGCTCACTGACCGGGACAAAATCGTCAAGGTGTATCTTGCCCGCCTCGAGGGCCTCAAACGCCAGCAGCAGTGTCATGACCTTGGTGATGGAGGCAATCGGGCGCCGGGCATCGGCGTTTTTCTCATAGAGCACCGTGCCGGAGTCCTCGTCGATCAGGATGGCTGCCGCGCAGGGCACGTCAAAGTCGGCGTTGGTCGCCGGGATGATGCCCGCAGCGGACGCGGCAAACCCGCGCAGCAGCGAAAGCACCACCAGCACCAGGCAGAGCAGCAGGGTCACGGCACGTTTTTTCATGGCAGCACACCTCCGGCGGAAATCGCTTTGGTACTACGATATGCTGCTCTGTGCGGAATTAGTATTGCGCTTTTGGTCGGATTCTATTATAATAAATCATATATGTCTACTATTTATAAATGCAAAGGAATCGTACACCATGCGGGTAACTTTTTACACCTTGGGCTGCAAGGTAAACCAGAATGAAACGGGCGCGCTGGCCCAGCTGTTTGAGGAAAACGGCTACACCGTTGTCTCCAATGAAGAAGGTGCGGATGTCTACATCGTCAACAGCTGCACCGTGACGAACTTCGGCGACCAGAAGAGCCGCAAATGGCTGCGCCGTGCCAAGCGAGAGAACCCCGGCGCGGTGACCGTGCTGACAGGGTGCTACCCGCAGGCGTTCCCGGACGAGGCCGCCGAGATCGCCGAGGCGGACGTTGTGACCGGCTCCGGCAACCGTCACGCGATTCTGACCGACGTACAGAAGGTGCTGAACGGTGAGGAAGAGCGCGTCGTCGACATCCGCCCCCACGAGAAGGGCGAGCGCTTTGAAGAGCTGCCCATGGATAAGTTTGCCGAGCACACCCGCGCCTTTGTCAAGGTCGAGGACGGCTGCAACCGCCGCTGCGCCTACTGCGTTATTCCGCGCGCCCGCGGTCCGGTGCGCAGCCGCGATGAGGCGAGCGTGCTGGAGGAGCTGCGCCGCCTGGCCGACACCGGGTATAAGGAGGTCGTGCTGACGGCCATCAGCCTGCCGAGCTACGGCACCGACAGCGGTACGAGCCTGGTGGAGCTGATCGAAAAAGCCGCCGAGGTGCCCGGCATTGAGCGCATCCGGCTGGGCAGCCTTGACCCCGACATGCTGCACGATGACGACATCCGCCGCATGGCCGCCGTAAAGAAGCTCTGCCCGCAGTTCCATTTAAGCCTGCAGAGCGGCTGTGACAAGACGCTGCGCGCCATGCGCCGCCCCTACACGACGGCCCAGTACGCCGATATTGCAGCCAAGCTGCGCGCGGCATTCGGTGCAGACAACGTCAGCTTTACCACCGATGTCATCGTAGGCTTCCCCGGCGAGACGGAGGATGACTTTGAAGCCAGCATGGCCTTTGTGACGGGAATGAGGTTTTTGAAGGTGCATGTGTTCCCCTACTCCCGCCGCGAAGGCACGGCAGCCTACGACTTTGCTGACCAGTTGCCCGAGCATGAGAAGGAGGCCCGCAGCCGCCGCATGACCGCCGCCGTGGAGGAGGTACGCGCTGCCGAAGCAGCCGCTATGCAGGGCCGCAAAGCCAGCGTGCTGCTGGAAACGCCGCTGTCCGCCACAATGTTCACCGGCTACACGAAGCAGTACCTGCCTGTGCTGGTCAGCGCACCCGGGCACAAGACCGGCGACATTGTGGAGGTCACGCTGGGTGCCTGGGACGGGAAACGGTGCAGGGCGGAGATTGTTTGATTTATATTGATTGTTGCAACGCCGTTATTCATGCTCGATGTAGGGGGCAACGCTTGCATCGACCCGCGGGCGGATGCAGGCATCCGCCCCTGCAAGCCGGAGATGCCGCCGCGCCGCAAGAGATATTGCATCCATTCTGCAGGGAAATCTCTGGATTTTACAGAGATTTTCCTGTTTTTTGTTGCCTGCCCTCTTGCAAAAAGTATGGATTTTTGGTAAAATTTTAACAGGAGCGGGTGTACCCGCTGATACGTCACTTTTGGAGCAAACAGAGCAAAACAAAGGAGCAATTACAATGAGAGGCATTTACACCCCCGTAACGGATATCCGTCGCAAGGTGTTCACTGAGGTTGCCCGCATGGCCTATGAGGTCAACGAGCTTTCCGACTACGAAAAGCTGATGCGTGAGCTGCCCTTCAAGATCATTCCCGGTGAGGAAAAATCTCTGCGCAGCAGCATCTTCCTGGAGAGAGCCATCATCTCCGAGCGCGTCCGTCTGGCCATGGGCATGTCCCTGCGTCCGCTGGATGAGAGCGTGCCCGCCAGCGAGGGTCTGGAGCACAGCGTTATTGCGGACAAGTACTATGAGCCGCCGCTGATCAATGTTATCAAGTTTGCCTGCAACGCCTGCCCGGAGAAGGTCATCAAGGTCACGGCCATGTGCCAGGGCTGCCTGGCGCACCCTTGCCAGGAGGTCTGCCCGAAGCACGCCATCAGCTTCCGCAACGGCAAGAGCCACATTGACCAGAGCCTCTGCGTCAAGTGCGGCCGCTGCGTCAACAGCTGCCCTTACAGCGCCATCGTCAAGACCGAGCGCCCCTGCGCCGCGGCCTGCGGCATGGGTGCCATCCACTCCGACGAGCATGGCCGTGCCGAGATCGATTACGATAAGTGCGTTTCCTGCGGCATGTGCCTGGTCAACTGCCCGTTCGGCGCTATCGTTGACAAGGGCCAGATCTTCCAGCTGATCCAGTCCATCAAGCGCGGTGATGAGGTCGTTGCCATCGTGGCCCCCGCCTTCATCAACCAGTTCCCCGGCATGACCCCCTCCAAGCTGAAGGAGGCCATGCGTCAGCTGGGCTTTGCCGATGTGGCCGAGGTCGCCATCGGTGCCGACCTGTGCACCATCGACGAGGCGAAGGACTTCATGGAAGAGGTTCCCGCCAAGATCCCGTTCATGGGTACGTCCTGCTGCCCCGCGTGGAGCGTGATGGCTAAGAAGCTGTTCCCCCAGCAGGCCGAGTGCATCAGCATGGCCATGACCCCCATGGTCCTGACCGCCCGCCTCATCAAGAAGGAAAAGCCCAACGCCCGTATCTGCTTTATCGGCCCCTGCGCCGCCAAGAAGCTGGAGGCCAGCCGCCGTTCCGTCCGCAGTGAGGTCGACTTCGTCCTGACCTTCGAGGAGCTGATGGGTCTGTTTGAGGCCAAGGCTGTCAACTTTGCCGACCTGCCGGACAACCCGGAGGATGCCTTCAACAGCGCCAGTGCCGACGCCCGCGGCTTTGCTGCCTCCGGCGGTGTCGCACAGGCGGTTGTCAACGCCATCAAGAAGATGGACCCGGACCGCGAGGTCAAGGTCATGAGCGCCCAGGGTCTGGCCGACTGCAAGAAGATGATGATGATGGCCAAGGCCGGCAAGTACAACGGCTACCTGCTGGAAGGCATGGCCTGCCCGGGCGGCTGCATTGCCGGTGCCGGTACGCTGGCTGACCCCGCCAAGAGCGTTGCTATGCTGAACAAGTACAAGAACGAGGCTACCATGAAGGTCGCCACCGAGACCCCGTATCAGGATTCTCTGGATCTGCTGCACTATTGATATGTAACTGAACAGCCCCGTATGGAGATGAAAACTCCATGCGGGGCATTTTTTTGGCGGTGATTTGCGGGCCGATGCGAGCATCGGCCCCTACAGGGCGCATACTTTCCGCTTGCAGCGGCGAAAACGTCCGCGGGCGGATATGGGATCCGCCCCTACCGATTCGGCAAAGCGTTTCTTACTTGTGGTACTTCATTCCTGCGTTGATCGTGCAGGCGCGGTAGAGCTGCTCGGTCAAAACAAGACGCGCCAGCTGGTGCGGCAGCGTGATGCGTCCCAGGCTGATGCGGGCCTGTGCGGCGCGCTTGACGCTGTCATCCAGCCCGTGGGAGGAGCCGATGACAAACGCCATATCCCCTGCGCCGCTCATGGCGCGGTCTGCAATCATAGCCGCCAGATCCTCACTGGATACCTGCTTGCCCTCGACACAGAGCGCAACGAGATACGCACCCCTGCGCACGCTGGACAGGATAGCCTCCCCCTCCTTTTGCAGCGCTTTGGCGATCTGCCTGTCGCTGGCGTTCTTGTCGGCAATCTGCACCTCGGGCAATTCGATAATACGGAAATTGCAGAAGCCGCCGAGGCGCTTCTGGTATTCGGCCACGCCCTGCGCAAAGTAGGCGGCGTTCATCTTGCCAATGGCAATCAAATCAATATTCTGCATAGGCTCCCCCGCTCAAAATTCAATATACGGGCTGACCTCACTGCGGGACTGGGTCTGAATCAGCACGTCCCGTCCGGGCTGGATGCCCGCGGCCAGCAGCACATTATAGACGGTAGTCATGACCAGCTCCGGCGAGTTGTTTGTCTGGCTCAAATGGCAGAGCGCAAACTTTTTGCAGCCGTCCTGGATCAAGTCCAGAATCTCCGCCGCGCAGGCCTTGTTGTCCAGATGGCCGCGGTCACTGGCAATGCGCACCTTCAAATAATACGGGTACGGCCCGCCGTGCAGGCTGAATGCGTCATAGTTGGCCTCCAGCGCGACGAGATCGCAGCCCATCAGGTTGTCCTGTACGACGGGCGTCAGGTAGCCGAGGTCGGTGGCGAACGCCATGACGCGGCCTTCCGGTGTGCGGATGCGGTAGCCGCAGCAGGGCACATCATGGCTGGTGGGAAAGCTCGTCACCGTGAAGCTGGCGATTTCCAGCGTCTGACCGTCCACAGGGATTGCCTCCACCGCGGGCGGAATCGTGCCGCGGGAGGCCAGCGTATCCAGCGTATCGGCACATCCGTACAGCGGGACGGGGTGCTTTTTCAAAAAGGTATCCAGTCCCGAGACGTGGTCGGAGTGCTCATGCGTGACGAGGATGCCGACGCAGTCGCTGACCGCCAGACCCAGGGATTTCAGCGCGGTCAGAGTCGTGCGGCAGCTCTTGCCCATGTCGATCAGCAGATACTTGTCATCACTGCGGATCAGCGCGCAGTTGCCGGAGGAGCCGGAATACAGGGTGGTAAAATATGCCATTCGTTTGTCCTAACGCTTTCTATAAAAATTGGGCCGCCCGGTCAGCGGCCCAAGGGTCCTTTTAGATTGCCCGGCTCACTGCATTGGCCGGAATCTCGACGCGGCGGATGTCCGCGCCCAGAGCCTGCAGCTTTTCTACGATGTTCTCGTAGCCGCGCTCAATGTGGATGGTCTCGTCGACCTCGCTCACGCCGTTGGCGGCCAGAGCAGCCATGACCATGGCGGCACCGGCGCGCAGGTCGGTAGCGCGCAGCGGCGCGGGATGCAGCTCCTTCACGCCTTCAATGACAGCGACCTGGCCGTCGACCTGGATGTTTGCGCCCATGTGGATCAGCTCATCCACATAGCGGAAGCGGTTCTCCCAGATGCCCTCCGTCACGATGGAGGTTCCCTTCGCCAGCGTCAGCAGTGCAGTCATCAGCGGCTGCATATCCGTGGGGAAGCCGGGGTGCGGCATAGTCTTGAGCTTGAGCGGCTTCAGCTCGCCGGTGCGCGTGATACGCAGCGCGTCGTCGAATTCCTCCACCTCGCAGCCGGCCGCGCGCAGCTTGGCGGTGATGGGCTCCATGTGCTTCGGGATAACGTTGTGCAGCGTGATGTCCCCCTTCGTGATAGCGGCGGCCACCATATAGCTGCCGGCCTCGATCTGGTCGGGAATGATGGAGTAGTTGCAGCCGTGCATCTCCTTGACGCCGTGGATCTTGATGACGTCGGTACCGGCACCGTGTACGTCTGCACCCATCATATTCAGAAAATTGGCCAAATCGACAATGTGCGGCTCACGGGCCACGTTTTCAAGAATCGTCGTGCCTTCGGCCAGGACAGCGGCCAGCATGGCGTTCATCGTGGCACCGACGGAGACCGTGTCAAAAAAGACGTGCCCGCCGACCAGATGCTCCGACCTGACGTGGATCTGGCCGTACTCCACGGAATCCTCTGCACCAAAGGCAGTGAAGGCTTTCAGGTGTTGGTCAATCGGGCGCGGGCCCAGATTGCAGCCGCCCGGCATGGCGACCTGACCGGAACCAAAGCGGCCCAGCAATGCGCCGAGAAAGTAGTAGCTTGCGCGCATCTGGCGTGACAGTTCATTGGATACCTCGGTGCTGTCCAAATGCGATGTGTCAATTTCATAGGTGCTGCGGCTGACCATGCGGATGCTCGCACCCAGCTCGCTCAAAATCTGCAGCGACGCCATGACATCACTGATACAGGGCAGGTTTTCAATCAGGCACTTCCCGCCGGCCAGGATCGTGGCCGGGAGTATGGCAACCGCGGCGTTCTTTGCGCCGCCAATGTTGACATCGCCAACAAGCGGCTTACCTCCGCGAATAACGTATTTTTCCAAGTGTAGCTCTCCTTTGTGCGGTAATCGGCTCGTATACCCTCTGTACAGGGCCGACCTATAGTACACACTTTCTAAGATTATACAACATTTTGCGATAATTGAAAAGGCCTGTCCCCTGCAATTGCAAAATTTTTGTGAAACAGCACAAGATATGTTGACCATGCACCGTAATTTCGCCGGAAATCACATACCCGAGAACAGCGTATAGGCGCTGAACAGCGCACCGTTATAGGACATCTCAAAATGGCAGTGGTTGCCGGTGGAGTTGCCCGTGGAGCCGACATAGCCGATGACCTGCCCCTGCGTGACGGCCTGCCCCTGAGAAACAGCGATGCTGGACATGTGACCGTACAGCGTCTTGTAGCCGTTGCCGTGGTCGATCTCCACATAGTTTCCGTAAGAATAATGCCAGCCTGCAGCAATGATCGTGCCGGAGTCGGAGGCCAAAATCGGCGTGCCGTAGGCAGCACAGATGTCCGCGCCGCGGTGGCCGTTGCCCATCCAGCGGCTGACGTACTTATAATTCGGCACAGGCCAGATGAAGGAGCCGGAGCCGACCTTGGCAATCATGCCATTCTTCAGCTTCGTGCCGGTGACGGTGATTTCCGGAGTCGGGGCCTGCAGCACATTGTAGGCCACAGCCTGACGGTCCGTGACCGCGCCGTCGATCATCGTTGTCTCGTAGGTGATCTCCTCGGAGCCGTCTGCACCCTCCTGCAGGGTCACGACCTTGCCGAAATCATACTGGTCAGACTCGGTGTTCTGGGTGTCGAACGGGATGGCGACAGTTTCGGTGTCGCGGCGGACGACCTTGACCTTGATGAGCTCTGCCGAGGACGCACCGGTGGTGATGACCGTGCCCGCAGGAATCTCCTGGTCGAGCGTCAGCAGTTCGGGGTTCATCTGTGCCAGAGAGTCAAACGAAACGCCGGTAGCGTTGACGACGCTCTCAACGGTGTCGCCGTCGACGGCTGTATAGGTGTGGATGCCGCCGCCCTCGGTCAGGGCGTTGATGACGTCCGCGTAAGAGCTGACAGACTCCTGCAGATAAACACCGTCCACGAGGCGGATGTTGTGGGCAAACGCCGTATAGACGCTGCTGTCCATCGCATTTTCAAACGGTGCCTTGATGTTTTCCAGATAGCTGCGCAGGTGGTCACCCTCGGTGGTGACGTAGAGCAGCTGATCGTCGACGTAGACAGCCGTGCCGTTGATGATCTCATCGCTGGCCGTGCGCAGGATGGCGTTGGCGATCTCGCTCTCGGTCATCGTCTGGTTGCCGATGGAAAGCGAGTAGGTCGGGTAGACATCCCAGCTAGTGTCCTCCACCGCAGAGCCGGAGGCCTGCAGCATACGCTTGGCCGTGTTGATACGGGACTGCACGTCCTCACGGGCATTTTCAAACACCTGCTCGCTCTCCACGTAACCGACGTTCTCGCCGTTCACCTGCACATTCAGCACAAAGCGCAGCCCCAGCCCGCTGCGCACCAGGACCACAAGCCCTGCTGCGGCAACTGCCGGGAGTATGTAAGTGATAGCGTTCCAGACAACGATGGAGTATTTTCGGATGCCGCTGGCAAGGTATTTTTTCTTGGCACGGCGCACATCGCCATCCTCGCTCTCCACGAGGGTATCGGGGATGTCGCGGATATGACGGATGCCCGAGGCCATCCGCACGAACGGGCTGGTCAAGTCCTCAATCAGCGTGATAATACCGATCAGAATCGGGCGCAGGACAATGAGCAGCAGATTCAGCACGGTATCACCGATGCCGCGCACAACAGTCCCCACTCTGCGGCCTACACAGACAAAAACATACTCGACCCAGAAGCCAACCATGTACAGCATATCGCCGACAGTGTTGCGGCGGTGCAGGTCCTGCATGTAACGGGCTGCCTTGCGGCGGTTATCGCTGCGCTTTTTTTCCTGCGATGAGTGAGAAAAGCGCGTTACAGGGGTCATCTCCGGGGGCTCGGTGATGCTATCGTTTTTCGGATTGGGATCAGTTTGGATTGGATTCAAAATACGGAAGCTCCTTTCCGTGTGAAGCAAATTTACGTGGGGTCTGCACCGCAGGGCAGACTGTACAGCTGCCAGCCCGTCAGCAGCTTTTCCTGCCGGGCCAGGGCGGCCATATCCTCGGGCAGCGGACACTCCACACGGAGGGGCTCCCCTGTCAGCGGGTGCGCAAACGCAAGGATGCCGCAGTGCAGTGCGTGACGGCGCAGAAGGATGTCCGACCCGCCGTACAGCGTATCCCCCGCCAGCGGATGGCCGATATAGGACATGTGTACGCGAATCTGATGGGTTCGCCCGGTGCGCGGCCAGCAGGCCAGCAGACTGTGGCCCGGCCCCGCGGCCAGCACCGCGTACTCGGTCAGGCTGTACTTGCCGTCCGCGCACACGCAGCGGCCAATGATGGAGTCACCGCGCCGCGCGATAGGCGCTTCGACCCGGCCCGGCCCCAGCGGCATTGTGCCCTGCACAATCGCAAGGTAGCACTTGTGGGCAGACCCGGCCAGCAGCGGTGCGGCAAAGGCGTTTTTCGCGCACAGCACCAGGCCGCTTGTGTTTTTGTCAATGCGGTTTACCGGGCGGAAGATGCCGCTCTCCCCCCGCTGCTGCAGGTGGTACAGCCAGCCGTTGGCCAGTGTGCCGTCAGGGTAGTTCAGCGTGGGGTGCACGGCAATGCCCGCGGGCTTGTTGAGCACCGCGGCAAAATCGTCCTCATAGGCGATGGAAAACAGCACGGGCTGCGGGGTCACACTCGTCTCCTGCTCGGGTGGGAGCGCAAAGCGGATGCACTGCCCGGCGTGTACAGGCTCATTCGTGCGGATGGGCTGATCGTCGGCGTAAAAGCCGTCACCGTCATATTTGACGGACTTGATCAGTCCTGCCGTAACACCCTGCAAACGCAGGAACAGCCCCAGCTTGCAGCCCTCGTTTTCCGGCGGCACGGTATAACGCAAAACGGTCACAGCACCGCCCTCCTTAAAGCCTATATGAGGGTATTATACCACAAAACGCCCTGTGATGCAAACCCCAATGTCTGGCAGAAAGGTACGCTGCAACAGCAAACGGCCCTCCCGGAGGAGAGCCGTTTGTGTTATTTCTGTGATTGCAGCTCCGCGACGCGCTCCAGCACGGGCCGGAGATACTGCCCCGTGAAGGAGTGCGGGTTCTGCGCGACCTCCTCCGGGGTGCCGGTGGCGACGATGGTGCCGCCGCCGCTGCCGCCCTCGGGGCCGAGGTCGATGATATAGTCGGCGCGTTTGATGACGTCGAGATTGTGCTCAATGACGATGACCGTATTGCCCGCATCAACGAGCTTATCCAGCACCTTGACCAGACGGTGGACATCGGCCACATGCAGGCCGGTGGTAGGCTCGTCAAGGATATAGACGGTCTGCCCGGTATCGCGGCGGGCCAACTCATTGGCCAGCTTGACGCGCTGCGCCTCACCGCCCGAAAGCGTTGTGGCTGCCTGGCCCAGCTGGATGTAGCCAAGGCCGACCTCCTGCAGCGTTTGCAGCTTGCGCGCAATCTTCGGAATGTTGGCGAAAAATACGCAGGCCTCCTCTACCGTCATCTCCAGCACGTCGGAGATAGTCTTGTCCTTGTACTTGACCTCGAGCGTTTCACGGTTGTAGCGCTTGCCCTTGCAGACGTCACAGGGCACATAAATATCCGGCAGAAAGTGCATTTCAATCGTCAGGATGCCGCCGCCTTCGCAGGCCTCGCAGCGTCCGCCCTTAACATTGAAGCTGAACCGCCCGGGGCCGTAGCCGCGCATTTTGGCATCCTGCGTGTTGGAAAACAGCGTGCGGATGTCGCCAAACACGCCTGTGTAGGTGGCCGGGTTGGAGCGCGGCGTGCGGCCAATCGGCGACTGGTCGATGCCGATGACCTTATCGACCCACTCCATGCCCTCGACCACCTCACACTGGCCGGGGCGGCTGCGCGCACCGTTCAGGGCGGCAGCCAGCGTTTTGTACAGAATTTCGTTGACTAGCGTCGACTTGCCGGAGCCGGACACGCCGGTAACGCAGATCAGCTTGCCGAGCGGGAAGTCTACGGTAATGTCCTGCAGATTGTTCTCATGGGCCTTGACGACGCGCAGCGCCTTGCCGTTTCCCTCACGGCGTGTCTCGGGAACCTCTACGAATTTGCGGCCAGACAGATACGCACCAGTGATGCTGCGCTTGACCTTGCAGATGTCCGCGACGCTGCCTGCGGCGACGATCTCGCCGCCGTGGACGCCCGCACCGGGGCCGACATCGACAATATAGTCGGCCTGCCGCATAGTGTCCTCATCGTGCTCAACGACGATCAGCGTGTTGCCAAGGTCGCGCAGCCGCTTCATCGTTGCAATCAACTTATCGTTGTCACGCTGGTGCAGGCCGATGCTCGGCTCGTCGAGCACGTAGAGCACGCCGGTCAGCGCACTGCCGATCTGGGTCGCCAGACGGATGCGCTGGCTCTCGCCGCCGGACAACGAAGCCGCACCGCGGGAGAGCGTCAGATAGCCAAGGCCGACGCTCTTTAAAAAGCCCAGACGTTCTTTTACCTCTTTAAAAATAGGCGCACCGATCATCTCGTCCCGGGTGCTGACCTTGGCCGTGTTGATAAAGTCCAGCTCCTCGTTGACGCTCTTGTCACAGAAATCGGCAATGTTGATGCCGCCTACAGTCACGGCCAGGCTTGTCGGCTTTAAGCGGCGGCCATGGCAGGCGGGGCATTCCTCGCTGGACATGACAAGGGCAATTTCCTCCTTGACCCACTCGCTGCTCGTCTCGCGGAAACGGCGCTCCAGATTCGGGATGATGCCTTCGAACTGGTTAAAGTAGGTGCCGGAGCCAAACATGCTCTCGCGCTGCATCTCAATACGCTCGTCACCCGTGCCGTACAGAAGGGCGTGCAGAGCCTCCTTGCTGAAGTCCTTAACGGGGGTATCGAGTGTAAAGCCGTAGCGCTTGCCAAGCGCCTTATAGGTCATTTCGGAGATGGAGCCCTCGGCGTAATACCAGCCGCTGGCCTTGATGGCACTTTCCCGGATGGACTTGCGCTTGTCGGGGATGACACGCGCCGGGTCTACCTTCATGAAGGTGCCGAGACCCGTACACTTCTCGCAGGCACCGAAGGGATTGTTGAAGCTGAACATCCGCGGGGTCAGCTCCTCGACGGAGATGCCGTGCTCAGGGCAGGCGTAGCTCTGGCTGAACATCATCGGTTCACCGCCAATGACGTCGATGACGACAAGCCCGTTTGCCTGCGCCAGCGCGGTCTCTATAGAATCGGCCAGACGCCCGCGGACCGTGTCGTTGATGACCAGACGGTCCACGACGATCTCAACGGTGTGCTTGATGTTCTTTTCGAGGTTGATCTCCTCGCTCAGATTGTACATATTGCCGTCGACGCGCACGCGGGCAAAACCGGCTCGGCGGGCGGCATCCAGCTCCTTGGCCTGGGTGCCCTTGCGGGCACGCACAACGGGGGCCAGCACCTGAAAGCGGGTGCGCTCCGGCAGCTTCATGACTTCGTCGACCATCTCGTCTACGGTCTGCTGGGTAATCTCCCGCCCGCAGATCGGGCAGTGGGGCACGCCGATGCGGGCGTACATCAGACGCAGATAGTCGTAAATCTCCGTTACTGTTCCCACCGTGGAACGCGGGTTGTGGCTTGTTGTTTTCTGGTCGATGGAGATGGCTGGGGACAGGCCGGTGATCTCGTCGACATCGGGCTTTTCCATCTGGCCCAGGAACTGGCGGGCATAGCTGGAAAGGCTTTCCATATAGCGGCGCTGGCCGTCGGCATAGATCGTGTCAAACGCCAGGCTCGACTTGCCGGAGCCGGACAGGCCGGTCATGACGATCAGCTTATCTCTGGGCAGCTCCAAATCGACGTTTTTCAGGTTATGCTCCCGCGCACCCTTGATGACAATGCGGTTGTTCGGGTCGATTTTGATTTTGGAGCTGCGCTTTGCAGGCTTTTTTTCGGGTGTTGTACTCAATTTTTATATTTCCTCCTGCCCTTGCGTGTTTTGGCAGCGGCCTTGCGTTCACTGGTGTCGGCGGCGGTGGGATCTTCTCCGCGTTCCAGCCGCTGAATTTCGTCGCGCAGCTGCGCGGCCAGCTCAAATTGCAGCAGCCGCGCGGCCTCCTTCATTTCCTTGGTCAGCCGTTCAATTGTCTGCTGGCGCTCGGCGCGGCTCATGCGGTGCTGGCGCATCCGCTTGTTTTCCTCGCTCATGCTGATTTCGAGCCCGTCGCCGATGGCCTTGACGATGGTTTTTGGCGTGATTCCGTGTTCTTTATTGTAGGCGTCCTGAATGGTGCGGCGGCGCTCAGTCTCCATGATGGCGCGCTCCATGCTGGGCGTGACCTCATCTGCATACATGAGCACAACGCCGTTGGCGTTGCGGGCCGCGCGGCCGATCGTCTGAATCAGGCTTGTCTCGCTGCGCAGGAAGCCTTCCTTATCGGCATCCAGAATCGCAATCAGCGATACCTCCGGCAGGTCCAGACCCTCGCGCAGCAGGTTGATGCCAACAATAACATCAATTGCGCCGACGCGCAGGTCCTTGATGATCTCCATGCGCTCAAACGTGTCGACCTCGTGGTGCATATACTTCGTCTTGACGCCGTGTTCCTCCAGATAATCCGTCAGATCCTCGGCCATCTTGACGGTCAGCGTTGTGACGAGTGCGCGCTCGCCACGGTCAATGCGGGTGCGGATCTCGCCCAGCAGGTCCTCGATCTGGCCCTCCACCGGGCGCACCATGATAAGCGGGTCCAGCAGGCCGGTGGGGCGGATGACCTGCTCCGCTACGCGGCTGGAATGCTGGCGTTCATATTCACCGGGGGTTGCAGAAACAAAAATCTTCTGATGGATTTTGGCTTCAAATTCTTCAAATTTCAGCGGGCGGTTGTCAAACGCCGACGGAAGACGGAAGCCGTATTCGACCAGCGTTTTCTTGCGGCTGTAGTCGCCGCCGAACATACCGCGCACCTGCGGCAGCATGACGTGGCTCTCGTCGACCATCAGCAGGAAATCATCCGGGAAATAATCCAGCAGCGTTGTGGGCGTGGAGCCGGGCGCACGGCCTGACAGGACTGCGGAGTAGTTCTCGATGCCCTTGCACATGCCGACCTCCTGCAGCATCTCCATGTCGTAGTTGGTGCGCTGCTGGATGCGCTGGGCCTCCAAGAGTTTGCCCTCCTCGGTGAATTTTTTGACCTGCTCCTCCATCTCGGCCTGAATCTTTTTCAGGCCCTCCTGCATCTTTTCGGGGCCGACGATATAGTGGCTGGCCGGGAAGATGGCAACATGACGCACCACGTTCTTGTGCTCGCCGGTCAGCGGGTCAAACTCCACGATGCGGTCAATCTCGTCGCCGAAGAACTCGACCCGAATCGCAAATTCGTCGTTGTAGGCCAGGTGGATGTCCACCGTGTCCCCTTTTACGCGGAACTTGTTGCGGATGAAGTTCATGTCGTTGCGCTCATATTGCAGCTTGACCAGGCGGCTGCAAAGCTCGTCGCGTTCCATCTGCATACCGGGGCGCAGGCTGATGACCATGCTGCGGTAGTCGATGGGGTCGCCCAGCGAGTAGATGCAGGACACCGACGCCACAATGATGACGTTGCGCCGCTCTGACAGCGCCGCCGTGGCCGAGTGGCGCAGACGGTCAATCTCGTCGTTGATGGCACTGTCCTTCTCAATATAGGTGTCTGTGGACGGGATATACGCCTCGGGCTGGTAGTAGTCGTAGTAGGAGACGAAATATTCTACCGCATCATCGGGGAAAAAGCCGCGCATCTCGGTACAGATCTGACTGGCCAGCGTTTTATTCGGCTCCAAGATCAGCGTCGGGCGATTGCACCGGGCGATGATGTTCGCCATCGTAAACGTCTTGCCGGAGCCGGTGACGCCCAGCAGCGTCTGGGCGTCGTCACCCTCATGGATGCCCTGCATCAGCGCTTCTATCGCCTGCGGCTGGTCGCCGGTGGGCTGAAACGGTGCCTTTAAGTGAAAGACTTCGTCCATAGTCGTTCCTTTCGTGTACAACGATTAGTTGTATAATGATTATAGCACGACAAATTTTTAATGTAAATAGGTTTGCCGATATTTTGTACCCAAACCACAGAAAAATGCGCCCTGCCGGGACACGGCAAGGCGCATGGGCGGCGTTCAGCGGCTGGCGGCCTGCAGCACGCCGCTGTTTGCGCGGTATTCCGGCAGGCTGCCGCGGTTCAGCATCGAACAGCCATCCTCCCCCGCTATGATGATATGATCCATGATCGTAAAGCCGAGCTGGCCGGTGACCTCCATAATATGGTAGGTCGTCAGGCGGTCCGCTTCGGACGGAATGGCCAGCCCGGTGGGATGGTTGTGTGCCAGAATGCCGCAGGTCGAGTTGGTACGGGCCACGGCGCGCAGCAGCTTGCGGGTGTCCACGGCCACGCGGTTGGGAACGCCCTCGGCAATGCGCAGGTCCTGCACAGGGCGGCAGGCGTCGTCCAATAAAATCAGGTAGAGCTGCTCATTCTGCACACCGCGGAACAGCGGCTTTACGTAGGCGATGGCCGTCTCTGCCGAGTTCAGCGACAGGCGGGTCTTGCGCTTTTTCAGTTCATAATAGCGGCTGCACGCCATGACGGTAGAAATCAGCCGCGCACTTTTGGGGCCGACGCCCTCGACCTGCATCAGCTCCTCGGGCTCGGCCTCCAGCACCTTGCAGAAATCGCCGAAGTGCTGAATGAGCCTGTGCGCCAGCGCGTTTGTGTCTGCCCGCGGGATGGAGAGAAACAGCAGATATTCCAGCGCCTCGTGTTCGGCCAGGCTGTCCAGTCCGTCTCGCTCGACGCGCTCCTGCATGCGGGCGCGGTGCTTCGCGTGGAGATTTTCGTCTGCCATTTTTTCACATCCCATCTTTACGTTCTGCTGGTTTTATTATATACTGTAAAAAGACTTTTGCCAACCGTTTTTACTGATGAATTTTTAAAGAGGACACGATGAAAAGTTTTACCGCAGGACCCAATGAAAACGGCGTGCGCCTGAGCCGCTTTGTGGAGGGCGTGACCAAGGATATGCCCCGCAGCATGATGTACAAGGCGTTCCGCAACAAGCGCATCAAGGTCAACGGCAAGCGCGCCGAGCCGGATACCCGCCTGAGCGCAGGCGATTTGATCGAACTGTACATCAACGACGAGTTCTTCCCCGTGGGCAAGCCCACCGCCAAGACCGCTAAGCCGCCGCGCAGGCAACCGCCTGTGACCGTGGTGTATGAGGATGAAAATTTTGCGGTGCTCTACAAGCCAGCGCACCTGCTCTGCCACAGTGACCGCACCGGCGACGCCAATCTGGTGGACGCCTTTGCGGCCTATCTGGAGGCCAAAGGCGAGTATGATCCCCACGCAGAAAAGCGATTTGCCCCGGCGCTGTGTAACCGGCTGGACCGCGGCACCGAAGGTCTGGTGCTGGCCGCCAAGAGCTACGCCGCGCTGCGCGACCTGAACGCCATCATCCGCGACGATATGATGAAAAAGGAGTATCTGACTATCACGGTGGGTGCACCGCCGCAGGGGCGGTTCGTCGCATGGCTGCAGCACAGCGAGAAAAATAATAAGGTGCGCATCCACGCCCGTGAGAGCGAGGGTTACAAGCAGATCATCACCGAGGTGACGGTCATCCGGCAGGCAGGGCCGTTTGCGCTCTGCCGCATTGGGCTGATCACGGGCCGCACCCACCAGATCCGTGCGCATCTGGCGTATCTGGGCCATCCGGTACTGGGCGACATCAAGTACGGCAACCACAAGATGAACGAGCGCACCGGGCTGAAAACACAGGCTCTCTGCGCCCAGCGACTGACGTTTGGCCGAATCCCCGAGGAAAACACGCTGCACTATCTTTCTGGCAGGGTCATCAAGCTGAATGACCCGGAAATTGTAAAGACGTACGAACGACTGACGGCAGAAAAGTAAGCTCTGACGCGGCTGGCGGCTGGAAGCATCCGTCCCTGCAAGCGACGATGTTGTTATCCGTAGGGGCGCATTGCATATCTGCCCGCGGGATATTGCCGAAAAATCAAAAATACCGGGCCGCTCCCCACATTCGGGAAACGGCCCGGCATTTTTTTTTACGCCAGAACGAAGTGATAGACCAGAGACAGTGCCACGATCAAGGCGCAGACAATGGCCGTGATGGGCGGGGCCAGGTGGATGATGCGCTCGGCCATGACGTCGTCCTCACTGGTTTCGTCGTCATCGGCGTAGCGACCGCGTTTTTTGGACTTCTTGTCGTGACCGTCGTCCTCGTCATCATAGTCGAGGTCATCGGTATCGTACATCTGGGTGCCCTCATCGTCGTCCTCATCATCGTCGAACAGGCGGCCCTTGGGAGCGTAGCGGCGGACGCGCTCGGCCTCGGCATCCTCGTCGTCATCGGCGTAGCTGCTGCCTTGGGGCTCAAACGCGGCGGTTGCCTGCTCGGGCTCATAGGCGCTCTGCGGCGGGATGTCCTGCTGACCGGTGATGGCTGCCTGTACGGCGTTGGCCATGGCGCGCGGGTCGCTGGCAGCCGGGGCAGGCTGTGCCTGCGGCTGCGGTGCGGGAGCGGGCGCCGGGGCCACACTGTTGGCGACGGCGTTGACCTCCTGCTGCTGGCGTTCGGCGGCCTGGCGAGCCTCCTCCAGAATAGCGGTCAGAGTTGCCTTGATACCGGCGCGGTCACCGCCGCATTCGGAGCAGACGGTGGTGTTTTCCTCATTGGGATGGAACGCACCGCAGGCGCAGAACCAGCCGTACTCGGTGTCCTGGGGCACGCAGGTCAGTTGGACATTGCCGGTGCGCTGCTGCAGCGTCTTGGCGATGGAGCCGGGCAGTACGCGGGGCATGTTCAGACGCACGCGCTTGTAATTGCGCAGGTCGACGCCGCGGCCATTGAGGAACGCGCGATCCTGCTCGACCTCCACGCTGGAAACCGGCGTGTCACTGACATAGACAGCGTCATCGCTGCCGAACACGGCACCGGGCTGGGCGTTGAGCTGCTCATAGTAGAAGTCATCCTCGCATAGGACCTGACCGGCGGCATCCTTACATTTGAAGTGGACGACCAGGCCGGTCAGCGGCTCGGTGCCGACATTCTTGAAGGTCAGGCAGACGGCGACCTCACCGGTCGTGTCACCCTTCAGCAGTTCGACACGCACGAACTGCACCGGACTTCCGGCGGTATAGTAGTTGGCGCGGGACTGCGCCATCAGGGAAAAATTCTGATCCATAGTTACACCTACTCTTTACTCTTGCGTGTCGGGCTGGGGGTTGGCCGGCTCGGCAGGCTGCTGGGTTTCGGGTTGTTCGGCAGGCTGCACAGGTGCGGCAGAATCCGGCGCAGGTGCTTCAGGCTGGGCGGTCTCGCCCCTGCCCAGGTCATAAGGCGGCAGGGTCCCGCCTTCCATCAATGTTTTGAATTCCTCACCGCTGATCTTTTCGCGCTCCATAAGAACGCCCGCTACCTTGTGCAGCTCGTTCATGTGCTCGGTCAGGGTGCGGCGGGCGGTCTCATAGGCCTCATCCACAATGTCGCGGATCTCGTTGTCGATCTCGGACGCGATAGCCTCCGAGTAGCCCTTGCCCTGGCCGAAGTCACGTCCCAGGAAGGTCTCGCCGGGGTCGCTGCCGTAGACGACAGGCCCCATCCGCTCGGAGAAGCCGTAGCGGGTGACCATGGCGCGGGCCGTATCGGTGGCGCGCTGCAGGTCGCTGGACGCACCGGTGGAGATGTCCTCCAGCACAAGCTGCTCGGCCACACGGCCGCCCAGCAGGGTGACAATGTTCTCAAACATCGCGGTCTTGGTGACGTAGCTGGGGTCCTTCTCGGGCAGATACATTGTATAACCGCCCGCACCGCCGCGGGAAATAATGCTGATCTGGTGCACGGGATCGTGGTGCTTGCTGAAGTAGCCTGTGATAGCGTGGCCTGTCTCATGGTAGGCAGTCAGGCGGCGCTCCTCGTCGGTGACGACGTGGCTCTTCTTCTCAGGGCCCATCATGACCTTGACGGAGGCTTCCTCAATCTCCTTTTCGGTGATGGCCTTCTTGCCCTGACGGGCGGCCAGCAGCGCAGCCTCGTTCACGAGGTTCTCCAGATCAGCGCCGGAGAAGCCAGCCGTGGAGCGGGCAATCGTTTTCAGGCTCACATCGGGGCCGAGAGGCTTATTCTTTGTATGGACGCGCAGAATCTCCTCGCGGCCCTTGACGTCGGGCAGACCGACGTAGACCTGACGGTCAAAGCGGCCCGGGCGCAGCAGCGCCTTGTCCAGAATGTCCGCGCGGTTCGTGGCAGCCATGACGATGACGCCGTCGTTGGCATCGAAGCCGTCCATCTCGACCAGCAGCTGGTTCAGGGTCTGCTCGCGCTCATCGTGACCGCCGCCGAGACCTGCGCCGCGCTGACGGCCCACCGCGTCGATCTCATCGATGAAGATGATGGAAGGCATCGTCTTTTTGGCTTTTTCAAACAGGTCGCGCACACGGGAGGCACCGACGCCGACGTACATCTCGACGAAATCGGAACCGGAAATTGCATAGAACGGCACACCGGCCTCACCGGCACAGGCACGGGCCAGCAGTGTTTTGCCGGTACCCGGAGGGCCGACAAGCAGTACGCCGTGCGGAATGCGTGCGCCGAGGGAGTTGAACTTGTTCGGGGCCTTCAGGAACTCAACGACCTCCTGCAGCTCGGCCTTTTCCTCATCGGCACCGGCCACATCGGCAAAGGTTGCCTTGCGCTGGTTCTCCTGCTGATCCTTGACCTTGGCGCGGCCCACATTCATGATGCCGCCACCCGCGCCGCCGCGGTACATCGACATGAACAGCATACCGATGCTGCCGATCATTGCGACATAGAAGATGATCTCAAGCCAGGGAATGCTCGTCTTGGCGGCGACGTAGTCAAACACCATCGGCGCATCCGGGTTGGCCGCGTTGTATTCGTCAACAAAATCGGAGATCTTTCCGGTGTTGAAGTCGCCGCCGTAGGGCAGCTTGTAGGTCATATAGACGGTGCCGCCGTTGGCGGGCAGGGCGTTGTCGTCCGAGCTGTACACGCCGGTCAGCAGACCGCCGGTGGGCAGGCTGGCTGCGGCGTTGGACTCCGGCAGAGCAGCCTTACCCTCCTTGAGCCACAACTCCAGACTGCCGGTGCCAAGGTCCAGACGGAACGATGTCACCTGCTGATTTTCAAAGTAATAGTAAATCTCGGAGTAGGTCGTGTCCTTGCTGCCGGACGCTGCCAGCAGCGGCGAAAGGCTGACGATGAACAGGACCAACACCATCAGGACGGCTACCACGAGGATGCCGCTGAATTTCGGTTGTTTTTGCTTCAAGAAATCAACTCCTATCCGGTGTGCACACCGGGCATTTTATCATTCGCCGGAATACACTTCCGGCTTAAGAACACCCACATAGGGCAGGTTGCGATACTTTTCGTCGTAGTCCAGACCATAGCCGACCACGAACTCATCCGGCACTTCAAAGCCGCAGTAGTCCGGCTCGATGTCGGCCATGCGGCGGCTGGGCTTGCTGAGGATGGTGCAGATCTTCACGCTGCCGGGGTTGCGCATTTTAAGCACCGGAACCAGCTTGGACAGCGTGATGCCGGTGTCCAGAATATCCTCAACGATCAGCACGTCCCTGCCGGTCAGGTCGGCGTCCAGGTCCTTGATGATCTTGACAAGGCCCGTGGAGGACGTGTTGGCACCGCCGTAGCTGGAAACGACCATAAAGTCGATGGCGCAGGGAATCTGAACCGCGCGCATCAGGTCCGCCATAAAGACGACGGAGCCCTTCAGGATCGAGACCAGAAGCAGGTCTTTGCCCGCGTAATCGCGGCTGATCTGTGCGCCTAGCTCGTTGACCTTGGCCTTCAGCGCATCTTCCGATACAAGAATGTGGTCAATATCATTGTCCATGCTGTACATCAGAGTTATGCCTCCCCTGTTTTTTCTGTCCGCACCGTCAGTACCTCGTGGGTGTACTCATCGGGGGCACATCCCTCGGCAAAGCCGCAGCCCCACAGCCACAGCACCTCACTGCCGTCAGCCAGCAGCGGCAGCAGCGGCCTTTCGGCCTGCGGTATGCCAAGTTCATTATAATATTTTTTGAGTGTTTTTCGCAGATGGCGTCCTGCCGGGCGGAAGAAGTCCCCCGGCTGCCGTGTGCGCAGAATAGCATTCCCCTGTATTTTAGCACAATCTGCGCAACAGTTTAAGTCTTTTTTGAAAATTGGTTGATTTTTTAGAAAATCTTCATACTTTACGACCTGAAATTTCACAAAATAACCACCCGGAAGGTAAAAATCACCCGGTTCAAAGGGCTGCGGCGGCGCGGGAAGGGTCTGAGAACCCTCCCGCGTCAGGCAGACGAGCAGGCCGTCCTGTATTTTATAGTTTACGTCCGGGGTCAGCTGAACAGCACCCTCCCCCTTTAAAACAAGGAAGTGCAGCAGGCTGATATACTTTTCCTCGGCGTCGCGCACGGGGCTGACCAGCGCGTGCAGCGCGGCGTCCAGCACAGGTCCCTCGGCGCGGCGCAGGACCGTGACATCATAGCCGCCCGGCACAGTGGCCGCCTGCAGAAGGGCGGCGGCCTCGCCGGTCAGCCAGTCGTCCAGCGCGCGCATCTGGCGGCAGAGCCGCGCAATGCTGCGCTCGGCGGCGGGGTTGGCGTATTGCAGCGCCGGGATGGCATCATGCCGGATGCGGTTGCGCGCATAAACGTCCTGGTCGTTCGTCTCATCCCGGATATAGTGTTGCCCCAGCGCGGCACAGTATGCCTCGGTGTCGGCGCGGGTCAGGCAGAGGCAGGGCCGCACATAGCAGCCGCGGCGCGGCGGGATGCCAGTCAGCCCGTGCAGACCCGTGCCGCGCGCCATGCGGAAAAGCACCGTCTCAGCCTGGTCGGACATCGTGTGGGCCGTGGCGATAACGGCCTCCTCCCGCGCGGCCAGCTCATCGAACCAGCCGTAGCGCAGACCGCGGGCCCAATCCTCGCTCGGGCGGGGCGGCACCTCTATGCCTTCCTGCACGGCGTCATACAGGAACAGCTCCACGCCGTTCCGGCGGCAGAAGTCCGCCACAAAGTCGGCATCGCGGCGGGCGGTCTCGCCCCGGATGCCGTGGTTGACGTGGGTCGCCAGCACCTCGATCTCCAGCGTGCGGCGATGGCGTAGTAAAAAAAGCAACAAAGCCATCGAGTCTGCCCCACCGGAGCAGGCCGCAATGACTCTGTCGCCAGACTTGAACAGACCCTGTCGGCGGCAGTTGTCCAACAGAGCCTCATCCATACGCTGTACAGTTTTTTCCGCGTCAGAACTCATGGGTCACATCCAGATTGCTGAAGCGCGTGTGCGCGCCGTCCCAGCCCAGACGGACAACGCTCGTCTCGCCGTGGCGGTTTTTGGCTACGATGCACTCGGCCTCATTCTCATTGGCCTGGTTTTCTTCGCCGTTCTGGGCATTGTAGTAGGCCGCGCGGTAGAGGAACAGCACGATGTCGGCATCCTGCTCGATAGAGCCGGAGTCGCGCAGGTCGGAAAGCTGGGGCCGGTGATCCGAGCGGCCCGTCGTCTTTTCCGCTGCACGGGACAGCTGGGAAAGCGCAATGACCGGTACGTTCAGCTCTTTGGCCATGATCTTGAGGTTCCGGGTAATGTCACTGATCTCCTGTACGCGGCTCTCGGTGCGCTTGGCACTCTGCATCAGCTGCAGGTAGTCGATGATAACGAGCCCGATTTTTTCCTTCTTGGGATCCTGGTTGATCGTGCGGATCTTTGCCTTGATCTCCGGCACCGAGATACCGGAGGAATCGTCCATGTAAATCGGAGCGTTGTAGAGCAGCGACGTGGCCTGGGCAAAATCGTTCCAGTCGGAGTTGTTCAGACGGCCCGTGCGGAATGCCTGGCTGTCGATGTTCGCCGTGCTGGAAAGAATGCGGTCCGTCAGCTGCTCGCAGGTCATTTCCAGACTGAAAATGATCGTCGGCACCTTCTGCTGGCGGGCAACATTTGTTGCAATGTTCAGCGCAAACGAGGTCTTGCCCATACCGGGGCGGGCGGCCAGAATAATCAGGTCCGAGCGGCCCAGCCCGGTCAGGACCGTGTCCAGATAGTTGAAGCCCGTGGGGATACCGGCGAACTTGTCGCGGTCCGCGCCGCTCAGCTTCTGCATCGTGTCGATGACCTCGAGAATGGACTCGCGGATCGTCTTGACGCCCGACTTGTCGCGCCCGGAACGGATGTCGTAGATCTTCTGCTCCGCGCTTTCGAGCAGAAGATCGGCGTCCTCGCCGGAGGCGGTCTCGTTCAGGATGGACCGGGCGGCGTCGATCAGGCGGCGGCCCTGGTACTTCTCCTTGACGATTTTAAAATAGGAATCAACGTTCGAGACCGAGGGCAGTGTCTCGGCGATGCGGGCCAGATAGACCTTGGCGTCGTCGGCGCTGGCAAACGTCTTGTTGCTGGCAAGCGCATTGACAAGCGTGACAATGTCAACGGCCTCGCTCTCGGTGTAGAGCGAGCGCATCGTCTCATAGATGGCGCGGTTCTGGTCCGAGTAGAACATCTCGGGCTCCATGTCGGTGATGAGGCGGTTCAGCACCGTTTCATCCACCAGCGCCGCGCCCAGCACGCTCTGCTCGGCCTGCATGCTGTAGGGCATCTGGATGCCCAGGCTGGCAAGGCTTACTTCTTCATTTTTCGGCATAGCGGACATCCTCCTTCCCTGCCAGACGGCAAATTACAGTTCCTCGACCTTCAGTTTGAAGGGTGCGACGACACCGGCGTACAGGCGTACGGAGGCGTCATAGCTGCCGAACTCCTTGATGGCGGAAGGCAGCTCGACCTTCTTCTTGTCGATTTCGGTGCCGGTCAGGGCGGTCAGCAGCTCGGCGACCTCCTTGCCGGTGACCTTGCCGTACAGCTTGCCGGATGCACCGCCCTTGACCTTGGCGGTCACGACCTGGCCTTTGATCTTGGCGGCCAGCTCCTCTGCGGCGCCGCGTGCCTCGGCCTCGTGGTGGGCCTTGGCCTCGCTCTTGGTGCGGGCCTGGTTCAGCGCTGCGGCATCCGCGGGGGCTGCCAGGTTGCGCGGGAACAGGAAGTTGCGGGCGTAGCCGTCCGAAACCTCGTGAATCTCGTCTTTTTTGCCGATGGTCTTGACGTCCTGTTTGAGAATGATCTTCATAAGGGTTTCCCTCCCAAAATTTTTATCACAATTACCTCGCAGTATTTTCCTTTTGCGCCGCGCGGTAAAGGTCGATTTGTTCACGGATGCGGTGCTCCGCATCCTGCAGCGTGCAGTTCTGGAGCTGAGCACCCGCCATCATCAGATGGCCGCCGCCGCCCAGCGGCTCCAGAATGACCTGCACGTTCAGCGCGCCCATGCTGCGCGCCGAGATATTGACACCGTCATTTTTGGCGACTGCCACAAAGCTGGCGTCGACGCCGTTGATGGTCAGCAGATCGTTGGCTGCCATCGGCAGCACAACGTTCATACCGGCCTCAAGCTCGTCCGACAGGGCAATGGCACAGCCCTTGTATATGTAGGCCGCCTCCACAATGTGGGCACGAGCCTCGTACTCCTCTTTTGAGGTGTTGAACAGCAGCTTGGTGTCAGCCGTCTGGGCACCGCGGCTGCGCAGCCAGGCGGCAGCCTCAAAGGTGCGCACGCCGACATGCAGTGCAAAGCTGCGGGTGTCCAGCATGATGCCGGCCAAAAGTGCCTGGGCCTCCAGCGGGGTGATGTTGTTTTCCTTCGGCATGAACTGCAGAAGCTCACACACCAGCTCGCTGGCGCTGGACGCATAGGGCTCATGGTAGATCAGCGTTGGGTTGTCGATGTGGCCCACCGCCATGCGGTGATGGTCGATGACGACGACGCGCTTGCACTTTTCGTAGATCTGCTGGCTTTCCAGCAGGCGCTTCTGGTAGGTGTCGACGACGATCAGCAGCGTGTTCGGCGTGATGACGTCGAGCGTCTGATCGGGTACGATAAAGTCGTGGCCCTCGCCTGCATCAAGAAAAGTCTTAAGCAGCGGCCCTGCGAGCGTAGCCTCGCTGTTGATGGCGATGACCGCGGGCACATCACACATTTTGCAGATGCGCAGCACGCCGATGGCGGAGCCGACGGCGTCGAGGTCACTCATGCGGTGCCCCATGATGATAACGCTGTCGCTGCGCTTGATGAGGTCGCACAGCGCGTTGGCAATAATGCGGCTGCGGACGTGGCTGCGCTTCTCGACGCCGTGGGAGATACCGCCGTAGAACTCAAAGCCGTCAACGGTCTTAACGGCGGCCTGGTCACCGCCGCGGCCCAGGGCAATGTCGATGCTCTCGCGTGCCATCTGGTGGCATTCCTGCAGGGTCTTTCCGCCGTGGCCGACACCGATGGACAGCGTGGTCAGCCCGCCGGGATGCAGCGCACGGACCTTATCGAGGATGTCAAAGCGCTCCGCCAGCATCCAGCGGACGTCACGCTCCTCCACCACTGCGATGTAGCGGCTGTTCGTGACCTTGCGCAAAAAGCCGGTGCTGCGCCCGATGTATTCCTCCAGCAGGCTGTTGATGGCCTCCAGCTCCTTGGCCTGCTCACTGTCCTTCATATCGTCAAACAGCTCGTCATAGCTGTCGATGACGATGATGAGACAGGCCGGGCGGCTCTCGTTGTACTCGTCGAGCGTTTCTTTATAAAGCGTATCATTGATGAGATACACAAGGCTGGCCCCGCGGCTGCCCTTGGCTGAGCCTGCATAGGCCGTAAAACGGCGCTTCCCCACTTTCAGGTCCTGCCCGTGCGGGCGGGAGCAGACAGCCAGATCCAGCTCCGGCAGAACGCGATTCACCGGGCGGGTCACCGCGTCGTAATCGTCCAGCACATCCTGCCTGAAATACTGGTTGTACCACAAAATGCGCCCGTCGTTGACAAGCACCGTGGGGATGGGCAGATTTGCCAGGCTGTACTGGATACGGCTGTTCTCAAAATCGGTGCTGCAAAGCTGTCTGGCCAGAAACGCGCGCAGGCGGCGGCGCTGGTAGAGCACTACACAGAGCGCGATCAGTACCAGCACCGCAGGCACGGCCAGCAGGGCAGCCTGCGTCAGGGCCACCGGCACGACCATCGCGGCGATGGCGACCAGCAGCAAAAGCAGCAGAGCGGCAATATCCAATCCATCCTTGTGTTTCATCGTACACTCCCCTGTTCAGGAAAACAATTACACTTCCAGCAGAATTGGCAGGATCATGGGGCTGCGCTTGGTGCGGCGGTAGATATAGCTCGACAGCGCCTCACGCACGCGGGCTTTGACGCTTGCCCAGTCGTGCAGGTTGTCGGCCAGGCTGCGGTCCAGGGCCATCTCCACCTGGGTGCGGGCTCCCTCCATCAGCTCCTCGCTCTCACGCACGTAGACAAAGCCGCGGCTGACGAGATCGGGACCGGAGAGAACCTGTCCGTTGCTGCCGTCGATGGCGGCGGTCACAATGATGATGCCGTCCTCCGACAGGTGGTGGCGATCCCGCAGGACCACGTTGCCTACATCGCCGACGCCGTAGCCATCGACCATCACAGCGCCCGCCGTAACAGTGTTCTCAACGGTCATGCCATCCGCGGAAAGGCGGATGTTCTGGCCGTTCTCGGCGATATAGATATTCTGCTTCGGGATATAGCCCAGATGCTCCGCGGTCTCGGCGTGGCGCTTGAGTTGCTTGAACTCACCGTGCACGGGCAGGAAGAACTGCGGGTGGGCCAGCGTCAGCATGAGCTTCTGCTCCTCCTGGCAGGCATGGCCGGACACGTGGGTGTCGTACATATTTTCGTAGATGACCTCGGCCCCAAGGGTCAGCAGGCCGTTGACGACCTTGGTGACGGTCTTTTCATTGCCGGGGATTGGGCGTGCCGAGATGATGATGAAGTCATTGGGGCCTACGCGCACCTGACGGTGGCTGGCCTGCGCCATGCGGGACAGCGCGCTCAGCGGCTCGCCCTGGCTGCCGGTGGTGATGAGCACGACCTTCTCGGGCGGGTACTTGTTGATTTCGTCAATCGTGATAAGCACATTATCCGGCGCGTGCAGGTAGCCCAGCTCACGGGCCATCTCGGTGTTGGAGACCATGCTGCGCCCGCTGACGGCGACCTTACGGCCCGACTCAATCGCCAGGTCGATGATCTGCTGCACGCGGTAGATGTTGGAGGCGAACGTTGCCACGATGATGCGGCGCTTACCGGCCTTGGCAAACAGGCGGCGCACGCCTTCGGCGACAGTCTGTTCAGTGGCGGTGAAGCCCGGGCGCTCTGCGTTGGTGGAATCTGCCAGCAGCGCCAGCACGCCCTTGCGGCCATACTCGGCAATCGTGGGCAGGTCTGTCACGGCGTCGCCGGACAGCGGCGTGTAGTCGACCTTGAAGTCGCCGGTGTGGATGACCACGCCCGCCGGGCAGTCGATGGCGAAGGCAAGCGAGTCCGGGATGGAGTGGTTGACGTGGATCGGCTCAACGGTGAAGCAGCCGAGCGTGACCTTCTGGCGCGGGCGGATCTCATGGAAGATCGCGCTGGACGCAAGGCCGTGCTCCTCGAGCTTGTTCTTGATAAGACCAATCGTCAGCTTGGCGGCGTAGATCGGCACATTGAATTTTTTGAGCAGGTACGGCAGACTGCCGATATGGTCCTCGTGACCGTGGGTGATGAACAAGCCCTTGATGCGGTCCCTGTTCTCGAGCACGTAGGTGAAGTCCGGGATGACCAGATCGACACCGAACATATCGGCATCCGGGAACACAAGGCCGCAGTCAACGAGGATCATGTCGCCCTGGCACTCATACAGCGTAATGTTCTTGCCGACCTCGCCGAGGCCGCCCAGCGGGCAGATGTGCATCGGGATGGCCGGGGTCATCTCAAGATGCTCCGGGTTCTTAGGACGGCGTCCGCGGCGCTGGCCCTGGGGGCGCGGTGCGGCAGCCTGACCGTTCTGGGGTGCAGCGCTGTTCTGATTCTGGCGCGGGCGGCGCGGACGCGGAGCCGGGATGCTCTGCGCGGCGGTGTTCTGCTCGGCAGTGGCCGGGGCCGCGGGGCGCGGGCGGCGGGAGCGGGGCTTGTGCTGCGCGTTGGCAGCGTTCTCACCCTGGGGCTTGGGTGTGCGCGGCTTGCGGGTATGGGGCGCACTCTGGCCGTTCTGGGCAGGCTGTGCGGTATTTTTACGTTTTGGCTTGAACTCTTCCATCGAAAACCTCCGAATCGTCGTATTTCCGGGCTGGTGCCTGCCATCTGCAGGTACCGGATCCCCTCAAAAGCGGTTGCGATCTATGTATTTTAAGAGCGGATGCTCCTATGCCTAATGGAATGGGCGCGGAAAGCCCGCCTGAAAAGACGCGGCCAGGCCCGATAAAACACACAATGCAATTACACTCTATTATAATCGGAAATGGCGTCTATGTCAAATATCTTGCCTTATGAAGCCCGGCTTGCTATAATAGAAGTATTATAGACCAAAAAACGGAGTACAACGCATGAAGCATATTGAAATTTATACCGATGGTGCCTGCAGCGGCAACCCAGGCCCGGGCGGCTGGGGCGCGATCCTGCGGTTCCGCACGGCGCAGAAGGTGTACGAGAAGGAGCTTTCCGGCGGCGAGGCCAACACGACCAACAACCGCATGGAGATGACCGCCCTGCTGGAGGCGCTGCGCCAGCTCAAGGAGCCCTGCGCCATTGACCTGTACAGCGACAGCAAGTACGTCATCGACAGCCTGCAAAAGGGCTGGGCCAGGGGTTGGCGCGCCCGCGGCTGGAAGAAAGCAGACAAATCCCCCGCCCTGAACCCGGATCTGTGGGCCCCGCTGCTGGCCGAGAGCGAGAAGCATGAAATCACCTACCACTGGCTGAAGGGCCACGCCGGACATCCCGAAAACGAACGCTGTGACCGCATGGCTGTGGAGCAAAGCAAGAAATACGGCGGGCGTCAGGCCTGACCTTGGCATTAGGAGAGAAACATGGACGGTTTTAACACATTTGAAAAGCAGGATAAGGTCCTGCTGGGATTGAACAGCGGCAGTGACGCCGCCGCAGCCATGCGCATTTTGCAGCAGCAGGGCTTTGCGGTGCAGACATTCACGGCTGAGCACGAAGTCACGCCTGCCGGACTTTTGCAACTGCTGGCCGACAATGCTGCCGAGTTGGACTGCGCGTTCATTGCCACCGGGCACTATGCCCGCATCGAGGTGGACGGCGAGGGGCTTTCTCACCTGCTGCCTGCTGCGGACGCCGAGGCGGACCAGAGTGCCGCGCTGGCAGGTCTGCCGCAGGAAGTGCTGGCTAAGCTGGTGCTGCCGCTGGGCGAGTTTACCAAGGCAGAAGTGGCGGAGATGCTGGCGGATACGGCGGAATAAATCTTACGACAGCAAAAATGCCTGTGCAGGTTTGAAGCCTGCACAGGCATTTTTGTTTGCGTTGGCTTCCCCCACGGGGGAAGCCGTCAGTGGCTCCGACCACTGACTGATGAGGGCAAAACTTGTGGCAATGACCCGTTTTTGAGTAGTCAGATACACCTTGCCCTCATCCGGCCCTGCGGGGCCACCTTCCCCCGAGGGGGGAAGGCTTTTGAGAGTTTCACTTTTTCTTTTTATGCTTCGGCCAGGGCCACCATTTGCCCTCTTTTTCGTGCATCCAATGGGCGAGCGGATAGAAGATCATGGCCAGACCGCCCAGCAGGATCAGGATGTACAGCCAGCCCGCAAAGTCAAAAATCACATCCAGTGCGGCCAGCGCAGCCAGAAAGAACCCGGCGTACATCATGAACTGGCCGTTGTGCACCACATAGCCGTTCCAGTTTTCTGGTTTGATCTCGTCGCGGCCCTGGTCGCCCCAGACATTGGGGTTCTTCATTGCGGAGTAGCCGTAAAACGCCAGCACGATGCCGATAACAAAAAGGAATTCAAACAATGGGGTGTCCTCCCGGAATTATTTTTTGAAGAAGGGGCTGAAATCAAACGTTGCAAAGTAGTCCTCCGGCGTCTCGGCGCGGCGGATGAGCTGGTGGGAGCCGTCCTCCTTCAGCAGGACCTCGGCACTGCGCAGCTTGCCGTTGTAGTTGTAGCCCATCGAGAAGCCGTGTGCGCCGGTGTCATGGATGTAGACAATGTCGCCGATGTCGATTTCCGGCAGCATACGGTCAATGGCGAACTTGTCATTGTTCTCACACAGACCGCCGGTGACGTCGTACTTGTGGTCGCAGGGGGTGTCCTCCTTGCCCAGCACCGTGATGTGATGGTAGGAGCCGTACATGGCAGGGCGCATCAGGTTGGCCGCGCAGGCGTCAACGCCGATGTACTCCTTGTAAATATGCTTCTGGTGCAGCACGGTGGTGACAAGTGCGCCGTAGGGGGCCAGCATGAAGCGGCCCATCTCGGTGAAGATGGCGACATCACCCATGCCGGCGGGCACCAGAATCTCCTCAAACTTCTTGCGCACGCCCTCGCCGATGGCGGCAATATCGTTGCTGCGCTGGTCGGGGCGGTAGGCAATGCCGACGCCGCCCGAAAGGTTGATGAACTTGATTTTTGCGCCGGTGCGCTTGTGCAGGCGGACGGCCAGCTCAAACAGGATACCGGCCAGCTTCGGGTAATAGTCGTCAGTCACGGTGTTGCTGGCCAGGAAGGAGTGGATGCCGAACTGCTCGGCACCGGCAGCCATCAGCCTGGTGTAAGCCTCGGCCATCTGATCCTCGCTCATACCGTACTTGGCGTCGCCGGGGTTGTCCATGATACCGTTGCCCAACTCAAACACACCGCCCGGATTGTAGCGGCAGCATACGGTCTTGGGCACACCAGCAACCTTCTCGAGAAATTCGACATGGGTCAGATCATCCAGATTGATGTACGCGCCGAGGTCGTAGGCTTTCTTCATGTCCTGCGCGGGCGTGTCGTTGGAGGAAAACATGATGTCGCTGCCCTTGAAGCCGCAGGCCTCGCTCATGAGCAGCTCAGTATAGCTGGAGCAGTCAACGCCGCAGCCCTCCTCCTGCAGGATCTTGAGCAGGTAAGGGTTGGGCGTGGCCTTGACGGCAAAGTATTCCTTGAAGCCCTTGTTCCAGCTGAACGCAGCGTTGACCCTGCGGGCATTTTCCCGGATACCCTTTTCGTCATAGAGGTGGAACGGGGTGGGAATATCGGCGGCGATTTCTTTCGCCTGGGCAAGGGTGATAAACGGCTTTTTCTGCGGCATGATTGTATTTCCTTTCCCTTTATATGCTTCGTATAGGCTTATTATATACGGTTTGTAAGGTGACGGCAAGAGGCTTTGGGAAAAATAGCGCTGTAGGGGCCGGACATGTCCGGCCCGCGGCTGTATGGCAAGCATATGCTACTGGGAAGGCTGCGGGCGGGGCATGCCCCGCCCCTACTGCGCAGCCAAAATGAAAAAGACCGTTCCAGAACCGGAACGGTCTTTTATCTTATTTACAGCACAGTCTCCGCGTGGTCGCCCTGAATGTGGAGTCTGGCGGTCAGCAGGCGGTTGTCCAGTTGACGGCAGGTCCAGCGGTACGCAGGGTACAGGAACAGGCAGGCCGCGATCCATGCGGCGGGATTGGACAGCTCCGCGCCGAAGTATCCCAGAATCGGGACCAGTACAATCGCCACCGCCGTGCGGGCGACCATCTCGGCCACACCGGCCAGCATAGCGAGTGACGAGAAGCCGAGTCCCTGAATGGTGTAGCGCCAGATGATCAATGCCCCCAGCGGCACGAAGAACACGCTGTTCCAGAACAGATACTCGCGGCCCATGGCAACGATGTCGACCTCCTTGGCTGTGTCAAGGAACAGCGACATGATCTGCACGTCGGTAAAATGCAGAACGAAAGCTGATGCCACACCGTAAATCAAAATAATGAGCATTGCGCTGTTGACGCCCTGTCGCACACGATCCATCCGGGATGCGCCGAGGTTTTGCCCGGCGTAGGTTGCCATGGCCGTGCCGACGCTCTCCATCGGAACGGTCAGCAGCCCCTGGGTCTTGCCTGCTGCGGTGACGGCGGCAACGGCGGTGCTGCCCAGCACATTGACCGCCCACTGCATGATGACGCTGCCAATGGCCGTGATGCTGCACTGCAGCCCCATGGGTATACCGATGCCCAGCAGACGTGCGCAGGCCTTTTTGCTGTAGGCAAAGTCAGATTTCTGCATCTTCAGCACATCAAATTTACGGCTCAGATAGATAAAGCTCAACACACCGGAAATGACCTGCGAGATGTCAGTGGCCAGCGCCGCCCCCAGAACACCCATCTGAAACGGGATGATGAACAAAAGGTCGAGTCCGATGTTGAGCGCACTGGTCAGGATCAGAAAGTACAGCGGCGTTTTGCTGTCGCCCAGTGCGCGCATGATGGCCGCCACCATGTTGTACAAAAAGATGAACGGGATGCCCGCAAAAATCCAGCCGATGTAGATGACCGCGCCGTCAATGATGTCGTCGGGTGTCTGCATCAGCTGCATCATCGGGCGGGTCAGCGCAACGGTGCTGATGGTCAGCACCACACTGGCTGCAATGCAGAGCCAGGCGGCGTTGGCCACATGGCGGCGCAGATCACTGTAATCCCGCGCGCCGAACAGCTGTGCAATGGGAATCGCAAAGCCGTTGCAGACGCCGATGACGAAACCCAAAATCAGATAGTTGACCGAGCCGGTAGCGCCGACAGAGGCCAGCGCACTGACACCGCAGAACCGGCCCACGATGATGGTATCCGCCAGCGCATAGAACTGCTGGAACAGGTTGCCCAGCACCAGCGGCAAGCTGAACAGGAGAATAACTTTGAGCGGACTGCCGCTCGTAAGGTCTTTTGTCATGATTTTTCATACCCTATTATATACGTGCATAATTTCGTGCGGATTGTATTATAGCACGCACAGATACAAATGCAAGAGGGTTGACCACACAAATTTTGCGTTCTTTTCGGCAAAACAGCACCGGATGGCAAAAGCGTATTTTCTTGCGCAGCGGCGGCAGATTTCAGGCGCCTGACAGGTGTTATTTCCAGAATGCGGCCAGCTCCGCTGTCAGCGCCTGCGCCGAGTCCACGGTTTTCAGCTGCTCCCAGTGCGGCGGCATCAGGCGGCGGGTGTCGGGGGCCAGAAACCGGTCATCAATGAGCAGGACAACGCCGCGGTCCTCCGGCGTGCGAATGACCCGGCCTGCCGCCTGCAAAACCTTGTTCATGCCGGGAAAGCGGTAGGCATAGTCAAAGCCGGAGCCGCGCGTCTGCTCAAAGTAATCGCGCAGCTGCTCCTGCCGCGGGCCGACCTGCGGCAGGCCCGGGCTGACGATGGCTGCACCGATGAGGCTCTCCCCCGTCAGATCGACGCCCTCGCCAAAAACGCCGCCCAGCACCGCAAAGCCCAACAGCGGTCTGCCGTCGGATTTCTGAAACTGTGCCAGAAACTCCGCGCGTTTTCCCTCGTCCATGGTGCTTTCCTGACAGAGGGTCGGCTGGTCCGGGTAGCGGGCGGTGAAATCCTCCCACACCTGCTGTAAATAGCTGTAGCTCGGGAAAAACGCCAGATAGTGCCCGGCCCTCGCCCCGGACATCACGGCCAGCAGGTCAGCGACCTTGGCAATGCTGTCCGCGCGGTCCTTGTAGCGGGTGCTGACGTGGCGGGCGCACCACAGACCCAGATGCTCCGTATCAAACGGGCTGCGCAGCGCTACAGCGCGGGCATCGGGCAGACCGCACAGATCTCTGTAATAGCCTGCCGGAGCCAGCGTCGCGCTGAACAGCACCGCCGCGCGGCCCTTGGCAAAGTCCGCCGCCAGAAAGTCACTCGGGTCCAGGCAGAGCATTGCGGCACGGACCTCACTGCCGTGGGCAGAGATTTGCAGTACAAAGTGATCATCGAACGTGTCCGCCACGCGCAGCCAGGCGCGGATGTCAAAGTATAATTGCAGCAGTGCCTCGTGGGTCTCGTCGGGGTCGCGGTGCTCGTCAAGCCAGATCTCCAGCGGCTCGCAGAGCCTTGTCAGCGCGCGGTCAAGCGCATCGGCGCGGGACTTTTCAAAGAACGTGCGGTCAAAGCGGCTGTCGCCGGGCGCTTCCTCGCAGCGGTGCCGCCACTCGATGAAGATGTCATTGACCTTTGTCAGTGCGTTTTTCAGGCTGCTTTTGCCCTTGCCCAGCCGTTTTTTGGCGTCGTAGAAGGCGCTTTTGGCAAGGACGGCACTGTGCATACCCCGGGCACGGTCCGGAAGATTATGTGCCTCATCGAGCAGAAACAGATAGTCCCCCGCTGTGTCAAAAAAGCGTTCCAAGTGCACGACGGGGTCAAACAGGTAGTTGTAGTCCCCGATGACTACATCACACCACAGGCTTAGATCCAGCCCCAGCTCAAACGGACAGACCTTATGTCTGCGAGCCAGCATCTGCAGGGCGTCAGCGGTCAGAGCGTGGGTGTCCAGCGCATCCCACAGCGCCGTCCTGACGCGATCATAGTAGCCTTTGGCATAGGGGCATGCCTCGGGCGTACACTCGCGCCGATCCTGCATACAGATTTTGTCTTTGGCCGTCAGCGTTACGCTGCGCAGCTTTAAATCGGCGTCGGACGCCCGCAGCAGCGCCAGCGCGTTCTCCGCTGCCGCACGGGTCGTGCCGCGGGCTGTCAGGTAAAAGACAGGGCCGCCCTGCCCCACAGCCTTTAACGCCGGGAACAGCACGCTCATCGTCTTGCCGATGCCGGTGGGTGCCTGGCAGAGCAGTTGCCCGCCCTCGGTGCAAATCTTGTACACCGCGCTGATCATGGCCCGCTGGCCCGGACGATAGCTGGGAAACGGAAATTGCAGCGCCGCCAGTGACGCGCGGCTGATGCGCTGCCACTCGGCGGCACGCTTGGCCCACGGCGCGTACTGCGTCAGCAGGTCGGTCACAACGGCGTCCAGCGCGTCGGCGGTGTAGTCATGACTGAAACGAAATTCCAGTTCCTCATCGACCTGAAAGTAGGTCAGCCGCACCCGCATAGCGGGCAGGCCGTTCTGCCGCGCGTAGATGGCCGCATAGATCTGCGCCTGTGCCCAGTGCTCCGGGCTTTGCTCACCGGTGATGAGCTCGGGCGGCAGAGTTGTGGTTTTGATCTCATCAATGGTCGGCATGCCGTCAGTATCGGTAAAAATACCGTCGGCACGGCCCTCCAGCGTGTAGGTAATTTGGGCACAGGCGTAGTCCTGCTTCAACGCCGCCTCGGCCTGGTAGTCAGGGTACTCTTTTACGGCGGCACGCTGCAATTTGCGGTGCAGGCGTGCGCCCTCCAGCGCGCGGTCAAAGCCGGTAAAGCGGCTGTCAATGCTGCCGGTGCGCAATAAAAACTCCACCAGACGCCGTATGGGCAGCGTCAGTGCCAACGCTTCAGGCTCCATGCCGCTTCCCTCCTTGCATCCGGTGGTATCTTTTTAATAGGTATGTTCGCAGACCTCTGTGATTTTCTGCCGCAGGGCCACAAAGTCGCCAAAGACAGCGGGCTTGTTGTCTGGGTAGCGCAGCAGCGCTGCGGGGTGGTAGGTCGCCATGAACAGTGTGCCCTGCTTGTCGAAAAATTTACCGTGGTCGCGGGAAATCGAGAAGCCCGGGTCGAGCATCCGCTGCGCGGCCACGCGGCCCAGACAGACAACGATTTTGGGGCGGATCAGCTGAAATTGCTGGCGCAGCCAAGGCATGCAAGCGGCAGATTCTTCCGGCAGCGGGTCGCGGTTCTGCGGCGGGCGGCATTTGACGATATTGGCAATATAGACGTTTTTGTCACGGCTCAAGTCGACGGCCTCCAGATAGTGGTCCAGCAGCTGGCCGCTCTTGCCCACAAAGGGAAGACCCTGCTCGTCCTCGTTGGCACCGGGGCCCTCGCCTACGAGCATGACCTCGGCGTGTGCGGCACCCTGGCCAAAGACGACGCTGTGGCGCGTCCCGCACAGGCCGCAGCGGCGGCAGGCCAGGCATTCCTGTTGCAATGCTTGCAGTTCCATAATATACTTCCTCTGACATGGTTAAATCGGGCGCGGCGCACCCATACTGTAAGGAAAAGGAGGGGCAGGCGTATGGCACTATTTTTGCGGGAACTTTGCCTGCTGGCGGGGTATCTGTTCGGCGGTTTTTTGACAGCGGAGGTCGTGGCGCGGTGCACGGCGGGCGTCAGTGCGCGGGATATTGGCACCGGCAACCCCGGCATGGCGAATATCACGACACATCTTGGTAAAAAGGCCGGGCTGCTGGTTTTGGCGGGCGACGTCATCAAGACTGCGGCGGCCTGCTGGTTCTGCCACCAGCTTGCGCCGGAGCTGGGGCTTACCGCTCTGCTGTACGGCGGGCTTGGTGTGGTGCTCGGGCACAACTGGCCGATTTGGTACAAGGGCCGGGGCGGCAAGGGCGTGGCCGTCACCTGCGCGTGGCTCATGCTGTACCTGCCCGTCACCGGTGTGCTGTGCTGTCTGGCGGGCGGCGTGGCTGTGCTGCTGACCGGCTATCTGCCGGTAGGCGCGGTGCTGATTGCCGCGCTGGCTGTGCCGGTGGGCTGGCTGCAATACGGCACCGAGGCCGGTGCTATACTGGCCCTGAATGCCGTTATCATGGTCACGCGGCACTGGGCCGGTCTGCAGCGGATACATCGCGGCGAGGAGCTGCAGTTCTTCCGCCCGAAGCTCTGATATAATCTATCATACCACGCCCTGCCCCGGAATGCAATGTTCTTTAACTTTTTTACGCAACTGCGCTGTATTTTATCGAGGCTGAAAAAATCGGTAAAAAATATCAAAAAAAGTGTTGACATTTTGCGTGTCAGCCGCTATAATTAACAACGTTGCAGCTGCCACGGCAGCGCACAAAGCTGGGTATGGCCCGGTAGTTCAGTTGGTTAGAACGCTAGCCTGTCACGCTAGAGGTCGTCAGTTCGAGCCTGATTCGGGTCGCCATACGCTGCTATAGCTCAGTTGGTAGAGCGCATCCTTGGTAAGGATGAGGTCAGCAGTTCAAATCTGCTTAGCAGCTCCAGCGCTGATGCCCACAGTGCAAGATACGCATTGTGGGCATCATTAGTATAGGGGCATAGCTCAGTTGGTAGAGCAGCGGTCTCCAAAACCGCGTGCCGAGGGTTCGAATCCTTCTACCCCTGCCAAAAGCCGCTTATCTCGTTTGAGGTAAGCGGCTTTTTGTTTTTTGCTGCGTTGTAGGGGCCGGGCATGCCCGGCCCGCGGGTTTGCGGTAATAACTTGTTGACGGGCAAGTGCCTTTACGTTATGGCAGTAACCCGTTAGGGGTTGATTGTTTTTACGTGGCAGGCCGGGCATGCCCGGCCCCTACTGCTGGAGCAAATCTATATATACAAAAAAGCCGAGTCCGTGAGGACTCGGCTTTTGCTGTTTCTGACAGCCATCTTTGGTCCGAGTGGCGAGAGTCGAACTCACGGCCTCTTGAACCCCATTCAAGCGCGCTACCAAACTGCGCTACACCCGGTCAACCGGGCTGTCTCGAATCAGCTTGATTATTATAACTGACTGCACCGAGAATGTCAATAGAAATGTACGAATTTTATAAATATATTTTGCTTTATGACTGATAAAGGAAGGAAAGAAGGGATAAATCATGCCGAATAGCCTGGAATTGAACGTCTCCCCTGCGCAGCTGCACACCTTTGCCAACCATCCGTTCCATGTCCGCAAGGATATGGAGATGAATGAGTTGGTGGACAGCATCCGGGAAAGCGGCGTTATCGTTCCGCTGATCGTGCGCAGCAGACCCGAGGGCGGCTATGAGATCATCAGCGGACACCGCAGATGTGAGGCCTGCCGGGAGCTGGGCATTGAGAAGGTGCCGGTTCGCGTACAGGAGCTGACGGATGATGAAGCTACTATTTTAATGGTGAACAGCAATATCCAGAGGGAGCATGTGTTGCCGAGTGAGAAGGCGTTTGCGTATAAAATGAAGATGGATGCGATGAAGCATCAGGGACGGGCAACTTCGGGACAAGTTGTCCCGAAGTTAGATGACCGTCGAACAGGTTCTCAAATTGGTTCGTCATCCGGCGAAAGCTATAAGACGGTGCAACGTTATATTCGACTAACGCATCTCATCTCCCCCATTCTGCAAATGGTCGATGAATCCCGCATGGCATTCAACCCAGCGGTAGAGATCTCCTACATGACGCCGGAGCACCAACGGTGGCTGCAGGCCGAGATGGAGCTTTGCGAGGCCACGCCCTCTCTGGTTCAGTCCCGCCGCCTTAAAGAGATGAGCCAAAGCGGCACACTGACGGAGCACTACCTGCATACCCTGCTCACCGAGCAGAAGCCCAATCAACGTCAGAAGTTTTTCTTGAATCAATCTGACGTGCAGCGGTTCTTCCCTCCTGGCTATACGCCCGAACAGATGCAGAACACGATTTTCTCTCTGCTGAAAACCTGGGGCCATGCCCACGAGCATACCCAGAGCCAGCAGGAGCTGGAACGGTAAAATGCCACACACAACCTTATTTATAAGGCCCGGTTAGGATGCCAAAAGCACGGTATTCTGTCAGGCTTATTCGAGTGCGCGCTTTTGGGAGAAGCTACCATGCAATTTGACTACTTTTACGGCAGTCAGGCCGAGCAGTTCTCATTCTATCGCATCCCCAAGGTGCTGTTCACTGACCCGCAGTTCAAGCCGCTGTCCACTGATGCCAAGGTCCTGTACGGTATCCTGCTGGACCGCATGAGCCTGTCGGTCAAGAATCACTGGCTGGATGAACAGAGCAGGGTCTACATCATCTTCACCACCGAGGAAATCATGGAGGCCCTGAGCTGTGCCAACCAGAAGGCCTGCCGCCTGATGCTCGAGCTGGAAAAGGATGCAGGTCTGATTGAGCGCAAGCGCCAGGGGCTGGGAAAGCCCAGCTTGATTTATGTGAAAAACTTTGCTGTCTCGTCATAAATCAAGAAATGTGAAAATCACATTTCTTGAAGTGTGATTTTCACACTTCTGGAGATGTGATTATCACACGCAAATAAGACTGATAGTAATTAGACTGATTAGAACGATACTGAGAATGTAAAAAACAGATTGAAAAACAGAATACGGGGTGTAGAGTATGGCCGGGGTGACGAAAGAAGAAATCGCACTGGCGAAGGAACTGGACCTGTTGACCTACTTCAAACTCGTTGAGCCAGGCAACCTGAAGCTCGTGGGTAAGGAATACCGCCACAAGGTACACAGCTCGCTAACGATCAGCAAAGACAGCCTTTGGTGCTGGCACTGCATTGGCCTGCGCGGGCGCACGGCGCTGAAGTATCTGATTGACGTCGAGAAGGTTCCCTATGTTGAGGCTGTGCGGGAGATCAACCGCATCCAAGGCGGCGGGGTTCATTCCTCTCAACCTGTAAGCCTGCCGCAGCCACGCGCTGAACCGGAAGTGCCGCGAGATTTCAAGCTGCCCGAGCCAGACGCAAACAGTTATGCCGCTATGGCGTATCTACGCGGGCGCTGTATCCACCCCAATGTACTGGCGTTCTGCCGCAAGGAGGGCACTTTGTACCAGACGAGCTTCAAAAATCACCCGAACTGCGTATTTGTCGGGCGCGACGGTGAGGGTGTTGCGAAAGGCGGCAGCCTGCGCGGCTGTACGCAGCTGCAATTCCGCCGCGATATTCCCGGAAGCAAGAAGATTTACCCGTTCTACATACAGGCCAGCACTAAGGCCGACACGGTTGAGGTATACGAGGCCCCCATTGACGCTATGTCCGGTGCGTCTCTAAAGCTCATGCAGCACACCGGGCCGTGGCGAAGCGTCCACTATCTGGCGCTGGGCGGCACAGACTATGCCGCGCTGGATGCGTTTTTGAAGTACTTTCCGGCAGTCCGCAAAATCGTCCTCTGTCTGGACAATGACAACGCAGGGCGGACCCGAACGCAGGATATTATTGCGCACCTTGCCGGCAGCGGCAAAGCCGTGGAGGACCGCCCGCCGCCGGTGGGCAAGGATTACAATGACACGCTGGTGCAATACATGCAGGAATACCGCGCACACTGCATCAGCATGGATGATATTTTGGAGGAAACAAGATGAAAACAATCGCAATCGCAAACCAGAAGGGCGGCACGGGGAAAACGACCACAACGTATAACCTCGGTATTGCCCTGACCCAGCAGGGCTACCGCGTCCTGATGGTGGACTTTGACCCACAGGGCAATCTTTCCTGCTACTGCGGTATCCCACCAGAAAAGGACCTTGACCAGACCATTACGGAGCTGCTGATGAAGACCTCCTGTGAAAAGCCGATTGGAAATCGGGAGTGTGTCTACCAGACCGGACGCAAGGAGGCTGCCGCACGGGTGGATTTCATTCCGTCTAACCTGCGGCTGGCGGGCTTTGAGCTGGCGATGGGCACGATGATGTGCCGTGAGGTGCTGTTGAAAGCCTGCCTGGAGCAGTACGACAGCCAGTACGACTACTGCCTAATCGACTGTTCCCCCTCTGTTGGCCTGCTGCTGACCAATGCGCTGGCCGCCGCCAATGAAATTATTATCCCGATGCAGGCGCAACCATTCTCCGTTGTGGGCATGTCGCAGCTGACATCCTCTATTGCGAATGTGCAGCGTAAAATCAACCCCGGACTGCGGGTGAAGGGCATCCTTCTGACGATGACCGAGCACACGAACGTTTCCGACCACTACTGCGGGCAGGTCCGCAGCACCTACGGCAATAAGATTCACGTTTTCACAACGGAGATCCCCAGAAACGTGAAGGTACAGGAGAGCCAGGCCAACGCAGAGCCGACGATTCTGTACGACCCGAAAAGCAACAGTGCAAAGGCCTATAATGAATTTGCGAAGGAGGTTTCCGGCTATGGCCGCGAAGAACAAGTTTTTGAACGCGATGAAGATGCCCTCAATCGATGATATGTTTTCCTCGGAGGCTGACAGACAGCGGGAAAGCGGCGATTTGGTCACAGAGGTGCCGCTTTCCGAGCTGCATCCGTTCGTCGGGCATCCGTTTGAGGTGCGTGACGATGAGGATATGCAGAAGCTGGTGGACAGCATCCGGGAGAACGGTGTGCTCACCAACCTGACCGTGCGACGCCGCACCGAGGGCGGGTATGAGATCATCAGTGGGCACAGGCGGTTCCATGCGGCACAGCGGGCCGGGCTGACTGCGGTCAAGGTGCAGGTGCGGGATATTGATGATGACCAGGCAATTATTGACATGGTCGATTCCAATATTCAGAGAGAGCATATCAGCCCGATGGAGAAGGCAAGAGCGTATGCGATGCGCCTTGATGCGGCACAGCGTAAGCGTGGCCGACCTTCCAAAGAAAATTATTCCCAAGTTGGGAATAATTTCGGTACACGAACTTCTAGCGACGAATTAGCAGAAAAGGTTGGAGAAAGCAAAAACCAGATTTTTCGCTATGTTCGTCTCAACAACCTCGTCCCCGACCTGCAAAAGAAGGTCGACAACGGTAGTTTGAAATTTAACCCCGCCGTAGAGCTATCTTACCTTACCTCCACCGAGCAGAATGATTTTCTCGATTACATTGAATCCCAATCCTGCTCACCATCGCTGTCACAGGCACAGAAGCTCAAGGCAGCCAGCAAGGACGGTGCGTTGGACCACGGCAAGCTGCTTGAAATCATGGACACCAAAAAGCCCAGTGTACCACCCCGCGACCCTACGCTGACCATCAGCGTTAGTAAAATTGCCCGCTACTTTCCCACCGGCTACACGCAAGAACAGATGCTAGGAATCATCATGCAGCTTCTGGAACGAAACTCCCGCCATCTTATGCCGGAAAAACAACCGAGTCTGGAGCGTTGAAATGGCAGAGTACAGATATTACCTGATTCCCGATTTTATGTCGCACGTCTTTCCGCAGCAGTTTGAAGAACAAGCTCCTACAGAGTTTTTTTCAAATACTGCTGATTTGATGAAGCGCTACCAGCAGTTGAGAGAAATGCCCTACAACAACGAGTACACCTGGAATGAGCGCACCAATCTTCCCTACCCGCGCCTGACTGTTGGAATTGACCGCCGTGACCCGGATGGCGCAGTAACCATCATGCAGGTGCGGAACGGCGTCAATTACCTGTGTGATGATTATCGCGGCCCTTTTGCAGATCGCAATGACAAGCAGCTCATTGAAATGGCAAAGCAGCTTGTGACGGCAGTTGGCGTAGATCGTATCCGGCCTCACTACTACACGGAAGAAAATGGTCACACAAAGGTACATGTTGGCAAAGACATCCACATAACCGAGTGGGCCAATGCACAGGAGCTTTGCAGCGCACTTCGATTTTCTCGCTTTCTGAACCGAGATGGGCAGCAGTTGTTTCAGGTGCGCAACGGTCAGCGCATTATTGAAAACTACGCGGATGGTTCACAGCTGGTGAAAGATGTGCAGACAGTTGACGATACGCACTTTTACGTAGGTAGTCGTTTCTGCCACATCCAGCAGTATGCAAATCAGTGCTTCAAAAGAGGCTGTTATGTTGAACCGGAGCATCCGCAGCCGGGCGACAAGTTGGACCGGCTGATGATTTATCAAATCCCGCATTACACCTGCGAATATCGCTTTACGGATTATGACTACGCCCAGAACAAGCTGAAGGCCACCGATTACCGCTGTGCCTATGTGGCCAACATGCCCCGGGACTACACACCGGACAAGTGCTTCCGGGATTTTAATTATGATGACCGCCCCTGCGCCAACAGTATGCCGTCCCTGTCCGTCAGTGATTTGATCGTCATGGAGCGCGGTGATAAAGCCGAAGCCCTGTATGTGGATGCAGTTGGCTTTAAGGATGTAAGCCGACTGTTGCCCGAGCTTCATGATATGGAAGTTGAGCGACAGGAGCACAATTTAGATGAATTAGAAAGGTAGGTGTCAAGATGCCGAAACCGCAGGATATATTTCAGCTGGCCCGGCAGGAGGCCGTGCGGGTCACAGCATCGCCGCAGGCGTGGCAGAGCTTTTTGTACACTGCCGCCCACAACTATCACACCACCTATCTGAACCAGCTGCTGATACACACCCAGCGCCCCGACGCCGCAGCCTGTGCCAGCATGGAATACTGGAATACAAAGGCGAACCGGCTGGTCATGCGCGGCAGCAGAAGCATCACCGTTCTGCAGCGCCGACAGGGCTTGGCGGTGACAAAGCCTGTTTTTGCCATCGGCGATACCACACTATTGAGCCAGACGCACACCGGCGGGCCGTGGGAGGTCTCGGACACAACGCGCCCGCTGCTTCTGCAGGGCAAATCCAATGACTGGCTGGCGGCGCTGGCACAGGAGGGCGTCTCCAACGATGCAGATCATGCCCGCCGTATACTGGAGCGCAATGTGGCTGACAGCACCCTGCAGTGGGCGCAGCCTGACGAGCAGATGCAGCTCTTGCAGGCACTGGTCATGCAGAGTGCTGTCTACATAGCACGGCTGCGAATCGGACTGCCGGTGCGGGGCGAGGATTATCCGGCATTTAAAAGTGTCAGCCAGTTCGATACCTGTCAGATTTCACTGTGTTTGGGCGGCTATGTACAGGCCGCCGCAGAACCGTTGCTGAACGCCATTGGGCGCGAAGCGCTGCAGCTAAGCCGTGACAGCATTGCAATACCACACGAACCAGTTCATAATGAAAGCACACCAACACAATTGAACAGCCGAGAGGAGGCCGTTACTTATGACGTACACGAAGAACCGCGAAGGCTACCTGATTCCGAGCCTTTCCCTGCCGAACCAGCCGAACCCGTACCTGAACCGCTACGCGAGGCTGCGCCTGGAATATCTGGAGCAGAACGAGCCGACGCTCTGCGACCAGCTGATGCTGGAGGGCACGCTGCTGACGAGCTGCAATCGAATCGGACGGACAGCACAGCAGATGGTGGACAAGACCCTGCGCGAGCTGATGCAGACCACCCCGATGCCGGACCGCAGGACGAACCCGCTGGGCTGGGCACAGCTGACCAACAGCCTGAAGAAGCAGGCGGAGGAAGCAGTCCTTCCGATGCTGTACGAAGTTTAACCGAAACACCCGCACAGGCGGAGAGCGAGCAATCGCCCTCCGCTTTTGCTTTGCCTGGATTTCCGCCCACGCTGCTGCCGCAGCTGCTGGCTGCGGAGACTTCTTCCCGTGCGTCTAACGCTGAGTATCTTACCTTTTTTAGTAAGAATCCCCTGCTCATTGACCGGCTGCGCTTTGTGCGGGAAAGCTACAAGGATATTTTTACAGAGCTTTTGCTGGCCGATGATACCCGCGTGGGCTTTCACAGGCAGGACAATGGCCTGCTTGTCTGGCAGGGCGCGTATCTGACCCGCAGCGCGGAAACGCTGCTGTCGTGGCGTGCCGTTGCCAATGCGTTGAACGACTTGATTGAACAGCATGAGCTGATTGCGACCATCGGCCCGAAGAAACCGCCGCAGGCAGAGGAACAGCTTTCCTTTGAACTGCCTGACGGTGCGCCGACGAGTGCGGAAGATGACAAGTTTGAAAAAGATGATTTTCTCACCCCGGAAAAGCAGGAAACCGTCATTCGCTCCACCCTGCCTGTTGCAGACTACAATGCCCCGCAGATGGATGACGGCAGCGTTATCACAGACGAGGAAATCAACCTGGCTCTGGCAGCGGGCAGCAATTTTGAAAACAGCAAATTCCGTATTTATCAGCAGTTCACCACCACGCAGGGCGACCACGCCGCTTTTTTGAAGAAGGAATACGGTAGCGGTGGTCGGTCATGGGATTACCAAAGCGGTGCTCATGGCTGGGTGGACCATGGCCCTGCCGGACTGAAGCTGATTTTGACAAACGAGGAAGGTCGCTTTGAGCGCAGGCTGCCATGGCGGGCCGCAGCCAAGCGCATTGCCTATCTGATCGAGATGCAGCGCTTTTTGACACCGCAGGAGTTGGAGCAGTATCCCGCATGGGTTGCCGAACAGCAAGAGGCCGCCAGTGCGGTGCGCGATGAACCCGGCAATGTACCCGATACCAGACCGATTTGCACCGAGGGCAGCGTTGTCTACTTGGAGGATGACCACCGATTCACGGTGGAGCGCATCGGGCAGTTTGACGTGCATCTACGGGATGAGGAAGTTCCCCTGATCGGACGCGCCATCAGTCGGGAGGAGTTTCAGCGGCAGTTGGACGCTAACCCGCGCAACGGCGGTATGATGCTCTCCGAGCAGCAGCACGAAGCCCTTGTGCAAACGCAGACGGAACAGGCGCTATCCTACATTGAGGATTATCTCAAGGACGAATTTGAAATCACCGAGCCGGACTTTTCGGACCTGACACGAATCGATTTGGGCTATACCACTACCGAGGATGAGAAACACGTCATTCAGGTGTATGCCGACTTAGAGCACTGCACTGTCACCAAGATGGTGGATGATACTCTCTACGCGCAGGAACGGTATGGCTCACTCGATGATCTGAACCAAGCGGTGCTCTCCAATCTCGATTTTGACAGCCTCATGGAAATAGACCTCGGCGAGGTGGAAGAACACGAGCCGCAGGAAAACGCCCTTCCTACCGACGAGTCCGCCGCGCAAGCCCCCACCAACTACCTTGCACCCTATGAGCCGGAGATTCCCATAGGGGCTAAGGCCAAGTTCGCTACGAACTTAAATGCAATTCGGACACTAAAGCAAATTGAGCAGCGCGGCACACCGGCCACAGAGCCCGAGCAGGATGTTCTGGCCGGATACCTCGGCTGGGGCGGTCTTTCCGATGCCTTTGACCCTAATAAAGACAGCTGGCACAGCGAGTACACGCAGCTAAAAGAACTGCTGACGCTGGAGGAATACGCCGCCGCGCAGGAATCCACGCTGACAGCGTTCTACACGCCGCCCGCCGTCATCCATGCCATGTACCGCGCGCTGACACGCATGGGCTGCGTGGGCGGCAACGTACTGGAACCCAGCATGGGTGTGGGTGCGTTCTTTGGACACCGCAGCGGCAGCTTTGATGCGAACAATGCAAAGCTCTACGGCGTCGAGCTGGACAGCCTGTCGGGCCGCATCGCGCAGCAGTTATACCAGAAAGCAAAAATTCAAATCAGCGGCTACGAAAAGGCAGACCTGCCGGACAGCTTCTTTGATTTGGCTATCGGCAATGTGCCGTTTGGACAGTATCAGGTTACGGACCGTCAATATGACAAGCTGCATTTTCAAATTCACGATTACTTTCTAGCCAAAACCGTAGATAAACTCCGCGTCGGCGGCATTATGGCATTTATAACGACCTCCGGCACGATGGATAAAAAGTCCGAAAGCGTGCGCCGGTATCTGGCCGCCCGCTGTGATTTGATCGGCGCGGTGCGGCTGCCTAACAACACCTTTACCGCACAGGCAGGTACAACCGTCACCTCGGACATTCTGTTTCTGCAAAAGCGCGGGCGGGTCTTGGAGCAGGACGCGCCGTGGATTCATGTGGGCGAGACTGCCGATGGTATTCCGCTGAACCGGTATTTCATCGACCATCCCGAGATGATCTGCGGCGAGATGCAGTTGGTCAGCGGCCCCTACGGGCAGCGCCCCACCTGCGCGCCGCTGGAAAATGGTACATCGCTGGAAGGTCAGCTTGACACGGCCCTTGCCAATTTGCAGGCCGAGTACGCGCTGGCGGATGACCGGGAGGACGCGCAGGAGGAAAGCGACACGCTCGACGCTGACCCAGACACACGAAATTTCAGTTATGTTGTTAAAGACGACACAGTTTATTACCGCGAAAATTCCAAAATGCGCGCCGTGAAGGTCAGCACCTCCGCGTTAGCCCGCATCAAGGCGCTGGTTCCTCTGCGGGATACCTGCAGGGAGCTGATTCGGGCACAGCTGGACAATCTGCCCGATGAAACGATTGCTGCTTTGCAAGCGCAGCTGACCGCCCAGTATGATTCCTACCACGATACGTATGGGCTAATCAACAGCCGCGGCACGGCTTCGGCGTTCCGTGAGGATTCCGGGTATTTCCTGCTCTGCTCTCTGGAGGACATCGACAGCGAGGGCCATTACAGGGGCAAGACGGATATGTTCACGAAGCGGACCATCCGCCCGGCCCAGGTGGTGGACCATGTGGACACCGCCGATGAAGCGCTGGTGCTGAGCCTGACGGAGAAGGCTCGTGTGGACATTGCCTACATGGCACAGGTCACTGGAAAATCGCAGGACGAAATTATACGCGATTTGACCGGCGTTATCTTTCGTGACCCGGAGCAGGACGAACCGGTCTATCTACCGGCAGATGAATACCTTTCCGGCAATGTGCGGCAAAAGCTGGCCGTTGCCCGGCTGGCCGCAGCGTCCGACCCGGACTATCAGGTCAATGTGAAGGCGCTGGAGCAGGTACAGCCGAAGGACCTCGACGCCAGCGAAATTGCTGTGCGGCTGGGTGCTACATGGATACCACCCGAATACATACAGGATTTTCTCATGGAGCTGTTGGAGCCGCCGTTGTCCACGCGCCTTTCCGTGAAGGTTCTGTTTGCGTCGTTCACCGGTGAGTGGAATATCACGAACAAGCGCTACGGCAACGGCAGCATCAAAGCAACCGTCACCTACGGCACAAACCGCAAGAATGCCTATGAAATCACAGAGGCTGCGCTGAACCTGCGGTCTGTGCAGGTGTTTGATACAGTTACCGACGCAGAGGGAAACAAAAAAAGCGTGCTGAACCACGCCGCCACCGAGGCTGCCTACGCCAAGCAATGCTTGATAAAAGACAAATTTGAAGAATGGATTTTCAAAGAGCCGCAGCGTCGGCAGGCGCTGGTAAGCCTGTACAACAGCAAATTCAACTGCATCCGCCCGCGGGAATACGACGGCAGCAATCTGCGCTTTCCCGGCATGAACCCGGAAATCACACTGCGGCCCCATCAGCGCAACGCCATTGCCCACGTGCTGTACGGCAACAACGTACTTCTGGCACATGAGGTGGGGGCTGGGAAAACGTTCGAGATGGTCGCCAGCGCCATGGAGAAAAAGCGTTTGGGTCTTTGCAATAAAACATTGATCGTAGTACCCAACCATTTGACCGAACAGATGGCGTCCGAGGCGCTGTTGCTCTACCCCAACGCGGAAATTCTGGTAGCGCGCAAGACGGATTTTGAAAAGGCCAATCGCAAAAAATTCTGCGCCCGCATTGCTACCGGCAATTTTGACATCATTGTGATCGGGCACAGCCAGTTTGAAAAGATACCGCTTTCCGATGAACGGCAGAAAATGTACCTGCAAAAGCAAATCGACGATGTAGTGGCACAGACCGCTGCGCTGAAAGCCCAGCGCGCCGAGAATTTTACCATCAAGCAGATGGAGCGCATGAAAAAGCAGCTGCAACGGAAGCTGGACAAGCTCAACGACCAGAGCCGCAAGGATGACGTCATCACCTTTGAGGAGCTGGGCGTGGACAGCCTGATGGTGGACGAGGCGCACTATTTCAAGAATGCGATGGTCACCACCAAGATGACCCGCGTGGCCGGTATCTCCCAGACCGAAAGCCAAAAGGCCAGCGACATGTACATGAAGTGCATGTACATGGACGAGCTGACCGGCGGGCACGGTATTGTGTTTGCCACCGGCACACCGATTTCCAACTCGATGACAGAGATGTACATCATGATGCGGTATCTGCAATATGGGCTTTTGGAGCAGGAAGGCTTGTTGAACTTTGATGCGTGGGCGTCCACGTTTGGCGAGAGCGTTACCGCGATTGAGCTTGCCCCCGAGGGAAACGGCTACCGTTCTAAAACGCGTTTTGCAAAGTTCTACAATCTGCCCGAGCTTATGAATATGTTCAAACAGTGTGCCGACATTCAGACCGCCGATATGCTGAAGCTGCCGGTCCCCGAAATCACAGGCGGCAAGCCCACGATTGTAAAGCTGCCGCCCAGTGAGCTGCAGCGCCAGATGGTGACTGCGCTGGGTGAGCGCGCCGAGGCGGTGCGCAACCGCCTGGTAGCCCCGAACGAGGACAACATGCTGCGCATCACAAATGATGGCCGCAAACTGGCGCTGGATCAGCGGTTGATGAATCCACTTCTGCCCGATGACCCCGACAGCAAGGCGAATGCCTGCGTGGAGCGGGTCTTTACCATTTGGGAAAGAACAAAGGCCCAGCGCTCCACGCAGATGATTTTCTGCGATTTGAGCACACCCCGCGCAGATGGATTTGACGTGTACAACGACATTCGGGACAAGCTGGTGGCGCGCGGTATCCCCAAGGAGGAAGTGCAATTTATCCATGATGCTGATACGGAAGCCAAGAAGGCCGAGCTGTTCGGCAAAGTCCGCAGCGGTGCGGTGCGCGTTCTGATGGGCAGCACCCAGAAGATGGGTGCAGGCACCAACGTACAGACACGGTTGTGCGCGCTCCATCACCTTGACTGTCCGTGGCGGCCTGCCGACATTGCCCAACGAAACGGACGCATGGTGCGGCAGGGTAACATGAACAAAGAGGTTTCTATCTTTATTTACATAACGGAGGCCACGTTTGACGCCTACAGCTATCAGCTGGTGGAGAACAAGCAGAAGTTTATTTCGCAAATCATGACGTCGAAATCACCTGCCCGAAGCTGTGAGGACCTGGACGAGGCTGCGCTCTCCTACGCCGAGGTAAAGGCGCTGGCTGCCGGAAACCCGATGATCAAGGAAAAAATGAATTTAGATATTCAGGTTGCACGGCTTCGCACGCTGAAGGCTGCCTACAACAGCCAGCACTACCGGTTGGAGGATGCTGTGACAGGTAGCTTTCCACGGGAGATTCGCGGTAGCGAATGCCGGATTCAGGCGTTTGAGAAGGATGTGCAGACCGCCAAGGACAGTCAGAGCTATGACAAGGACGGCAAGTTAGCTTTCAGCATTGAGTTGGACGGCAAGGTCTACGATAAGCGCGAGGACGCCGGTAAGGCACTGCTGGGGCTGGTGGGTGCTGCCGTGCGGGCTGATCATCCGGTTTCGGTGGGACACTATGCGGGATTTGAAGTCACCGTTGCCTATGTGCCGCTCTCCAAGGCGTTTGTGGCACATCTGGTCGGCGAGGCCACCCACACCACCGAGCTGGGCAGCGACGCTGCCGGTAATATGGTTCGCCTGCAAAATGTTGTTGCTGCCCTGCCGCAGGAAATCAGCGGTCTGCGCAACAGTCTACAGCAGCTGTGCGTCCAGTTGGACAGCGCCAAGGAGGAATTGCAGCAGCCCTTTCTGCAGGAACAGGAGCTGAACGACAAGAGCGCACGTCTGGCCGAGCTGGATGCCCTGCTGAATGTGGGCAATGATGCCCCGGTTTTGGAGGGTGAGGCCGAGGTCTTGAACGAGGACGATTCTGTGCGAACGCCTAGAGAGGAAAACGAACTGGAACGCTGAAATCGACAGCCTTGCAATATTCCGCAGACCATGTATCATAGAGGTAGGAGGTGGCCATTATGCCCATTCAACGTAAAAATCTGTTCCTTACCTGGGGAATCCGCATTAGTCTTGTGCCCGTCATTCTGGTACTTCTTGCACTGGGCCTGATTGCAATCGTGATGTATGCCATCTGCGGAGTTTGCGGCAGGTTTTTGGCGGCGCTGGGCGGTCTGGCTGCTCTGTTGGCGCTATTCGATAAGTGCTACCAAGAGGCGGCAGTATCCGCCATCGTGTCATTCCTGCTCAGCCCTTACGGCGCGCCGCAGGTGCTGTTCTGGCTGGGCAGAAAGCTGCTCGAGTTTGCTGGTAGTCTGTATGATTTATACTACTGATTGGAGAAATTCATAACATGAAAAAATGTCTGTTATCCATTCTATTAGCTACCGTCCTGCTCTGCGCCTGCGCACAGCAGACCGATAACACCTTGCAAACGCCGGAAGGCAGTACGCTGGTAGAACTTACCGTTTCTACCGAAGAGACTGCCATTGAAACACCTGCGCCGATTGCCACTGAAAGCCCGGCACCTGCGCCTACACAGACGCCAGAACCGGTTGCCACACCGGCACCAACTGAAATTCCCACACCCGAGCCTACAGCAGCACCTACCGAAGCGCCCACTGCGGAACCCGCTGCCGCGGAGAGCCAGCCCGCACAGGTCAGCATGAGCTACGGTGCAGTTCCCTTTGAACTTGCGGCGGGCAGTGAGGAGTGGTGGAGCATCGACAGCTCGGACAGTGCCTACTGGGCGGTGCAGGAGAATATCAACGCCATGCGCGCCGCGGCGGGGTTGTCCCCACTGACGATGGACAGTGGCCTGAGTGCTGCCGCTGATGCACGCTGCGAAAGCTTTGTGGCGGGTGGGCCGTTCGACCACAGCGGCATGACGACGCGCAGCGAGATCTGCGCCGCCGGTCCGATTGGCTCTGCCAGCAGCGTTTGTACCTACTGGCAGGGCAGCCCTGCCCACTATGCCAATATTATGGAGCCCAGCTTCACCAGCATGGGCGTGGGCTGCTGGTTCTGCTGCACCGCCGAGGGCCAGTACACCTACTGGACCGTAACCTTTCAGTGATTGGAGAAAGAAAATGAAAAAGCAAAATTCTCTGTATCGGATGACAACCTCCGAAATGCAGATCATGACCTACCTTTGGAATTCCAAGGAGCCTGCAATCGCCAGCCAGATCGTTTCCGATTTGATCCCGACCCAAAACTGCACCTGGAAGCCGCGTTCTGTCTTTACCATCCTGAAAAGCCTTTCGGAGAAAGATCTGATCCACGATGTTGGGTACGTGAGAACCGGCAAGACCTACTCCCGCAAGTTTGCCCCCAAGGTGAGCCGCGCAGAATACCTGGCCATGCAGGTCATGAACGAGCTGCCGGATCAGGAGCTGCCGGAGTTTTTGGAGTTCTTTCAGGGAAAAGTCGGTTAAGCGTTACAGGTAAATCAAACTTTCAAGTGTCTGCTGTTTTTTCGGCAGACACTTTTTTATATAGATAAAATTTAACAATGGAAGGAAAAGTGTGTAATGAATCGAAATTTCAAGCTCAAGCAGCGCGTGGCGGCCTTGTGTATGGCAGCTATGATGTTCTGCTCAATGTTCCCGGTTGGGGCGTTTGCGGAGGCTCCGAGGGCTGATGCAGACGGCACGCTCATCATTGAACAGGACAAAGAGGCCGTCACAGATGACAGCCATCAGACCGAGGCAAGCGACCCGGACCCGGGTGAAGAAAGCACGCCCAAAGGCAGCGAAGCAGCCGCAACACCCCAAAGCGCCGACGAGGATGCGCTGGTGAAGGATTCCACCGCCTACACCTTCGACGGCGCTGTTTTGTACACAGACTTACCGGATGCGCCGACTGGTTCCTATATGGGCAGCCAGGGCTTGCCGGTTGCCACAGGTGAAACCAAAATCGGCATTTCCGCCTGGCCGAATGACCAGTTGGAAGAAAACACGGACAGCTATCTGAGTGCAGACACCCTGAACGGCGACGACCTGACGATGGTGGCTCCGTTGCTGGAGGGGACCAACTATGCCGTTGCACCCATTCTGGCACAGGTAGAATACCCTGCAGACGGCAGCAGTCTGCATGTGATGCTTCCCAACGAGGTGACGGTGCTGGACTTCTACGGTGCCCCCGCCGATGAGACTACGCGCAGCAGTCTTGTGCATAGTGAGTATGCCGAAACGTCCGCCGCGGTTATGGGTCTGTATGTACAGGCAGATGCCGACTTTTCCGCGCAGCTTGTCTACACTGCCCCGGATGGCAGCACGCTGACGAAAGTGCTGCACGTTGTAATTGACCGCAGCCGCACCATGGCCGCACCGTTCGCAGAAACTACAGACGTTGCCTCCTATGCCGAGCGTCCCACGCCTGCCGTTACCAGCGGTAAAATCACCAAGGTCGAGAAGGTCAACGGCACATGGCTGATCTGGTTCAATGGCGAGGAAGCCTACTGCTGCACCCACGGTGCCAATGGCCAGCCCAAAGGCTGTCCGCCGTACACTTATACAAACACTTCTCTGGTCAGCGCGGATCAGTGCATTCCCGGTGACCACTACGGCAACCAGTACCGCATCTGGGGCGGTCTGGACCAACTCTCTATGGACTTGCTGCCCGATACGCCCGTCGCTTTTTCCGCAGAAGATACTGAAGAAATCTCTCTTTTGGATTTCTGCTACACGATTTACGACGATACCCAGCTGTGGCTGATTGAAAATTATCCCGAGAGCACTGCTGCAAAAATCTATCTGGAATCCGCACAGGCCCTGCTGGACGGCGCTGTTGCCTATGCAAAGCCCCGCGGCTACTACACCTACATTTATACCCCTGCGCGCAGCGGTTGGCAGACCGTTGCCCTGATTGGCCCTGAAATCAGTGAGGAGGAAACGGAAGAGCCGAAGCCTGTCGTACAGGAGTATTATGCCAGTTGGGAAGCCCCTGCACAGTCCGCCAGCGGCACCGTAGATCTGACCTATGGTATCACCGCAGATAAGATTCAGATGAAAACGCTGGAAAAGGTGGACGGTGCCACGATTGAAATCGAGCCGATCACCAAATCCGGCACGATTGACGGCGGCAGCTGGAGCATCTCCCCTGCCGGTGTGCAGACTGTCACCACAAGCGGCCACACCAGCGATGACAATTACCAGAATAACGGCGGTGCAGCAACTGCCAGCTGGTCCGTGCATTACACTGTATCCAAGACCGTAGATGGCCGCAGTGGCAGCGTCGGCCCCTACACTACGAAAGAAGCTGCGGACGAAGCCGCCAACAGCGAGCGCGATTCTGCGGTTGCCGCCATTCAGGCAGAAGCACAGAGCGCTGTAAATAATGCTATTGCCAGCGCGCAGGCACAGCTTGCATCTTTGCAGTTCCGTTATGACGAAGTCATCATTCCCTACGGTTTTGAATCCTACTGGGGCAGCAACGGCAGCCACCAGACCATTACAGTGCCGGCCAACTCCAATAGCGCCTACAAGATGCGCAATACCGAGTGGTCGCTGCAGATCAACATCAAAAAGACCGACAGCGAGACCGGCAATCAGATTGCAGGTGATGCCCGGTATGAAATCTACCAATGGGACGTCGTGACCGGCAAATACCAGCCCACGGGTGGGTACAACACCTACAGCGTCCAGCGCCAGGGCGACGGCACCTATGCCGTCATCAACAGTGCCGCCTATGCCACAAACGACACGATGCGCCACACGCTGTACTACACGCAGCGCAATGAGGGCAGGTTCATCCTCGTGGAGACGAAAGCTCCTACCGGTTACTTCGGCGACTGGACAGACGTTGACCATCCCGGCACGGCGGGCACACCGCTGGGCAAGCGTGCCTACTATGTGGAAATTACGGCTGACAACAACAATTCCGTCCTGTGGCTGGGCAATGGCGACTACAACGCCGACATTGCCACTGGCGATAAGGGCGGCACAAAGCTGGTGACCAGCGGCGGCGTAGAAACCACCGTCACCATCTATGACTCCCCCAAGGATGCCTCCCGCAGCTATACCACCGACGCCAGCGGCAAGGCAGCCAATGAGGACAGCTACACCACAGCGGCAGCGGACGGCATCATGAAAAATGACCGCACGCTTGGCGAAATCAGCATTTCCAAGGTCGATTTGGATGCACAGCGGTATGTAACCGGCGACGCTGTCCATGGCAATGCCGTGCTGGACGGCGCAGTGTACGACCTGTACGCCGCCGAAGATATTACCCACCCTGATGGTGTGACCGGCGTCGTGGACTATTCCAAAATCGTAGATGCCAACGGCAATCCCCTCTGGCACACTACGATTCGCGACAACAGCGGGCAGTGGATCGGCGATTACCTGCCTGTTTTGAAAAAGGACAATCTCGTAGCCAGTGCCAAAATTGAGGATGGCTGGCTGACCTTCTCCAACCTGTATCTCGGAAAATATTATGTAGTAGAGCGCTCCACCGGCGCGGTCATTCCGCTGCGTGAGGGCGCTCTTGCTGTTTCCGGTACCTATCCTACGGTGGACAGCCGCACCAAGGCAGCTACCGGACAGGTTGCCGCGCTGGCAGCCAGCAACGGGCAGTATACAGATTGGGTATACAAGAACCAATTCAGCACCATCTCCAAGAGCAAGGCTCTGGACGGCACCTGGACCTACGATGCCTATTACTTGTCCTATGCGCCCGGGTATCTCTGCGACGAGCACAACTACTACATCACGCCCAGCTATGCAGACGAAGGCTGGTATGTGGAGAAAACCACCTTTGCCAATGACACAGCCGCCTACAACGGCAACTACCATATCCACAAGGATAACGACCTGACCGAAAGTCAGGATCAGGTCGCCAAGGGCAACGTGGAGATCAGCAAGGTCGTCTCCTCCAGCGGTCAGTCCAATGGGCTGGAGCTGGAGGGCGCTGGGTTCACCTTCTATCTTGTGTCCGACTTGTCCAAGGTCGAGCAGTTTGACCAGACCCGCACCGGAAGCTACACTCTGCAAAGCATTCTTGATGCCTACATCAACAAGGAATACGACAACGAGCACCCCAAGTGGGATTTCTCCGGTGAGACGCAGGCCATTGCCAAGACCTACGAGGTCAACGCCGATGAAATCGCCGCCTATAACAGGACACTGACCGCGTCAGGTGACAATAAGAACGGCAAGGGTGATGGCTGGCAGCCCACGGGGCGTGCCAATGAGTATCAGCTGGCCGAGATCTTCAGCAATGATTCCGGCAGCATTCGCGTGCAGGGGCTTTCATACGGCACCTATCTGGTCGTGGAGACGACCACCCCGCACGATTTGTTTCAGGCAGAGCCGTTCCTGGTCAGCATCGCCCCCGAGCAGGACAACAACCCTTGGGGCGCGATGGCCACGCCGAAGGACAGTGTGATGAAAGCATCGGATTCCTATCAGAAATTCACGGTACTGGATGAGGAGATTGAAGTGTATTTAAAAATCACGAAACTCGATACGGAAACCGGCAAACCGGTCCTGCTGCCGAACACGGCCTTCCAAATCTACTGGCTGGATGACAACGGCAACTATCGGCTGGAAAATGGCAAGCCCAAGCTGGTCACGATGACGGACACAGTAAATGGGCATCTGACCAAGAACGTGGACACCTTCTACACCAACGAGGAAGGTATCCTGACCCTGCCTGAAAAGCTGCCGCTGGGCAAATACCGCATTGTGGAGACTGTCGGCCCGGACGGCTTCTACAACGAGTGGGCCGACAGCGGCAACTACTATGTCGATTTCGATATTTCCACGGACCGCATCTACAAGGCCACCGGTGATGACAATGAAAACGGCATGGATACGCTTGTTATTGGCGAGAACTACTGGAATGAGGAAACGCTGGGCATGCTGACCATCCGTAAGACAGGCAATGCCTTGACAGGAAAGATTGAAACCAACGATTTGATTGACCCCTGGATGACCGGCGAGGCCGACTCCGACTTTGCCTATACGCTGCGCCCACTGGCTGGTGCGGAATACACCATTACGGCTGCCGAGGACATTTACACGCAGGACCGCCAGCTGAATGCCAACGGCAGCCGCACGCTCTGGTATGCCAAGGGCGACGTGGTAGCGATTGTTACCACCGGTGATGGCAGCGCAGACACTGCTGTGTTTGCGCCGTCCCGCACCAAGGCGACCTATGATTTTCTGTCGGTCATCCACGACGGCACGCTCGGCGAGGTCAGTATTACCCTGCCGCTGGGCAGCTACCATGTGGAGGAAACCAAGCCGCCCTATGGGTATGTCGGCACGACGGACAGCTACGACGTGACATTTGCCTGGGACAACCAGCTGAACGATGTAGTCATGGCAAAGAGCATCATCAAGAATGGCGACAGTGAACAGCATTTTGATGTTGTACGCGCATCGGAAGCCTCTGCGGAACTGGCTGAACAGCAGACTCTTGGTTTCTACAATGACCGTGAGCATGCCCGCGTAGGTGTGTACAAGATCAATCAGGAAACCGGCAAATATCTGGCCGGTGCCGTGTTCAACCTGTACACCCGTGATGACATCTACGACGTGGACGGCAACAAGCTGTTCTCTGCCGGCGATTTGATTTCCACCAGTCCCGAGACTGTTGCGGATGGCTACACCTATTTCAACTGCGATGTTCCCATCCGCGGCGAGTGGTACGGCCAGAGTGACCGACTGGATGCCTCGACCAACAGCGGCAATTACTTTATCCGCGAGCTGCGCGCCCCGCTGGGATACTATCTCAATGATGCAGAGATGGATGTCACCTTCACCTATGACGGCGAGGTTCTGCAGGTACTGGACAGCACCTGCGCCGACAAGCCTACTGAAATGTGGGTGAGTAAGCGAGATTTGACAAACGACGAAGAACTGCCCGGTGCTACGCTGATCATAAAGGATACGAAGGACAACATTGTTGACACCTGGGTATCCACCGACACGCCGCACCGTGTGACGGGGCTGCATTTTGACGAAGAATACACGTTGACAGAAAAGCGTCCTGCTGATGGTTATGCCGTTGCAGACGATATTGTGTTCCGACTGGAGCGCAAAGCAGATGACGACGGCCATGAGCTGGACGAGGCAGACGTCTACTATCTGAAGGATAAAAAGAAGCTCTGGATCATCCCCTGGGAGGAATGGGAGCTGCTGGATGATGCCACGGTGATCATGCGTGATGACATTACCAAAGTACAAATCTCCAAGGTTGACATTGCTACGGGTAAAGAACTGCCCGGTGCGGAGCTGGTCATCAAGGATAAGGACGGCAACACGGTTGCACAGTGGGTTTCCGAGGACAAGCCCCACTATATTGAAAAGCTGCCTGCCGGTGACTATACTCTGACGGAGATCACCGTCCCCAATGGCTATCAGCTTGCGGAAAGCATTGCCTTTACTGTGCTGCCCACCGGTGAGCTTCAGACTGTCGTTATGAAAGATGCACGAATCCCCGAGGAAACACCGCATGAGGACAGTCCGAGCAATACGCCGCAGCCGACGCCGGGCAGCACGCCCGCGCCTACCCCTGCACCGGCAAGCGCACCCACGGCAACGCCTGCGCCGATGCCGGTTATTCCCCAAACGGGCGATGTGTTCCCCTTTGCGCTGCTTTCGGCGGCGGTTTTCGGGTCTATCGTCGGTTTCGGAATTTTTGCATACAAGCGCCGCAAATCCAAAATGGATGAGAGCGAGCACTAAAAGCCTATGAAACACGTACATGGTATGGGCGACTCTCGCGGGCCGCCCTATTTTTATTGGTGAATGACATGAAACATATCATCTGTTCGAGCTTCGGCAAAGACAGCAATGCAACAGCGCTGCTGGCCCTGCAGCATGGCGAACCGCTGGACGAAATCATATACACAGAGGTCATGTTCAGCAAGGAGATTTCCGGCGAACTGCCCGAGCATACGCGGTTTATCTATGAGACAGCAATTCCGTACTTTGAAAAGCGTGGCATCCCCACAAGGGTTTTGCACGCTGAAAAGACATATCTGGATTGCTTTTACCATGTGGTGAGCCGCGGCAATGCACAGGGAAAGCTTGCCGCTTTTCCGCTGGCTGGTCGCTGTGCAATTCAACGAGATTGCAAGGTCCCGCCACTGGAAACCTATAAAAAGAGGTTGCCGCCGGGTACGGTTTCCTATTTAGGTCTTGCAGCGGATGAACCGACCAGACTGGATCGGCTAAAGCCTGACCAGGTTTCCCTTATGGCAAAGTACGGCGTGACAGAGCAGGATGCATTTGCCATGTGCAGGCAGGAGGGGCTGCTGTCGCCGCTGTATGAGTACAGCCGCCGCGGCGGGTGCTGGTTCTGCCCCAATGCGTCCATGACCGAGCTGCGGCATCTGTACCATGCACATCCTGATTTATGGCAGCTGATGCTGGAATTGCAGGATGCACCGAATAAGGCGACGGAACGCTTCAATCGGAATTTCACATTTGCCGAGCTGGACCTGCGGTTCCGCTTAGAAGGCGAGCAATTGAGCTTTTATGACCAAGAGCTGGAGGTAGAGAGATAATGCCAAATCAGGAAAAATTGCCCCGTGCATGGGTGTATGCGCGTATTCCCGGTGACTGCGCAGCGACCCGCGCGAGCTACGATGCCTGCTGCAGGCAGGCCGGTGACGACGGCTGCACGGTAGTCGGCGGCAGCATCGATTATAAAGGGCACGGCCCGCTGCGCGACGGGTATCAGAGTATGCTGCGCAGTATCAGAGACGGCAAGGTCAACTGCGTGTATGTCTGCCGTATGCGGCAGATCAGCGGCAAGGAGCGGTACCTGTACGCCTTTTTCAAGTGCGCAATGAAGCACCATGTAAAAGTCCGCACACTGGAATACAGCCTGCCGGACCGCTTGCAGCAATACAGGTTGGGAAAAAGAATCGAAGCATACGTCCGACGCACCGGCGCTCCGCTGCCGTGGTGAGGCTGAAATTTTATTGCGGAGAAAGCGAAGGTGATACTGTATGGTAGAAGAAACGGCCATCCGGGTGCAAATCAACGCAGCCAAGCTTGCCGGGCAGGGCATCTTTGGGATACTGCAGGCGGTTGCCAGTATGCTGCAAGCGCGGCAGTACGGGCAGCAATCAATTCAATCACTGAACCGACAGTCGCAGGCTCTCGCTTCGGTGGAGCTGAACAACAAAACGCTGCCCTATGTCAGGCGGCAGCTCAAGGAATACTCGGTGGACTTTGCCATTACCAAGGACAAGGACACCGGGCAGCTGAACCTGTGGTTCAAGGGGCAGGACGTGGACCGCATCCAGACCGCCATTGAAAATTGCATTGCAGCTCGCGGCAAGGAACGTCCCACCAGTCTGCTGCAGGAGTTGTCCGAACGGGCTATGCAGCGCACGAAGGAGCTGAACCAGCACCGCCCGCCGCCGGCGCAGGAGCGAGGTGAGCGGCTATGAAGGAACAGCGCACAAAGCAAATTCTGATCTGTCTTGCTGCAAGTCTGGGCTGCTTTTGGCTGGGCAACCGGGTGGGACTTCTCTATGTATCAGCTGTCGGAACGGTCACGCAAAGGCTGGCCGCCGCGGTAAATCTTGGTAAAATTGTACTGCATCCCTTGCAACTATCCCCTGCGCCGATTCCTGTGGGCTGCGGTGTTGGGGCTATTCTGCTGGCGGGTCTTGCTTACCTCTGCATAAAGTACAGCGGTCATCGGCTGGTGCCGCAGAAGGAGTACGGCAGTGCCCGCTGGGGCACCGCGGCGGACATTGCGCCGTTTCTCCATGAAAAGGCAAGCGAGAATATCCCCCTGACGGCCACAGAGTCCCTGAGCCTTGCTATGAAGATGCCGGTAACAGCGGAGAACAACTACAACCGGAACAAGAACGTCATTGTGTTCGGCCCGTCCGGCTCCGGCAAGAGCTACAGCGTTGCCGGCCCGCAGCTGCTGCAGTTTAACAGCAATTATGTACTCAGTGATCCGAAGGGTGAACTGCTTGACACCTACGGAAATGTTCTAGTATCGCAAGGTTATGACGTAAAGGTGTTCAACCTGAAGGACCGTGACAAGTCCGACCACTACAATCCGTTTGCGTACATCCATGATACGGATGACATTGTGGTTGTTGCCAAGAATCTTATCAAAAATATGAAGGAGGACCCGCGGCAGAAAAACACAGCCGACCCGATATGGGAAGAAGGCTCTACTTCACTGCTGGAAGCGCTGCTTGCCTATGTATATTTTGAGCAACCACCTGAGATGCACAATATGAACAGTGTAATGGAGCTTTTTGTGCTGATGCAGCATCGTTACGGACCACAGGGACGCAGCCAGTTGGACGATATATTCGAAGATCTGGCTATGGAAAAGCCTGCGTCATTCGCAGCGCGCCAATATGGACTGTACCATATGGCACCAGACAAAACTGCGCAGAGTATTGATGTATCCCTCGGTATGCGTATGAGTGCGTTCAATATTCCTTCCATCATGAAGATTTGCGAGGATGACACCATCCATCTGGAAGAACTGGCCAGCGACAAAAAGGTGGCGCTGTTCGTTGTCACGCCAGACACCACCACAGCCTATAACTTTCTGGCAGCGGTCATGTTCCAGCAATGCTTTCAGATTCTTGTGCATACCGCAGACAATCGTGAGGATCACTGCCTGCCTCGCCATGTGCGGTTTCTCTTAGACGAGTTTCCGAACATCGGCATGATTCCGGACTTCCAGATTCTGATCAGCACCATCCGCAGCCGAAATATCGGATGTACCCTGATTTACCAGTCAATCGCACAGCTGAAATCTCAGTACGGTGATGACTGGGGCACGATTCTGGAAAACTGTGATTCAGAGCTTGTGCTGGGCGGCGGCAATAACCCGGAGTCGCTGGAGTTCTTCGGTAAACAGCTGGGCAAACGGACCATAGAGGTGCTGAACACCACAGAGAACCTCGGCGCACAGGGCTCCTTTTCCAAGAACTATCAGGTGGCCAGCCGTGATCTTATGACACCGGAAGAAATACGCACCATGCCGCGAAATCGTTGCTTATTGATGATTTCCGGTGTTGTGCCATTTTACTCTTACAAGTTTGATCTTAAAAAGCACCCTAATTACGCATTGGTAGAAAAAGAGGGGCATCACCCCTTCGACTACGAGAGGCGCACAGAAAATAGCTTTGCAGCCTTTATGAAAAATGTGCAGGAAATCAACAACATCGAACTCGACGATGACGAGTCTGACACATAAACAGAAAGAAGGAAAATCACATGGAAATGGTATCTACAATCACTTCTCTTATCACGAATGTTGTCAATTTTGCAGGTGGCCTGTTGCTGCTGTTTGGCGCGGTGACACTGGGCACGAACCTCAAGGACCACAACGGCCCCGGCATCAGCAGCGGTGCATGGTCGATTGCAGGCGGCGTGCTGATCATTGCCGTTGCCACCTACTTTGGCACGCTGACGGTCAGCTGATGGGAGGTATGCGCTATTTTTGAGGATACGATACGAAGCCAACTGGCGGGTATTTCGGCCACCGTAAATGCTATGGGGCAGAACTCTGGTCTGCTGAGCAGTCTGACCGATTGGAACAGCACACTGGCCGGCTATGCAGATTCTATCAGCTCCGGCGTAGTTATGCCGATTGCCCTTACCGTTCTGGCACTTTTTATGGTTTTGGAACTGTACAATTTCACCCAGACCGTAGCCATGAACGGCGGCAGCACAGCTTTTACGATTCAGCAGGTGGCGCTGGTCATGCTGAAAATCACGCTTTGCCGCTGGGCTGTTCTACACTCCACGGAAATTCTAAATGCGATGTTTGAGGTAGCAGCCACGGTGACAAACGGCATAGCCGGTTATGTGGGCAGCGGACAGGTCAACACCGAGGTCGACATCGAAAACGCAATCAGCGCACTGCCGGGCGGCATCGGTAATATGCCTGTGGCCATGGAGCTTATGGTCGTAAGCTGGATGCTGCGTCTTGTCAACATTGTGATCAATACCATCGTTGCGGCCCGCTTCATTGAGCTGTACGTTTATAATGCCTTGGCTTCCCTGCCAATTGCCACGCTCTGCTATCGGGAACTGCATAGTATTGCTGTAAACTTCCTGAAAAACTACATGGCGGTGGCGCTGCAAGGGGCTGTGCTCTATCTTGTCATTGGCTTCTACCCTGCCCTGACAGCTTCCTTGGGCAGTGGCGGTGACATTACCGAGCAAGCCTGGGCCATGCTGGGCAAATCCGTTATTCTGCTGGTGGCCGTGTTTATGATCGGACGGTTCACCAAAGCCATCACCAGCGCCATTTAATGGAGGAGTTCACCTATGCTCTCAACAAAAACCAATCTCGAAATCACGGAATATCACGAGAAATTCTTTCTCGGGCTTTCACTGCGTCAGCTGGCCTGCTTTGGTGTCGCTGCCGTGCTGGCCATAGCAACCTGCTTCGTTTGCCTGCAATGGCTTCAGCTGGATATTCAGCTGGTTTCCTACATTGTTATGGTAGAAGTCTTACCCTTTCTTGGGCTGGGCTTTATCAGCCATAACGGGTATCCGTTTGAAAAGCTTGTAAAAATCTACTGGGCATGGTACTGCGGCCCCGCTGAGGTCGCAGTCTGCCCCCGTCAGGAGAAAAATTATGTTTTTACCAAAAAAGCACGCCGACTTGCCCATCGAACCGAGTGTGTTGGAGTCTTTGCGCGCACAGGAGAAATCGTTAAAACGAGAAAAAAGGAAAGCCGCCAAAGAACGGCGGCAGCACGCAAAGCAGTTAAAGAAAGACGAAAAGCATGCAAAAAAACGCATTGCCGCACGCAAAGTGCCACAGAAAGCCAGTGACTGCCTGCAATACCTGAGTATGTCGCAGGATGGCATCTGCGAGGTGGAGCCGGGACTTTTCTCGATGACGATGGCGTTCACCGATGTGAACTTCCAAATCGCTATGTTGGAAGAACAAAAGAACATTTTTACGAAATACAGCGAGTTTTTGAACTATTTCGACCCCTCGCTGCATCTGGAAATCAACCTTGTCACCCGCAGCATGGACGAGGAGCAGTTTCGCCGCGACACCTTCCTGCCGCTGCGTGGGAATGACCGTGACCGCTATGCCGAGGAGATGAACCAAGTCGTGGCGGAAAAAGCACTGCGCGGTCAAAATGGCCTGATTCGTGAAAAGTACGTCACCTTCAGCCTGCACGCCGAAAATTACCAGCAGGCGAAAGAGCAGCTGGAGAACCGTGCTGCAGATATTGCCGATCACTTCAAGCGTATGGGCAGCAGTACACGCATCTTGTCCGGCATTGAGCGTCTGAGCCTGTTACAAGGCATCATGCGGCCCAATGAGGAAATGAGCTTTTCCTATGACTGGCTGCTGGCTGAGGATGACCTTACTACGAAGGATTTTATTTCACCCAGCTCTTACAACTGGCACCCGGAGCATGACGACTCGCGCGCCGTTTACCGTGACCGTTATCAGTTTGGCGATAAAATCGGCAAGACAATGTATCTGCGGGGCATAGCACCGGAAATGAAGAACGGTTTGTTCTCTATGCTGTCCGAACTTCCTTTTGACCACGTCATCACAATGCATGTTGACGCTATGGACCAGGCAGAAGCTGTCCAGGAAATCGAGAAAAAGCTTGCCTATATGCACAAGGAAGAATACGATGCCATTGCCAAAGCACGCGAGCGAAATATGCCTGCCAGCATAGCTGTGAGCTATGATCTGAAATCCAAAATGCACCACACAGAGCAGATGATGGATGACATTACAACCAAAAATCAAAAAATCTTCAAAGTCTGCATCCTCATTCACACCTATGGCGATTCCAATGTGCAGTTGGACGAGCGTGTGCGACGCATTTGCAGCACCGTACAGCAGCAGACCTGCCGCTTCGACAGCATTCTGTATGAGCAGCGCAACGCCATGAACAGTATGCTGCCGCTTGGCAAGAAATGGCTTGGGCTGGAGCGCACGCTGGAAACCGTCAGCACGGCCATCTATGTGCCGTTCACCACACAGGAACTGTTCCAGCCGGGCGGACTGTACGAGGGCATCAATGCCCGCAGTAAGAATCTGATACTGTGTAACCGCAAGCTGCTGCCTGCCCCTGCCGGTATGGTACTGGGTATGACGGGCTACGGCAAGTCTTTCTCTGTAATGCAGATGGTCACCAATATCATGCTTCGCTGGCCAGATGATGATATTGTTCTCATCGACCCAGAACAGGAGTACACGCATCTCGTTACAGCCATGGGTGGCGTAGTGATTGACATTTCCGCGTCCAGCCCCTCCCATATCAATCCCATGGACATTACCGAGGACTACGGCGACGATGAGGACCCCATCCGGCTGAAAAGTCAGTTTTTGCAGAATTTCTGCCAGCTCATTCTACACAGCTCCGAATTGTCGCCCCAGGAGCGAACCTTTATTGATGTGGCTGCCGGCCTGACCTACCAGCGCTATATGGCAAATCCCAAGCGCGAGGAAATGCCAACGCTGCACGACTTTTATAGAAATCTTGCGCTGCAGGGAGAGGAAGTCAAGCCACTGCTTACGGCGTTGAAGCTATATGTAAGTGGCTCCATGGACCTGTTTGCCCACCAGACCAATGTGAACGTGCAGAATCATTGCATCTGCTTTAATACGGTCAAGCTGGGCAAGTCGATGCAGTCTATCGGCATGCTGACAGTGCTGGATCAGGTTTGGAACCGCATTACCCGCAACCGCGTGTTGGGTCGCCGCACATGGGTGTTTACCGACGAGTTCCAGCAGCTGCTGGGCAACAAGGACTGCACGGACTTTTACTTTCAGCTGTCCAGCCGCGCCCGCAAGTGGGGTGCGATTCTGACCTCCATCACCCAGCACGTGCGTTCGGTGCTGGACAACGAGGACGCGCGCCGAATGCTGTCTGACTGCGGATATATCAAGCTGCTGAACCAGTCTCCCGACGATGCCAACGATCTGGCGCGGTTGCTGCACATTTCCAACGAGGAAAAGCGGTACATCGAGAATGCAGAGGTCGGCAGCGGACTGCTGATCGTGTCTAAGACGGTGGTGCCCTTCAACAACGATTTTCCGAAGGATACCGAGCTGTTCAGGCTGATGGATACATCTCCTAATCGAAAGTCTTAATGCGTTATGCTTACACCAGCACATCTCTAAAAATAACCTCACGGAGTCTGCCATGTCAGAACTATTCACGCAAAATTATAGCGACAAACCTTTATTCCATACCGATACTGACATATCGGAAAGCCTGCACAATCAGGTAGATGAAGCATCAAACGGCGAGGAACTGCTGGATAATACTGAAAAGCAAGCCGAATCACTGCTATCAAATGACGATTATGTAAGTGAAACGAAAAATAGTATTTCAGATGATAGAGATGATGCAGCAGAAAGCTTATCACCTCCCGCCGAAGGCAACCGGAAATATATCACCGGTACCAACACGCCCCGGGCCAGCCGCAGCAATGCCTACTACGAACTGCTGTGCAATCAGCAGACAAACGGCTACCGCTCCCCTGCCATGCGCGGCACAGCAGCCGCAGCGCACGGCATCACGAGTGCAAGCGGATTGGTCAGCTATCAAGAGGACTTTGCCACCGATGCTGCGCAGGATGTCGGCGTACACGGCGCAGCGGCGGAACTGATTATGCAGGAGACGTTTCTCGGAGCTGTGGCAGAGGACGTCGGCATACTGGGCAGCTACGCCGTGAAGGGCATCAAGGACGTGCAGGACGGCACGCGTACCGCCGAGGAGGTCCTGCACACAGGCGGCGACGTGCTGCGGATGGAGTTGGGAAGCTCTGCGGTACAAATCGGCTCTGCCGGTGCCAGGACGGCTTTGCATTATGCAGAGACCTTCTCGACCAGTGCGGATGATTTTGCTGACCGTGCGCCGGGTATCATCAGTAATACAGGCCTTCAGGCCGGTCATAGCGTTATCAAGGTTGCACGGTTCTTTGCCTATCCTGTCAAAGCGCTTGCTTCTATCGGCAGGACGGCGCTTATTTGTGGCGCAATCATTCTATTGTTGCTGATTATTGGGCTGCTAGGCCAAATGAGTGGTACTACAACGACCAGCGTGCTGTGTGCCGACAGACCGGAGGATATTCAGCAGCTTATCGAAAGCATCAATACCTACCGCAACGAAGCCGCCACTGATGAGCTTCGCAGGGCTTTTCGCAACGATGTTGACCCCAACGGCAACCCCTACGGTTACAACACACTGACCGGCCAGCGCAGCAACAATATGCAGCATGGCGTCACCTGGAGCTACGCCAACGGCATCTACAATGACACTGCAGAGATCATCTCAATGGCCGCGGTCTATTATCAGCAGGACTGGCCCAGTTCACAGGAGCTTTCGGCTTTTACAGACGACGTACCTTTCACTCAATATTGCCGCGCCCTGACAGCCTACGGCATGGAAATCACCGCGCGCGAGTCCGCGCCCTACTCCTGCATCAGCTATGGCGGCTGCATCAATGGCTACCGCAGCGAGGGCGAGACCGTGACCATCACAGAGTACCGATGCGAAACGCACACCTGTGCCCAAGGCAACGAAGAATGCGGGCACTACCGCAACGGAATATGGGAATGGAGTGACGATCACGCGGAAGGCAGCAGCCGCCCCGAATGGATCGAAGACGGCACACACGATGTGACCGTCTTTTTTCCTGTCATTTTCCCGGATGGGGCCACCCAGTCAGAGCTGTGTACCTTGCCGGATGACTACACCCAAGTTGTCGACGGCAAAATTGCCGCAGAGGATTGCACCGGCAGCATCGTGCTGGATGAAAGCGCAAATCTCTACAAGGGCGAGCCGAACGATTGGTTCTATGCTCCGAACGAGTGCACCGCCACCTTTACAGTGGAGACCACCGACGGCGACGAAACTATGACGCAGGACTATACCGTGACCTTTGCCAACGCAACCGCTATCCCATGGTGTCCCGGAGAGCTGCACGACGGCCAGTACGGCCACTATGACCTGAACTGCACAATTTACCTGACCGGCTATGACCGCTATGCCGACCCGGAAACCGAAGTTCCTAATGGTGCGGACGGCGGCACGGGCAACCTGGAAGCACTGGCCGCAAGCAGCAACGACGGCACGCTAACACGTACCGTCATCAAGCAGGACCAGTACGGCAATGCGTATGCGGGCAATGCGGTCACTGCCCGCTTTACGAAAACTGTAACGCTGCCGCCCGGTGCGGCGGGCTTCAAGGGCTGGTACGAGAACGGCGCGGACACTTATGGCAACGTGGAATGGGCATCCTTGCTGTATCGTATGGACTGGGAGGCGCTTTACGGCGTTGCGGACGGTATCAAGTGCCGTTCGGTAGGCTCCGCTTTGACTGCTGAAGAACTGCAGGCATTGCTGGCCGGACTGAACATTGCCCCCGACACCGCGCGCGGGCAGGTCGTAGCCTTTGCCATTAGCTGCCAAGGTCATTTTGTGTACGGCCAACCCTCGTCGCTGCGCGGTGGCCCCGGCAATGCCAGCGTGGGCATGAATTTGGACTGCTCCAGCTTTGTGCAGTACTGCTACTGGGCACAGGGGCTGCCTTTTACAGCGGGCAATACAGCCGCCTACGGGCGTACAGGCGATTTGCGGGCAATCTCCCCCGCCGAGGTCCAGCCGGGCGACCTGCGGGTCGTCTATGCCGCTGGCGGTGAGCAAGGCCATGTGCAGATGGCACTTGGCGGCGGTGCGTGGATCGAATGCTGTTATGGCTACGGCGTCTGCGTAAACATGTCCAACGCATGGATGGAGAGCCGCGGCTGCCATTACTTTACCTATGCCGGATTTTAAGGAGGCTTTTATGAAAAGAGTTCTGGCGATTTTGCTTTTTGTCCCGTTTGTCATGGCGCTGGCACCACCCTGCCATGCGGCGGGAAACGGAGAGGTGACGGTGTCCTTAGTAGATATTCCCGCGGAGCTGCAGGAACGTTCCGTGCTGATTACGCTGGGCAGCGGTCCCAACGACACGGACGCTGTTCTTATAATGCTGAACGGCTTGAACCAGTATAGCCAGACTGTGACACTGCCGGAGGGCACCTATTACTGCAATGCCGCTGTGCAATACGACGCCCTAAACGATTGGCCGCTGCGCGAGGTTGACGGCACCAACTTTTTGCAGGTCGAGGCTGGTGGTCAGTATGAGCTGCAATATGAGTTTGCAGGTGAGAGTTGGTTCACGGAAGTAACCGGGCAGACGCGCTACTATACGCCGCAGCCGTTGCGCCAACCACCCTCCGACTATCAGCCAACAACGGCCCAGGTCAGCGCATACCTGACGGCATCAGTCGGCTTTTCTCAACACTGTATCGTCTACCTGCAGAACCTGTACAGCGGTACAGTATACGCGCTGGATGTATATGAATCCAATCAGCTGGCCGCCGTTTGCACGGAGGCTGACAGCGGACTGTATACGTTTCTATCTGCCCGTGTTGCAGGCGATGCAGCGGAGCGCTACCAGTTCGAGTGCGAGCAGAAGGAGCTGAATACCGATGACGGCGCAAACTTTCATCTGACGGTAACAGACACAAAAAATCCAGACGCTGATTTGCGCACGCCCAGCTGTGACGAAAACGCCACTGTACAGCGTGCGGCAGCCTATAATGCACCAGCTGCCGCTGCGCCGTCTGCGACACCGACACCGGAGCCAACCTCTTCTCAACCTGTACAGCAGAGCAAAAAGTCAGTAAATCCGTTCTGGAATGTGCTGGACTTTTTGCCCATCGTTTTTATCGGAGCCGGGCTGTTCTGGTTTCGCCAGAAGAACCGCGGGGGCAGCCCGAAGGGGTAACGTGAGCGAAAGCGAACGTTAGCAAGCATTGCATGTGAAATTCACATGCGCCATTTAGGGGACACCCTAAAACCCGTTTTACAGTAATCAGCAAAGATGCAGAATGGAGAATTTTGCTTTGTCCACTACTAATCGAACACGGCCCATTTGCAAGCCGGTATACTTCACAGAAGATGAATGGCTATCTGTAGCAGCAAAAATGGCAGAAAGTGAGATGCCTAATTTTTCGGCTTTTTGTCGGGAAATGCTGCTTACCGGTAAAGTCAAGCATTATGATTTTTCTGTTATAAAAGAAATCTCTTCTAGCTTGAGTCATATCTCAGGTAACATTAACCAAGTGGCTAAGCGCTGCAACACGAATCAATCTGTTACCTCCAATGATGTTGAGCAGTTGCGGCGTGAATATTTACAGATGAAGTCGCTCTATCAGGAACGATTGGTGAAAGCTCTGCGAAAACTAGTCTAATATGTATGCGGCGAAATATTATGCAAACCCCAATCATGTCTTTCGCAAGTGGGCGTGCGAGAATGGCTATTTGTTTTTGTCTGTTATTGACGATTTTTACCCGGCTCTGAGTGGCAATCTTCACCTGTTTCTTACATAGAAGGAATCTACTATGGCTATCACCAAAATTCATGCGGTAAAAGTTCGGCTTGGCGATGCAATCAACTACATAGAAAATCCGGACAAAACCGATGGGCAGGAATTAATTTCAGGCTACAATACTGCTCCACAGACTGCAGTGCTTGATTTTTCCGTTACTGCAGCAATGGCACGCAAAGCACGAAATACAAATGCGAAAAAGCAAGGGAATCTTGCCTACCACCTAATTCAATCATTTTCACCGGATGATGCCGTCACGCCGGAGCTGGCCCACAAGTTAGGTCGCAAGCTTGCGATGGAATTTACCGATGGAAAATTCGAGTTTGTTATTGCTACCCATATCAATAAAGATTCTATACATAACCACATTATTATCAACGCCGTTTCTTTTTATGATTATAAAAAGCTGCGCACTGTTCCCTACCGCACCGCGCAGCAAATCCGTAGTATCTCTGATCGGCTCTGCATGGAATCACAGTTGTCTGTTATTAAAGATCCGCAACAGCTAGGCCAGCTCTACCCCACTTATAAACAGAAGAAACGCACAACCAGCAATCGTACTGAAGTCCGCAAAAAGCTTAACTTCTGCCTGGAGCGTGCCACCAATTATGCCCAGTTCCTGCAAATGGCACAGGAGCTGGGCATTTCTGTTTGCCAGCGAGGCAAGCACATGACTTACTTGCTGGATGGTGCGGGGCGCGCAATCAGAGATACATCTTTGGCTGATACCGACAAGTTTACGTATACCGGCCTCGCGGAGCGCTTAGAAGATAACGCTGCCGAACAGCTATTTATTCGTGAGCGCATAGCTAAGATTTTTCCGAGTGTCTCGACTTTTACCGATTTTATAAAGCAGCTGCAGGTAGAGGGCGTTAAGGCGCGTGTAAAAAAGCAAACCGGACAGCTTTTGTATAAGGCTGCCGACTTAGATGGCACATGGGTGCCTGCTGACGCTTTAGGAGATGGATTTACACTTACGGGCTTGGAAAACACAATAAAGAATAAATCGGAAAACCTTGATACAAATCATAGTACGTCGATTGCAGAGCTATATCAAGAATTGACTACAAACTATCCTCAGAGTTGTGATACATCTGTCAGACTCACGTCACGTCAGATATGTTCTGCCGGCAAGCGCGGTGTTCTGCTGCAAATCCATGACTCAAGTGGCAATCCGGCAAAGCTGATGATTGATAACAGCCATATTCATACGACTCCTGATGGATCTGTATCTGCCGACATCGGCGCGGCTTTTTCATATGATATAACTTACGATGACGGCACACATGGCACAATTCGGGGCACTGATTTGATTCGACAAATCGATGAAGAGAATCTGACGCAGCCACTGATTGTAAGCTTGACTGCTGATCAGATCATGGCCATGAGCCTGCGCGGAGTGACAGTGCATTTGCCGCAATATCACATTGAGCGGTTATTCATTCAGGAACGCTATGTACAGCGAAACGTCGAGCAAGGAAGCTGTGCAATCAGTCTATATCCCGGTTGGCAGTACAGCTATGTGCCAATTGGCAGCGAGAAGACGCGAAAATCAATCAGTGGCGCTGAACTAGCGCAGTCGCTAGGAGGTGTGGTGCAGGTTGGCACTTCTGAAAGCAGTTTAGCCCGTCGAGTCGCTAATGTGGAACGCCGTGCAGGAATTGCAAATGCCCAAGAGCTTGGAAAACTCTTGGGCAGCATGGCTGATAATGGTCTACATTTAGCTGCTGACTTTGATAAACAAATCAGTGCATATCAACGCGAAGAAATGAAGCTCCGCAACGAGATTGCAGAGCTTCGTTCCAAAAGCAAAATTTATGCAGCAACGGCTCATAATCTGCAGGCGTGCCGCACCTATAAATCTGTTTGGTTGGAGTATGCATCCAAACCACTTGCCCAGAAGGATACCTTCTACAAGCAAAATGAAGCCGCCCTGCAGGCGTATAGCAGAGCGGCTTCACAACTTGATAAAATGGGGATTTCACTGGGTACTGAACCTGAAAAAGTAAGACAATTAGTTACAGAAACAGAAAGTCGGATAGCTGATCTTATTGCTGAATTAGAAATAGTTCGCAAAACCAATCAAGCCATACAAGAAGATAAGGAAAAAGTCGAACAGATACAAAGTGGTTAATGCATTTTGAAAAGTCTTTGTTTTTATTTACGTCACATAGCTTTATTAAGCGTCAAAAACTGATAATTCACAACAAGTTTTTGTTGCTCACTCTACGTTTACTCCAACCGAGGCTCTTTGCCCAGGCAAGGGTTTCCACTTTTCCATGATATGGATATGGCGAGTTATCATCTTCATCTGCTATATTATTTTTACGAGCATCACGATTGATACATCTCAGGAATGCGGCATACCCATGAATATTGCCGACATCATCAAATACGGGTAAGCCATCCTGCGCAATACAGACAGGGCGATGCTTGCTGTGAAGCTGCAACTTTGCTTCTTCCCATTCCTCTGCCGTGAGCCGATCCGATTTGATAAGATCCTCTGCATTGTCACTGGCAGTGATTTGCACATTCCAATCGTCGCCGAAGTCATAGTTGTAATAAAGCATATCTGTAAAAGGGTGAACGTGCGGCTGCACGATGGGACTGTCTGAAATGGCACAGCGCGCAACTTCATCACATAGCTCGTTGTTCATAAATTCAGAAAAATGCATAGGTGTGCCAAGATCAGGCTTTATACCGCTTTTCTGTGGGCGAAGTACATCACCAATCGGAAGTCTCTCAAGCAAAGAACGCACGGAAGCAGATGTATTAAACCACTGAATCGTATCAAAAGGCAAATCCGCAAATTGATAGGCCTCTTGATAAGTGACTTCTCGGTTGCCATACTTTGTCTTGCGTTCTGTCTTAAGTGGTGCTACCGATTTGAGTTTACGATACTCAGCCTCACTGATTTTCTCCATTGGGCCATAATTGATCAGTATCACAGCCGGAGCATTTTGTCAACACCGGCAAAATGCTCCGGCTGTGACAGTAGCCATGCTTACACATGACTGCGAAGTGGATAATTAGTATTTCTGGTTATCTCTTTTACTCAGCATTCCTGTACTCTGTAAAAATTGCATAACTAGATTATTTAAAAATCACATCTTCTAGCAATCCGTATTTTCTTGCCGCTTGATAGTATATGTTTCCTTTAGTCCCTGACACACGGTATAGAGTGGCATCCAACCTAAGGCTTTTAGTTTATTTGTATCCATTATGGCAAAGGTAGCCTTCGACACTGCTGAGTTATCTTCGATTTCAAATTTTACTTTCTGATTCGAAAGCATCGCAAGATACTCAGCATATCCTCGAAGCGTTCTTCCATCATCATCATCGGATATATTGTAAGCCTCACCGTTTATTCCATCCAGAAGAACTTTGATGAGTGCGCTTACCGCATCTGCAATATAGACATAAGAGTATCGTTGTTCGCCATGGCTTTTCATCACAATCTCATCGCCTAAAACCGCTTTGTCCATGAATTGGCTCATTGCTTTTGTATCTTTTTTCTTGTCTGGGCCAAAAACTCTTGCAAGTCTTACAATGACAGCATCAATTCCGAACCGTTGACGATAAGATTGTGTCAATGCTTCACAGGTACGCTTTGCTTCGTTATAGCCAGCTCTTGCTTGATTGCAATCTATATATCCGCAATAATGTTCGTCCATTGGTTTCTCGGTGCCCTGACCGTATATTTCAACACTCGATGCAAGTAAAAAACGAGCCTTCTTCTCAACTGCCAGTCTCAGCAGGTTGTTACATCCATCTATATTGGTCAGAATCGTTCCGATCGGATCTTCTGCATACTGTTTCGGATGCGTGTTAGATGCAAGATGAAGAACAAAATCCACATCTCCTGTATAATCTATCGGATTGCAGACATCGACTGCCAAATTCTCCAGATAATCATCGGATACTCCTCCTCTTCGTGAGAGTGAAACAACCTTAATTGTGTTTCCGAAACAATTTGTGCGATGGCGCAAAACCTCTATCAAGAATGACCCTATAAAACCGGTGCCTCCGGAAATCAGTAAAACCTTATTATTAAATCTACTCCAATCATATGGTAGTGATGCAACTCGTTTCACCGCTTCCATTTCAAGATTATTCATTTTATCCATTCCTCATTCTTAGCGCTCAAAAGAGCCTTGAAAATCTCAATATCCTCAACTGTCGTGATTTTAAGGTTTTTCTCTGAACCCTTAGAAAAATACGTTTTCTTTCCCAGAGCCTCCATCAACGAACATGAAGCCGCCGTGTTCGTAATGCCAAGTTCTTTTGCCCTCATGTGGGCATCCCACAAATCGCTCAATCTATAAGAATGCGGTGTCTGCGTTCTCTGAAGATTTTCGCGTGGAATAGATTTGTCCGAATCCATCTTATTTTCAGAAATAAAAACAACCTCAGTGCATGGAATTGTTGCTACAGCTGAGCCATATTGTTTTTGTTTAACGAGATTATCAGTGATAATATCCTGACTAATCATCGGACGATTACCATCATGGACAATCACAACATCGTCGTCCTTATGATTTTCTCGAATAGCTTTCAAACCATTGAAAATCGATTCCTGACCGGTGGCACCCCCTGTTACAACATACTTCAGTTTCGTTATATTAAATTGCTTTGCATACGCCCAGAGGATTTGATCCCATCCTTCCAAAATAGCAACACAAATCTCATCAATATTAGGGTGCTGCTGGAAGGCTTCCAACGTATAGATAATGATTGGTTTATTATCAACATTTAGAAACTGCTTTGGAATATCCTGATGAGTGCGTGACCCAATACCACCAGCGGTCAAAATTGCAATATTTGCCATATCTATGTCCTTTCTCTCGCTTGACATTACAGTCAATAGCTTATTTCATTCGTGCAATAATAAAGTCAGCAACATCTTCCGATGCATTTCCACCTGGAACAAATCCTAGTGAACTCTGAAAAGAGACAACTTTTTGCATATATTCATTTTGATTAAAAGCACAGATGTTACGAATCAGCTCATTGGTCGTAGTTGAAATGCTGAATGGTAGTTTTTCCAATTCAAAAAGATATCCCCGTTCTTTTGCGTAATCATCAATGTCGCTGGCATAAATTAGAACTTTCTTGCCCGCAATCATTCCATCAAACATACAGCTAGAATAATCCGTAATTAAAAAATCGCTAGCCAAAATCAAATCATTAATCTCGGAATATTGCGTACCATTTAGAATATCATCACCATATTGAATTGTCCCATCCTCGTTTTTAATATTCGGATGAAGCCGAAAAATAAATTTCCAGCTATATCCCGTTTCTTTGGTTATTGCGGAAATAACGTTATCATAGCTCATATCATATGGTGACAAACTTCCATTTGCACGAAATGTAGGCGCATACAAAATGAAATGCGTTTCTTCTGAGACGTTATAAAAGGAACATATTTTTTTGTGAACACTATAAGCGTTTTTGAATAGTGAGTCTTCTCTCGGAAGCCCCTTTTTTAATATTTCCCCATCATACCAAAAGTATTTTCTATATAGAACTTCCGACCAATCGGAATTGGCAAGAAATAAATTTGCCATCTTCGAATCATTTATTGCAGAACGAACATAGGCTTGACCGAGCGTATCGGCACAAGCCCCTTCACCGCCTTTAAGTCCAATTCCTGCATGCCATGTCTGAACATAATATTGTTTTTTTCGCTTTCGTGTCCACAACGGTTTTCTGCAATTGTCAACCCAAACTTTTGCCGTTGCCAGTTCATACAATGACTTGACAGATCCTTTTTTTACGACACGAGCATTGTTAATTTTAGTCTTTTCATCACAGAGTAACCACACATAATCTAATCCCATATCTTTTTGAGCCATTGCCTCAAAAATATACATCGGATTATCACTATAATATTTCCCGTAATAACTGCTAAAAACCACCTTATTATTCTTTATTGGGAAAAAGCCAAAAAAGCACAATAACCCCTTACAAATTATCGAATGAACATCCATTTGGAATCCCCCTCACTAACGTAGCCCGAAGTGAATATTTACTTTTTCAAGCATTTTAGTGCCAATCCTATGTTATCTTTGTACATGAGTATTCCCACTACAATCAATACAACTTGACCCAAATAATGACCGCCATCAATCATCAAGCATGCTTGTATGCATATTACAATCCAAAACCCGAAAAGCCTCGGTAAGCTTATTCCCTCGATTTCCTTTTTGGCGGATATATACCGAAGTAAAAAAATAAGGAAAGATGATAAAGCCGTAGCAATCGCGGCACCTTGGGCGCCGATGATGGAGACTAGTGCAATATTGAATACAATATTTGTCAGGGCACCAAACAGTGTAGATGTGCCCAGAGCCTTTGTATTCTTTTTTGCACTTAAAATCGGGCCCACCATCCCTGCTGATGCGCTAAACACAGTAGACAGCAACAGAAAGGGAACATATTCCCATGCTGAATAGAAATCCTTAGCATACAAAAACCCTGCTATTACTTTTGTGAATAGAATAAGTACCATGCAAGCTATTCCAACGATTAAATTAATTGTTTCCAGCATTCTGGCATAAAAACGACGATAGCCTTCTTTTTGATATTCTTTGATGGCTGAGATTTGCCATGACTGCGTAAAAATAGATTGAAAGGTACTTAAGATTGAAGGTATCTTATACGACACGGAATATATTCCATTGATTGAAACTCCGCAAAGCCATGTAACAATATACCTATCCGATGCATTGTTGAACCACCAACCGATAGTATTTAATATTAATGGAACAGAATAATAAACTAATCGCTTTTGTAAGTCATAATCATCCTCATTTTTCAAGTATCTGATAATTTCTATTTTCCAGAACAGATGCACAGCCGCAATGCCCTGCCCTAAAATGTAAGACAAAAAGAAGCCTGGTAAGCCTATATGCCAGATGGCTAAAAATAATACATTTGTAAAAACCATTACAACTGTGCTAATTACGCCGGCAATTCCCATGAGCTTTACCAATTCAAATCCTTTCGCGCATTGGACCGCGTATTGATAGAGCACGTTGGAAACGAAATACAAAAAAATCAGTAATTCATATCCTGAAAAGAGTGGAAATATATTAAAGATTGTATTTGCCCAAAGAGCCAACGCAAATATAGCTGTTCCCACCGCGATATATTTAAACCCCAATGTAACGATTGCGTTGGGATTCTCTTTATCGCTCATTAAAAATCTTGTGACACCCTCGTAAACATTCAATGTGAGAATGGGCATCAGCAGCTGAATTGTTGTCGTAGCTAAATCATAAATTCCATATTCACTTGTGCTAAGGACATTTGTGTAAAACGGTACAAGTAGAAAAACAAGGATTCTTGACGAAAAACTACTTATCGCAAGAAAGCCGGTATTTTTTATCAGGTATTTGTATTTGTTATCTCCCATAAATCAATTCCTCTTTAGTCTACTTGCACAAGAGAAAATTTCACTCACAATGCGCTGCATCATATATGAATTCGACTTTACCGCAAACAGAATAAACTTTTCATACATTCTAAGATGGCTGCACATCATTTTATTTTCGACATACTTTTTATAAAACACATCTTTTTTCAGCTCAGCAAGATAATTACGTTTTACGCCAAACTCATCATTACTCTTTAACACATTTTTAGCTGTTCTGTAGCATTCATTTCCGGCATATTCGTATGCCTTATCAATTAATGGAATCTTATATTCGCCTTGCCACTTTTGACTGTATGCCATCAACCGGCCACAAACGTTTTTAAGTGATTCAAATTGTGCCGGGTTGTAGTAGTGTGTCATACTCTCTGCATGTTGCCGGTAAAAATACAATGGAGCTTGTAGAATACAAAATGATTCGGCTCGATCGACAAGTGGAATTGATTGAAAAAGATCTTCACCATATCCAACTCCCACACCATCGATATAATCGTGCAAGTCAATCAGTGAGCTATGTATACACTTAAAACACATATTATTGAACATGTGTGTTCCACAAAATGCCATCAAAAAAACATTTTTCTGTTTTCCCTCTAAAACGGTACCATCCTCATAGGGATAATTATTTAGCTTCGATTTGAAATCGGTCTGTAATGATGCGTTAAAAATCACCATTTGAACAGATTTCTTTTCTATCTGACTGTAAATAGTTTTCAAGGCATTTCCACAGAAATAGTCATCCGCGTCTAGAAACAAATAGAATTCCCCGTTAGCGTTTTCAATTCCTGTCCGTCGCGCAAAAAGGAGACCTTGATTTTTCTGGTGAATAACCGTTATAATGCGCGGATGTTCCTGGGCGTATTGATCACAAAGCATTCCGCTAGAATCTGTCGAGCCATCATCAACCAAAATGAGTTCAAAGTCTTTAAATGTCTGGTTTAAAACAGACTCTATGCATTCAGGCAGGTACTTTTCCTGATTATACACTGGAACCAGAACGGAAAAAAAAGGCTTTGAATCTATATTGTTAACTTCCATTTGTTTTGCCTCTCTCATTCAAGTAATCAATCATTTCTTTTGCAATAGTATCATAACGGAAAGTCTGTATATACTTATCACTCAACTCTGCTGCGACTGGAGATTTCCCTAATCTCTCGATACCATTTGCTACTGCATCTGGAGAGGCTTCATCAACGAATGCAACAGTATCTTTGTAATCCATTAGATATTCAACCTGCCCGCCTGTACACGGGCATACAATTTTGCATCGTGCCAGTAGAGCCTCCGGGAAAACAATGCCAAATGGTTCGCTCGGATTCAGTGATACAAATATTTCCGCCCTTGAATAGTAAGCAACTAAATCCTTCTGTGAAACTCGTCCAAGGAACTGCACATTCAAGTTGTTTTTGGCAACATACATTTCTAGCTTTTCTTTGTCTGGTCCACCTCCTGCGATATAAGCTTTATACGGCATACCTCGGTCTTTAAGAACTTTCATTGCCCGTAACAGATTTCCAATACCTTTTGCTGATACAAGTCGACCTACATATAAAATCGTACCTTTTTCTTTGGGAATCTTGGTGTTTAGAATAGCATTATAATATTCCGTTGTTACTCCGAGATGAAAAACCCGGTTCGTATGAATTCCAAAAAATTGGTCATTCACCATTTTGGTAAAATAACTATTTGCAAAAACATATTGAGATTGCTTGGTAATTAGTCTCTGATAAAGAGATGCCAATTCGGACTTTACCTTTCCATAGTAGCTTCGGTTAAAGAACCCATGCAAAAAATAAATTTTGATAGCATTACTTCTGCAAAGACTCCAGTATTTTGCATATTGCAACGATGCCAAAATTATATCTGGGCTTTCTTCTTTAAGGATTTTGCTTGCAGAGATAGCATTTATTATCCGAATTGGTACACCATTTTTTTCTGAATCAGCGTTTTTTTGATTTGTAATAAGTACAACTTCCCATTTGTTATGCTTAAAGCCAGCAGCAAGTTCCTCATCAAATACCGCAACTCCGCCAAAATAGGTCTTTGTTGTTACTGGGCCTAATATTGCAATTTTCATTTCGTCGTATCCTTCATGATTTCTTCAAACAGTGTCATATATTTTTTCGCAGCAACGTTCCAATCAAATGGATCCAACACACTCTTATCAACTCTCATCTTATTTTCGTCACACGCATAGTCAATAAGGTTCTGCGCCATTTGCTTGTAATTCTTTTTGGGGAAGGTATAGCCAGTTTCATCCCTTTTCACAACTTCTGGAAGCCCGCCAATATTAAAGCAGAATACAGGGATGCCAGATTTAATAGCTTCACAAACAGAAATTGAAAGATTCTCGATTTCGGACACATTGATTAATCCACAATAGAAGCCGTATGGAATTATGCTATGCTGTCCCATAAGACGAACGTTTGGTATCTTTTCCAGTTGCTTAGCAACGCTCTTATCTATAGCTTTCCCGTATATGTCAATTCGCACTTGTGGATCAATATCATAGATATACTTAGCAAGTCTGATGGCGTTTTTGTATTTTCTTGTATCTATATTACCGACCATCACATATGTTTTCGGATAACAGCTGTCAGCCTCACACGGCTTAAAATCCATTCCGTTCCGTATAAGGATAGATTTGCTGTTATATCTTTTTGTGAAGTTCTCCATATATATGGAGACATTAGCCACTGCCTCCGCGTTTCTAATTGTTCTTTTATACAGTGGCATAAAGTAAAAGCTTTTAATAAAAAAATCCGCATTCATCCAGCGGGCATCTGGCCAATTTCCATGGTATGTGTGAATATACGAAATATTTGCTTTTTTTAACAAATAGCCAAGATGATCATCCGAATAGCCTACAATACTGCTATCGCATCGATTTTCTTCTTTTAGTGCGAGTAGAAGTTCTTGTTCATTCTTGCATTTCAGGACGGAAATATTCTGCTTCGTATTATCATAGTTTCCTATTTCTAATGTAAAGACAGCAATCCTGTCAAATTGGAAGGTCCATCTATCTACGAAGTATTGCGTAGCCAGCGTAGCACCTGTATAGTTTCTCCCCCACTTTTTTGTTAGTACAACCAATGTTTTTTTCTTCATTGTTTTATCACCTCATTGCATAGCTTTTCCTTTTGAGGGTAGCATAATCAGTGCAAGCAGTAAAAACAGCACTCTATAATTACCAAGGTCCAACAATAACATTGGAAGTATTACGCATGATATTGTTGCACCAAATCGCTTATTTGAAAATAACGGCCAAAAAGTATAAAGATATGCCGTTAACACAAAAGCCCCTCCGTCAAGCAATAGAGAAACAATAGTATTGTGTGTCGGATATGGCAGTAACGATTGATATGCAAGCCATCCATTTCCCCAAAATGGCTTTTGACTGATAAATTGTATTGCTCTTTCCCAAACATAAACTCTATTGTCGTCCTTCATCGTGGCATTGATTTCGAGTGTGTGCTCTCGACCAAGAACCCGTGCGGCAAGAGTATACAGTTCATTTATAATGCTATTAATTATATCCGGCGCAGCCAACAGTAGGATGCAGACAACGCTAAATGTAATAATACAGCACCCAAAAAGCACAGGAGATTTGTCTTTCAATTTCAATAAGAGCTTAACAAAGAAATAAAATCCTAAACACAATAACGCGGTTCTAGACATTGATAACACAGTCGCTATACTCAGAATTAAAATTCCGTTTCTTTTGTATGTTGGATTCTCTATAAATACATCTATTATAAAAAGTAGCGCAAGGCAAAATGTCATATACTTATTGGGATCGCTAAAGAATCCATTAAGACGTACTTCGTCAGAATAAATATAGACATTGGTGGAGATAAAGGAGCTCATATAGTTATGAACCCTTCCAAGTTGTATCATGGCAAATACAATTATTGCATTGTACAACGTCACTTTGCATATTCGAATTATTGATTCCGAAATCAAATTCATATCGGGTTTTGTGTTTAGGACTACAACAATCAAAAGTATTGAAACAAAGTATCGTACAACTTCCAAGATTTCATTGGTCTCCATCCCATGAAAAAGAAAAACCAGAAAGATTGATGTGCTAAAGATCAGTAATCTAACCGGAATCGCGACATAACCTCTTCTATTTATAAAAACATATACAAATGAGAAAATAATTATCCAATCATAAAATCGTAAACCAGCAAACGAAACGCTTGAATATACAAATCCATTAAGAAGCAAAACCACAAACAGTTCGGAAAAACGGTAGCCATGAAGCGTTTGCAATACGAGTTGAGCAGTAACACATACAACAAACAACAGAGGATTAGCCATAAACGCAAAGGGTGTCAGCAAATATAGTATTGATGATAAGAGTCTTTCTCCTTTCCAATTCTTATACTTCATTCTGTCCCCTCCCCGGAGAATTTCAAGTTCGCGTATTTCATGACATTCTTAAACATATACCATGCCTCATAATAAGCTGCTTCAACTACATTTAATCCGACATACCGATATGTATTCCAGTTCATCTTCGCAGCCTTAATCTTGTTGCCCGACTTCGACGACTTTGCAATCCGGTAGATAAGCAGCGGCTCATCCACACCATAGGCTTTCTTCCCATCTTTCAGGATACTGAGCCAAATCGCGAAGTCCTCGTGCATTCCATCTCCGACTGCATAGTGCTTTGCATATAGCTCTTTACGCACCAGCGCAGAGGAATTGGATAACACATTCTGCTTTAACAACTGCCGATAGGTCGCTTCTGCCGGAGCATGAAGATACCAATCAATTGGCCGCCCCTCCGAATCCATAAAAGCGGAACCAGTAAAAAGCAAATCAGCATTCGTTCTATTTTGAAGTTCAATCTGTTTTTCTAGTTTTTCCGGTGCCCACGCATCGTCACTGTCAAGTATCGCAATCCATGAGCCGTTTGCTTCTTCCAAACCGTGCTTGCGAGTAAAGGATACGCCGCTGTTCTTTTCATTAGAAATCAAACGCACTCGGTTGTCTTTTGCGGAAAAATCCTCGACCAGCTTCGCTGTTCCATCCTTTGAGCAGTCATTGATAACAAGCAGCTCGAAGTTTGAATAGGTCTGATTCAGCACGGATTCAATCGCCAGCTCTATTGTTTTTTCTGCATTGTAGGCCGCCATGATAATGCTTACCAAACCAAATTCCCCGTGTAACATCTTCCTTAGTCCTTACTCCTCTCCGCATATCAAAGATTACAGCCCAGACTCAATCTCCAAGAGTCTGAGCCGTTTATTCCTTATAAATCTCTACTAATCGTCCTCAGCAGTGTGGTTCTCACTGCCGCTATGTCTTGTACCGCTGCATTGGATCTCCACTACGCTCTAAATTGCACCATTTTTGACGTTACGGTAGCCACTGTCTTTAGCCCTGATGACACTATCACTCGCTACAGTAAGTCATGTGCTTATTCCAGGTTCCACTCATTCACGCTACGGTAGCTCCCTTGCTTATGCCGGATTACCTCACACGAATGAGCATCTCTGCGACCATGTGGTTATCACCATCTTGCTCACATCCGCCTTGTTATCTCCAAGACCGGGATGAAATCGCAGATGATGTTATCATCGCCAAGCCCTGAAACCGCTATGTGAAAGTCACCACAGTATCGTTAGTACCCTCACGGTGCCATCCGGCATAAACCCACGAGCTACAGTCGCATCCATAAAAGTGCTTTTTCGGGGCGTAAAAGCCTCGAATTGACCTCGTTTTGCTCTCTCTCACGCCCATGGTCTCGGCATTTTGCACTATCATGAGTGCTATATCGCTCCCATGCAGGGCAGTCTGCCGACTTTCCAGCTTAACGCCACTGTAAGAGGTGTATTTATACCCGATTCCACTCTGGAATTTCTTCCAATTTTTAGCGGTTCAAAATGTACAAAAACGTCGATTTTTAGTTGTTTTCTCCGCTCATCGCGGTGGTTTGACCCTCAGAAACTCCCTCGGTACTTTCAGGCATAAACAGGATTTTCACTGTTGCAAACATGATTTTCAAATCTTCGACAATGCTCGGATGAGCTATGTACATCAAATCCATCGTCAGTTTGTCGTAAGGAGTAGTATTATACTTGCCATAAACCTGTGCATACCCGGTCAATCCAGCCTTGGCCTGCAAGCGCAGGGAGAATTCCGGCATTTCCTCGCAGTATTGAGCAGCAATCTCTGGACGTTCCGGACGGGGGCCGACGATGCTCAAGTCACCCTTCAAGATATTTATAAGCTGCGGCAATTCATCAACGCGGCAATCACGAATGATTTTGCCAACGGGCGTGATGCGATCATCGTTTTCGCCGCTGGAAAGACGGGCGACGCCGTCCTTTTCAGCATCGACCCGCATGCTTCTGAATTTGAGAATACCGAATTTTTTTCCATCTTTCGTTAAACGAATTTGCTTGTAAAATACTGGACCGTGATCCGTTGCTTTGATGGCAATAGCCGTCACTAGGAAGATCGGACTCAGAATCACAAGCGCAATAGCAGAAATGACAATATCCAGCAGTCGTTTTACAAACAGATACTCCGGCTGAGGATTATACCGGCCAACACGAAGCATCGGCAGGTGGAACATATGCATGTGATGTGCACCGGACATGATGGTGTCACCGATGCGTGGGACAACAAATACAGTAATGTTGTTTTCTACACAGTATTTCAGAATAATATTCCGATCATGGCTGTGGATGCCGCTTAAAAACACTGTGTTGATGCCGTCCAGCATGGAAAGATTCTCGATGCACTCCCCCGCCGTAGCTGTGGAGACCACTTTGTACTTGGCATCAAGACCGTACTTACCAATCAGCTGCTCCATACCACGTCTGATATCATAAATAACAGCTGTGGCCTGCGGCGGGAAGGTTTTAAAGTAGGCGTGGTGAGCGTTATAAGCCCAAATTGAGGCCATAATAACCTGCCCCACAAGAGCTGCCACGCCAGGAAGAATGTTGGGCAGGTGCTTGGACAGTAGCCAAATCACAATGTACATGATAAAGTCGCTGACCGCAGCCGCCAAAAATTGCTCGTAGATAATTTCGGAGATACGCTGCATCGACATCAGAAAGGCGTCATAAACGCGTCCAAAGATGATGAACAGCACAAAGAACAATGCCACGACCAGGTAATCGCCCTTTGCATAGTACGGCGATGCAACGCGCTTAGCATAGTATAGATACCAGCACATTGCAAATGGTATCGTCACAAGCACAGCATCTAACAGCTTTATCATCCGCAAAATCAAGTCATGCCTAAACCTTGTCATGTTCTTACTCCTCGTTCTTCTTTGCACATATACTATTTTCAATACTGCAATTGAAATCAGGGAAAGCAGTTTTGAGCAGCAAAAGGCATTCCCACAAATACTGATGGAAAATTCTTAACACCATTCAGCAGTCTACCAGCACAATATTTTGCTAATATATGTATTGATATAATAGCACACAATTCGACATTTATCAACAAATCGGATTCACTTTAATTATACAAGTACACAAATTCAGCACATTTTACAAATACACCCTTGTTCATAAGGTGAATGAGGCTAAAATTCGATAGATTGTTATATGTAACAGTCAATTGATACACGATTCATATTTTGCTTAAAACGCTACCGATTCAAATAAAAACAGATTGCTGCGCTTGCAGCAATCTGTTTTCATTTGAATCAATATTAACTACTAACGCTCAGATCATCACCTGCGTCCGAACTTCTTCCGCTTCTTTGATGGGTGGTTTTCCTTGTTCAATTCACGCTGATACGCATCTTCAGTACTGAAACCAAAGATTCCTTCTGAGACCCGTTCAACCAGTGCCGTAAACATCTCGTAATCGCGTAAGTAGTTATTCCTTGCCTTGTCATCCATTACCTTAAAAAACCTCGCCATCAAACTCATGTATGCGTTATAGTCGCCATTCTGCGCAGCCTTGAGCAGGCATTCAAACCGCCTTGCAGATGGAGTCCACAGCTCTTCCCTTTTCATCTCAAACCAGCTTCTTTCTCAATTCTCTTGCAATTTTTCTTCGTGCCTTAGAAATCGTGTTGGGTCTAACCTTAAGCTTCCTCGCCACAACCTCTATAGGATAATCCAAATAAGTACGAATAATCATTAGCTCTCTGGGTGAGAGTCTTTCCAATTCCTGCTTCAATGATACCAGAAGCTCTACTCGAGCGAATTCATCTTTCGCACGAACATCAATGACATCAGCCACATCATCAATATTGATAATAATAGGCTGATTTGCATTACCAGCAAGTCGCCTTTTCCCCTTGTTCCTATATCCAAGGAGACGTTTCTCCGACCTGTATTTAATTTCCTCTTTGTCTAACAAATCAAGGATATGGCTGTTGAACGAATTACTAAGCCAGTTCTTTTCTATCGTCTGGTTAAGCTGATTATAATTGGCCCATTCACGAAGAGTGAGCCAAAGTTCATACATTTCTAATTCAGTCATTTTGACCTCCTATAGCGATTTGAGTTTTTTCGGTCAAATCACATCTAGGAGGTCCCCTGCTCCGAGCGCAACTAAGCAGTATCACCACAAAATCACCTATCCCCTCAGTTACAATGGATTGCGTCGCTTAGGTGATTTGGGAATCGTAAATATAAATTTCACAATTCCCACATGTGGTTTAGTAAAGAAGGCCACCAGAGAAGCCAAAAAAGACTTCTTAGGTGGCCATCATACTGACTGTATTTAATTTACTATCCGCATCCAGTCGAATGATTCGTATCATACTGCATTCGTCTGTATTAGTTATAATACAACCTTCAAATAGACCATTTCAACGTGTTCTCACTCTTTTCCTGTCGAATTTTGTTGAAATTCCAATAGAATTATATTCCAGTATTTATTTCAAGCTTTTATTCCCGCACTCATTTCATCGACGCAATCAATTATACTTGCTGCTGTCGTCCCTCTTCGGACAATATCGGATATAGACTTTTTGGGGCACTTTTGTTATAATATAGAAACTCAACGATTACCGCGCTTCGCGTATGGGCGGTAATCCAGAAAGGAATTTGTGTTTATGGCAAAAAACAATAAACGTCGCGGCTTCACTTTGGTGGAGCTTATTGTCGTGCTGGTCATTCTGGCAATTCTTGCTGCTCTCTTGATTCCGGCATTAACCGGATACATCGATAAGGCTAAGAAGAATCAGGTCATCGCGGAAACGCGTATGTTGACTCAGGCTGCGCAGACGGAATTGTCTTCTTTGTATGCAACCGATGAATTTGCAGCACAAAATGCTTATTCTTCGTTTACCGTTGCTTCTAGAGACGGAAGCGCTTTGCCGTTAATGGTGTCAGACAAACAACTTCTCACCAATCTTGAAGAACGCTATGATGAAATTGTCAATCTGTCAGAAGTTCCAAGCCTAAAAAGTGGCGGCAAAGGATATTTCTTTATCATTGCTGACCATTCTGCAAAAATCCAGTTTCCCGTCTATAATGATGGCAAGGGCTACTATGGTATCTACTGCGAAGAAGATGGTTCCTTGACCGCGTATCGTAACGACGAGGTTCCTTATTATGATAACATGCGCTCTTACGATGGTAAGATTGTGTGTACGAATATCTACGACACCGATGGTAGAAAATACTGGTCTAAAGCTATCATGTTTGGCATTCTCGGCATCGCTCAGTAACCATCCATAGAATGTCGTTCATTTTTTGTTCGAATTTTGCCTTAACAAATGAAGATAGCACCCCCGTAGAGAGCCTACCTCTACTGGGGGTGTTTTGCTAAATAATTGATGACTTTGCTTCGGGACCAGATTTCCTTAAGCCCGCACACACAAGCTCCTCACTGCAGGATTTAATTACATCAGCAGTGAGGAGCTTTATCGTAACCGCTCAACCACAGCCATCGAGCAAAAATAGAGCTGGAGCCAAACCCAGCTCCAGCAAACTTCAAATTTTCTTTTTGCAAACGTCAGGCAGCTTGTCCGACCACGGCAGCAGATCATTTAAGAACGCACGGTCATTCGGATCATGCTCCCGGCCATAAAGATGCTCTGCAATCTCGTCCAGTAAAAAACGGAAATACTCATACGGCTTCAAATTGTTGGCCTTGGCTGTTTCTGCAATGCTGTAGAGAATCGCACTGGATTGTGCTCCTCTGGGAGTGTTGAGCATCATCCAATTCTTGCGCCCAACTGTAAAGGGGCGGATAGCTCGCTCACTGGCTTATTCTTATATGCAGACAAGCAACGCTTGCTTGACATTCTCTGCGGTCATACACTTCACTCCTTGCAATTAGCTGTCACGGCGGACACTTTCTAACTACAAGGGCCTCTTTGCTTACTTCGGTAAGCAAAGAGGCCGCACATTCTGAGCTTATTGTCTAGTATTTATAAGAAAAAAATCCCTCTATACCAATTTCTGCGTTGGTGTAGAGGGATTGCCTATTTAACTAAGTGACATTGCCTTTATCGGAATAGCTCTTTCCTTTACAACAACCTCACCTTACAGTTAGGGAGAAACGCTTAGCGCTTCAGTTCCAGCAACGCATCCCCCTGCTTTACGGTGCCACTGGCTTTAGCCTCGACAGCGGCATAGTCATCGGTATTGCAGACAACGACCGGCGTGGTCACGGGATAGCCTTCGGCCTTAATGGCTTCCAGCTCAAAGCGGATCAACGGCTGGCCCTTCTTCACCTTGTCGCCCTCGTTGACGAGGTAGGTAAAGTGCTTGCCGCCCAGCTTGACCGTATCGATGCCGATGTGCATCAGCAGTTCGGCACCGTCAGCCGTGGTCATGCCCACGGCATGGTGGGTCTCAAAGGTGGAGGAGATCTCACCGTCAGCAGGTGCCACCAGTTCACCATCGGAGGGCTCAATGGCAATGCCATCCCCCAGTACACCGCTGGCAAAGGCTTCATCCTTCACATCGGCCAGCGGCACTACAGTACCGTTCAGGCAGGCAGACAGCACGGTATCCTTTGCTGCGGGTGCCGCTGCCGGCGAGGGAGCGACAACCGGGTTTTTGGGTGTACTTTCCAGATAATCTTCCAGCTTTGCCTTGATGACGGCCACCTTGGGGCCGTACACCACCTGTACGCCGTTGCCCTTGCAGATCACGCCGGAGGCACCGGAGGCTTTGAGCACATCCTGTTTGACCAATGCCGCATCATTGACCGTGCAGCGCAGACGGGTTGCGCAGCAATCCACATCGGCCAGATTAGCGGCACCTCCCAGACCTTCCACGATCATTGCACTGACCGGGTCATCCCCGGCAGGCACACTGCCGGAAGCAGCATTGCGGGCGTTCACGTCCGCACGGGTGTACAGCTTGACTTCCTCGGCATCATCGCGACCCGGGGTCTTGTAGTCAAACTTGGAAATCATAAAGCGGAAAATGATGTAGTACAGCACAAAGTACACCGCACCGACCACGACAACCCACACCCAGTGGGTCTTGGCGTTGCCCTGCATCACACCGAACAGCACCAGGTCGATGAGACCGCCGGAGAAGGTCATGCCCACGCCCACATTCAGGATGTGCATCAACATGAAGGACAGACCGGCCAGTACGCAGTGCACCGCGTACATGGGTAGTGCCACAAAGATAAAGGTAAATTCCAGCGGCTCGGTGATGCCGGTGAGGAACGCCGTCAACGCAGCAGACAGCAGCAAGCCACCTGCCGCCTTTTTCTTTTCAGGCTTGGCGCACTGGTACATAGCCAGCGCCGCGCCGGGCAGGCCGAACATCATAAAGGGGAACTTACCGGCCATGAAGCGGGTAGCGCTGACCGAGAACACAGTGGTGGACTTGGAAGCCAGCTCGGCAAAGAAGATGTTCTGTGCGCCGGTCACGGTGACGCCATCGATGA
>ENA-UOOA01000159-UOOA01000159.1-human-gut-metagenome-genome-assembly--contig:-P61old-NODE-159-length-151553-cov-56.023261_pt1 | contig 151553 bp, 116 predicted proteins | sample MGYA00242467_ERZ724014 | MGnify/ENA metagenome assembly ERZ724014 | reverse complement strand
CAGGCTAAATTATTAAAGCGAACCCCCGTTGGAGTCTCTCCTTCGGGGGTTTCGTCATTTCTGCATTTGTACTCGGCCATCGGCTTGCCGCAGGTGTATCCTTTCGCCACCTTTTTTAACCAATCATCCGCGGAGATTTGGGAACATGTTGGAACTGCTTGAATATTTAGTGCTCGGTATCGGCGTGGGCACCGTCGGTGCGCTTCTCGGTTTAGGCGGCGGTTTTATTCTTGTTCCGATTTTCATGCTTTTCATGATTGCCCCGCACGGCAGCACCTTTACGACGGTGCAACAGGTGGTGGGAACCAGTCTTTTTGCTGTCTTCTGCAATGCCATTTCCGGTACATTTGCCTATATCAGACAGCGACGAATCCTGATGCGCGCGGCTGTTCCTTTTGCGCTGGCTACCTTGCCCGGTGCTTTTCTAGGCGGCTATCTTTCCGAGTGGTTTTCCGGGCCAGGCTTTTCGCTTGCCTTCGGCATCCTGATGGTCTTCATCGGCTACATCATGTATTCGAAGTCCCGCGGCAAGGCTGCCAACAAAAGCGTGGAGGACTGGGATCCTGCGACGGCGCGTTTCAATATGCCGCTTGGCATTCTGTGTTCTTTCTTTGTCGGATTCTTGTCTTCCATCTTCGGTATCGGTGGCGGCATTGTTCATGTTCCCATGATGGTTTTCGTCCTTGGGTTCCCGCCGCAGATTGCGGTTGCGACATCCACCTTCGTGCTTTTCGTGAGCGCTGTTATGGGGGTTTCGAGTCACGCGCTGCTCGGGCACATTATCTGGGGACCGGCCTTGATGATTGGCGCCGGTGCAGTCATCGGTGCTCAACTTGGTGCCAAAATCGCCAAAAAGAGTAAACCGCGGCTGCTTGTGGTTTTGCTTTCGATTTTGGTCTTTTTGATCGGTCTGCAGTTCATTTGGAAAGGATCCGTCGGACTCGGCTGGTTGTGACAATGCATAAGGAAAGAGTCGCTCCAACGGACGGCTCTTTTCTTTTTGGGCGCCTTAGTCTGACGTACTCAAAGACTTTTTGGGCAAAAGCAATGCGGCCAATCCGATCAGCGGCAGGAAGGAAATCACGATGAACACGCTCCGCAATCCCACGGCATCGGCTGCCGAGCCAAAAATCGCTGTCGCAATGCCGCCCATACCGAAACTCACACCGAAAAAAACTCCCGAGATCAAGCCGACATGCGTCGGTGCGGCATTAAGCGCACAGACGAGAATGGCGGAAAAGGCCGATGACATGATGAACGACACGGCCAGAGCCAAAAAGACGAATATCTGAAGTCCGACGTGAGGAATCATGAGCGTGAACGGTGCGGCGCCGAGTATCGAAAAGAGAATGACGGCACGGCTGCCGAAGCGATCTGTCAGCGGGCCGCCGGCGATTGTCCCGATAGCGCTCATCGCCAGAAAGCCGAATAGCACGTATTGACTGGCCGATATGGTCATGCCGAATGTGTCGATCAAATAGAATGTCAGATAGTTCTGTAGGCAGGCAATGTAGACCTGTTTGGAGAACATCAACAAGAAGAGCACCACGAAGAGCACGGCAAGTGACCGACTGATCGAGCTTTGCACTGGATTTTGAAGGACTTGTCGTGACTGCCGCCTTTGCCGAGCAGCTGCCAATGTGCCGACTCTCAGCATCACGATTGCAGCTAAGCCCGCGGCAATTCCAAACCAGGCAATGCTTGCCTGCCCGTAGGGAATCACAACGAAAGCGGCCGCTAGCGGCCCCAAAGCCATGCCGGCGTTTCCTCCGACCTGAAAGACCGATTGAGCCAATCCTTTGCGACCGCCGGACGCAAATTGAGCAATCCGTGTAGCTTCCGGATGGAACACGGCCGAACCGAATCCGAGAAAGGCTACGGCAAGGAGCATGGAAGCAAAAACGGATGCTTGTGACAAGGCCACCAGACCGACAAGCGTACTGCACATGCCGATGGCGAGCATGTACTTGGTCGGGTGTTTGTCTGTTGTGAGTCCGACCAAGGGCTGAAGCAGCGAGCTTGTAACCTGAATCACCAAAGTGATGAGTCCTACTTGCGTGAACGTCAGGCCGTGCGCGTCGCGCAGAATCGGCAGCGCAGCAGGAATCACCGATTGAATACCATCGTTTAAGAAGTGTCCGAGGCAGACCAAACAGAGCAGACCGTAGGCGGTTTGCTCCGCTGTTTTTGTTGGATGGTCGGCTTTTGTCAGACGTTGCGAGGGCATTTTGATTATTCCAACACCGGTGTTATACGGCACACTCGGGCCGTGTTGTCATGGTTTTGTCATCTAAGCATAGCGATCTTGTCATTTACCGAGCGCACACTGCGCGCCGAGAATCCCTCGACAAAATCATATTCCTTCAAGACAACAACAAGCCATGGAACACTATTACATTGCCTTGCTGGTCTTTTTGGGCCTGCTGGCTGTTTTTGATCTATTCGTGGGCGTCAGCAACGACGCCGTTAACTTCCTCAATTCTGCTCTCGGGTGCCGCATCGCCTCGTTTAAAACGACGATGTTCGTTGCGAGCATCGGCGTGATGTTGGGCGCCACCTTCTCCTCGGGGATGATGGAAATTGCCCGCTCCGGCGTCTTCAATCCGCAAATGTTCACCTTCAATGAAATCATGGTGATTTTCTTTGCGGTTATGGTTACCGACATTATTCTGCTCGACACTTTCAATTCACTCGGTCTGCCGACTTCGACGACCGTGTCGATCGTGTTCGAATTGCTTGGCAGTGCGCTTGCCGCAGCTGCCTTTACGCTGCTGGCCGACGGCAAATCGCTGGCTGACGTGGCGGAATACATCAATAGCTCTCGGTCGCTCACGATCATTTCGGGCATCCTGATTTCGGTGGCGGTGGCATTCGTTGCCGGCACTGTCGTGCAATACATTGCCCGACTGATCTTCACGTTCAATTTCGAAAAAATGTATCGCCGTATCGGCGGCGTCTACGCGGGGCTGGCTATTACAGCTATTTTCTACTTCCTGGTCATGAAGGGCGCCAAGGGCGCGAGCTTCATGCGCCCCGAATGGATCGACTTCATGAGCAACAATACGCTGCCGATTGTGGCAACGCTCTTTGTGGTGCTCTCGATTGTCTTCCAGCTTCTGATTCTTGTTGCCAACGTCAACGTCTTCAAGATCATCATTTTGGCCGGCACCTTTGCTCTGGCATTTGCTTTTGCCGGCAACGACCTTGTCAACTTCGTGGGCGTGCCGCTTGCTGCTCTGGACTCCTACAACGAGTGGGTTGCTTCCGGTGCCGCTGCGGACACCTTCACGATGGAAGGACTGCTTAAGCCTACGGTTGCCAACACATTCCTGCTGCTGTTGGCAGGCCTTGTGATGGTGCTCACGCTGTGGTTCTCCAAGAAAGCCCAGATTGTGATTCAAACCTCAATCAATCTGTCTTCGAGCAATTCCGGGGAACACGAACAGTTCGGCAGTTCTTTGCCCGGCCGCATGATCGTGCGCGCCAGCATGGGCTTTGGCCGGCTTGTGAATCAATTCATTCCCATGGGTGTCAAAAAGGGTATCGACAGCCGTTTTGAGCCCAAGAAGTTACAACATGGCGAAACACCGCTGCCTTTTGACTATGTTCGCGCCTCGATCAACCTGGTCGTAAGTGCCGTCTTGATTGCTTCTGCGACAAGCCTGAAGCTTCCGTTGTCGACGACGTACGTGACCTTTATGGTTGCGATGGGCTCGAGCTTTGCCGACGGCGCCTGGGATCGTGAAACCGCCGTTTATCGTATCTCGGGTGTGTTGACCGTGATCAGCGGCTGGTTTATCACGGCGCTTTGCGCTTCGACTATGGCTGCAGTCGTTTGCTGGCTGACGCTCTGGGGCGAGGGCATTGCGGCCTTGATCTTTGCCGTGGGTTCCGTGTTCCTGCTCGTACGATCCAACCTTAAGGCCAAGCTCGATACGGTGGATATGCGTGCCGATCTTGATACGCGTTATGACGCTCATAAGATGCAGCAACTTGTTGAAGAGCGCACGGAAGTCAACTTTGAAAAGACGGTTGCCGTCTTCGGAGAACTGGTTGATAAGTTCCTGGCTGACAAAGAGTCCGATCTGCGGCAGATCAAGACGGACAGCAACGAGTTGTTCGACAAGATGAGTGCGGATCGCGGCCTCTACTATCGTATGGCCAACTCAAGTTTCAAGCCTACCAACAAGGACTTTGACGCACGCTATTGCTACTACCGCATATCGACCAATATGCGCGAAGTCGGTCGTTCGCTGCAATCTCTGGCAAAACTTGCGACCGATCACGTCGCCAACCGCCATCGTATTTACCAGGGGGAACTGAAGAGCGAACTGCAAAATCTGGCGCAGTATCTCAAGCAGATCTCGACCGGAGAAGGCGGCAAGCTGAATTTGCGCAATGTCATGCTGCATGCCGATGAGGCGAGCAACCGTATCGATGCGCTGCAGGCTGAACTTCTGCGTCGCATTCCGGATGATAAGTTGTCGGTACGCGGCTGTGAGCTCTACCTGAATTTCCTCGTGTTTGCACGAGAGTTCATCAACCGCTGCTCCATCGTTGCGGTGCTGTCGGGGCAGTTGGATGAGATAGCTCAACGACATCAGTAAAGGCAAAGACAGCTGCTGCTGGCTTTGATAACGAGAAGCGTCGATCTTCGGATCGGCGCTTTTTTGCTGAGTGCGCCAGAGCTACCTCTGTATCGCAAAAGTTCGTTATGTTTTGAGGTGGCGGAGAAGTCACATCAGTGTTTTACATGACGCTACGAGAAAACCCGCATTCATTGAAATAAATTTTCAAAATCAAGTTTGCAAAAACAAAAAAACGCGACACCGAAGTGACGCGCTCTTTTCTTTCTGCAACCCTCTAAAAGAAGAGGTGGCTCCCCGAGTTGGGCTCGAACCAACGACCCACGGATTAACAGTCCGTTGCTCTACCGACTGAGCTATCGGGGAATGCAGAACCGGAACTATATAGGTGTTTTTAGATTTTGGCAAGTTTTTTTCGAAGAAAATTTGCTCTTTGCTTCACATTCAAGCAAAAACCATGCTCGATTTGGATGTAAGTCCATGAATTTTAAAGACTTATAACGACAATTCAAACTAAGTGCTTTTTTGAAAAAAAGCCGCCGCCCGGCAAGCTAGGCGACGGCGGGAAGGCAAATCAACCAGCTGAAGCGGTTTTAGAGCACTTCGGCAATGGATTTGGCGACGTATTCCACATTGCGGGTGTTGAGTCCGCAGATGCAGATGCGGCCGTTTTTAACGGCATAAATGCCGTAGTCAGCGGCCAGTTTTTCAACTTGTTCGGGAGTCAATCCTGTAAAGGAGAACATGCCGGCCTGGCGCGTCACGAAACTGAAGTCGCGCTTGGCGCCGAGACGAGCCATTTCATCGGCCAAAGCCTTACGCATCGAGCGGATGCGTTCGCGCATGCCGCCGAGTTCTTGCTTCCAGTGAGCGTATTTTTGCGGATCGGAAAGCACGCGTTCAACAATGTAGGCGCCGTGAGCAGGCGGGTTGGAGTAATTGCAGCGCACCACGGCCTTTAGCTGCGTCATGACGATGTCGGCTTCGGTCTTGCTCTGGCAGACGACTGTCAAAGCGCCGATGCGTTCGTTGTAGAGGTTAAACGACTTGGAGAACGACGTGGCGACCAGGAAGCTCATGCCGGAGGCGGCAAACATGCGAATGGCGGTGGCGTCTTCGTCCAGACCGTTGCGGAAGCCCTGATAGGCCATGTCAAGGAAGGGGGTAAGGCCACCCTTTTGGCAGATCTCGATGACGACCTTCCACTGTTCTTCGTTGAGATCGTAGCCGGTCGGGTTGTGGCAGCAGGAGTGCAACACAACGAGAGTCTTGGCAGGCAATGCCTTGAGGTCCTCAACCATGGCATCGAAATTGAGGCTGTTGGTGGAGGCGTCGTAGTAGCGATAGGGCTTGATTTCGTAGCCAGCCATGCCGAGGATGGCATTGTGATTGCCCCAGGTGGGCAATGACGTGGAAGCAACACGTTCACCGCAGATGTGGAACATGAAGTCCATGCCGACCTTCAGTGCGCCCGTGCCGCCCAGAGTCTGGATCGTGGCGGCGCGCCCCGACAGAACGATCTCGCTGTCGGCACCGAAGACCATCTGCTGAACATGTGCGCCGTACCCGTCCAGACCACTGATGGGCAGATAGCTGTGCGGAATGCAAGCTTCGGCGAGGGCCGTTTCGGCTTCCTTAACGACATCGAGAACGGGCGTGACGCCTTCATCGGTCATGTAGGCGCCCACCCCGAGATTCACTTTCTGAGGACGGGGATCCTGGCGGTAGCGCTGTGTCACGCCAAGGATCGGATCGGCAGGTGCAGCAACGAGGCTGCTGAACAAAGCATCGGACATATGCATCCCTGTGTAGTTGTTGTTGAAAATTTTTCGTCCAATTGGTCCGGCCGGCTGTAAACATACGTCTAAGCCGACGGCAACAACTAATATTAGACCTTCAGGCTGCATGCGGTTTGTTTTGAGCGTTAGAAATTAGCCGTATGCACTCTTTCTGTATTTGTTGAGAATTGTATTTGTGACTCAGATTCTGACTTTTGAGCATTCTCCGTTTGAATTGCACGCGGAGTTCGATCCTGCCGGTGATCAACCTACGGCGATTTCCAAACTTACCGAAGGCCTTCGGGAGGGCTACAGTGCGCAGACGCTTTTGGGCGTTACCGGGTCGGGCAAGACCTTTACGATGGCTAACATCATTGCGCGCCTGGGAGTACCAGCCATCGTGATGGCACCCAACAAGACGCTTGCGGCGCAGCTCTACAGTGAAATGCGTGAGTTCTTCCCGAACAACGCTGTTGAATACTTCGTTTCCTACTACGACTACTATCAGCCCGAAGCTTATGTGCCGGCGCGCGATCTTTTCATTGAAAAGGATTCGGCCGTCAATGAGCATATCGAACAGATGCGGCTTGCAGCCACCAAATCCATTCTCGAACGTCGCGATACGGTGATCGTGGCGACGGTCTCGGCCATCTACGGCATCGGCAAGCCCGAAAGCTACACACAGATGCGACTGATTCTGCGCACGGGAGACACGAAGGAACGCAAGGATCTCATTAGCCAGCTCGTCAAGATGCAGTACAAGCGCAATGACATGGAGTTTTTGCGCGGTACGTTTCGCGTAAGGGGCGATACGATCGACATCTTTCCTGCCGAGCACGCCGAAGTTGCCGTGCGCGTCGAGCTTTTTGACGACGAAGTCGAAGCGGTGGTTCTCTTTGATCCCTTATCCGGTCAAGTGCGCCAGCGAGTGCCGCGCTTTGTTGTTTATCCGGCAAGCCACTACGTGACGCCGCGCGACGAGATCGTTCGGGCGATGGAGGGCATCAAGGCAGAACTCAAGGAACGGTTGGACGAGCTATACAGAGACAATAAGCTCGTAGAAGCTCAGCGCTTGCAGCAAAGAACGCTTTTTGATCTGGAAATGCTCGATCAGGTGGGCTTTTGCAAGGGCATCGAAAACTATTCGCGTCACCTCACGGGGCTTGCTCCCGGAGAGGCTCCGCCGTGTCTCATCGACTATCTGCCCGCCGACAGCATCATGTTTTTTGACGAAAGTCACGTGATGATGGGGCAGTTGGGCGGTATGTATCGAGGCGACCGCTCGCGAAAGGAAACGCTCGTGCAGTATGGGTTTCGTCTGCCTTCGGCGCTGGACAACCGACCGCTTCGCTTTGACGAATTCGAGCGCAAAATGCGCCGCTCGATCTTTGTGTCGGCAACGCCGGCCGCATACGAACTGGAAAAAAGCGCTCAAATAGTTGAACAAGTGGTGCGCCCGACGGGGCTCGTGGACCCGGAAGTGGAAGTTCGTCCTGCTCTCACGCAGGTCGATGATGTGCTTTCCGAGGTCAACGAACGTGCCGCTCAGGGCGAGCGCGTGCTGGTGACAACGCTTACCAAACGCATGGCCGAGGAGTTGACGGAATATCTGCGCGAACACAATGTGCGCGTGCGCTATTTGCACTCCGACATTGACACGGTTGAGCGCGTGGAAATTATTCGGGATCTGCGCGCGGGTGTTTTTGACGTACTTGTGGGCATCAATTTGCTGCGCGAAGGACTGGACATCCCGGAAGTGTCGCTTGTGGCCATTCTTGACGCGGATAAAGAAGGTTTCCTGCGATCAACCAGATCACTGATCCAGACTATCGGTCGCGCGGCCCGCAATGTGCGCGGCAAGGCAATTCTGTATGCCGATACAATGACGGATTCCATGCGGCAGGCCATTGACGAAACCGAACGTCGCCGTGCCAAGCAAAAGGACTACAACCGCGAACACGGTATCACGCCCAAGAGCGTCGTCAAGGAAGTGCGTGACATCATCGACGGCGTCTACAGGCCTGACGCCAGCGCACAGGACGAAGGCAAGATCAAAGGACTCGACATCAAGGACGACAAGAGTCTGGCCAAGGAAATCAAGGAAACCGAAAAGAAAATGCTTGCCTGCGCTCGCGATCTCGATTTCGAACAGGCGGCCGTTCTTCGCGACCGCCTCGAGGCATTGAAGCGCCTTGCCTTTGGAACCGACGGCAAAACAAGTGTGGAAGAGCGTGTTTAGCGTGACAGCAATCGGGCGGCCAATTCGGGAAGTTCTGAAACCTGTCTGGCCAACGCGGCCGCTCCCCAGTCGGAAACGGCCGCGCCGCTGCCGGTGTAGCCCCAGGTAGCGGCAATGAAGGGTACGCCTGCGTTGGCGGCTGCCTGAGCGTCACGAGCGTCGTCACCCACATAAATGGTTTCGCAAGCCGCATAGCCCAATGTTTCCATTGCATGGAGCAAAGCGTCCGGCGCGGGTTTTGCGGCGGCAAAACTTTGTCCTGACAGAATGCAGGCGGCGTTCTTCGCGATGCCTTTGGCTTCGCACAGAGGACGGGCAAGCTCAATTGCTTTGTTGGTCACAATGCCCCAATCAAACCCGGTTTGACGCAATTGCGAGAGCATCTCGGCAACGCCTTCAAAGAGCGTGCTGTCTTGTACCATGATCTGCGCGTAGTGCGCCAGGAAATCGCGCTTGGCAGCTCCAAAGGCAACGGCATCTGTGGGCATGCGCAGTCCCGCCCAGATCAGCCCTGCCGCACCGCGTCCGCAATGTTCCCTGAGTGCTTCGTAGGGAAGCGGCGCAAGTCCCGCGCGGGTTCTAAGAAAATTGGCCGAGTGGGCCAGCCCCGGGGCGCTGTCCATCAACGTTCCGTCCAGATCAAACAAAATCAGTCCGCGCAAGGCGATACTCCTCAAGATTCAGGCAGGCAAAAAAGCCCCGCACAACAGCAAGGATTGTACGGGGCGTAGCGTCAGGCTAGGAAATTAATTCGGTCAGGATTTTTTTCCGAAGCCCGTGACGTGCAAAGCACGCAGGATGTTTTGAGGACCGCTGTGCGAAACAGGCTTGTCCGCCTTGAGGTCGGGTTTGCCGTCAGTTTTGTCATCACTCTTGGCGCGGTCACACAGGTCGTTGAGTTCGTGCTGTAACACGGCCACGATACTGTAGCGATTGACCAATTCGCGGGCGAACTGCAGGAAGTTGAGGTAAAGCTCGCAGCCGCGCATCGAGATGTTTTCCGTAGCAATCGATGAGAGCAGGTTTTCCTGCATGCGGTCGATTTCCAGAATGATGTCGTTGCCGTTGAGTTTCACCGATTCAAGCGCGTGGCGTCCTTTGACGGCGCGGCCGAGCTTTTGCAGGTCGTTTGCCAATTGGATCAGATTGGCCTTGAGTTCACCCTTATAGACGCGGTGACGGTTGGCGATGTGATCCTTCACGGTCGTCGTGAGCTTTTGCAGGTTGCTGCCTACTTCACGCATACCGGTGTAGGCGCGGTAGTAGCAATAGCGCGCGTCGCGGTCAAGCTTCGTGTCGGACTTGCGCTGCTGGGCCATGTCGTAATAGATACTGCGTTCGCGGCTCAGCATATCGAAGAAGTCGGCTGATTCGCTCTTGATTTTGCGCAAAGCAGATTCGTTGTCGTTGAGGAAGGCCTTCACGGTGGCTTCGTACAGATCCACGGAGTGCTGCAGATGCACGCCGACCGTATCGTTGATGGCATCGCGTACCGAGTAGCAGTCGTCGTTTTTCAGGCGCAGTTCCTTTTGTTCGGCCGAGTGCGACTTCAGGAAGTTGGAGCGCACCAGGAGCGTGAGCACAAAGAGCATGAGGGCAACCATCATATAGGTGCCGCCCATCATCACCATCACGCAGACGATGGCAGCCGCCGAGCAGGCGGTAAAGGCCGTCAGGAACCAACCGCTGATGACGGTGAGCACACCCGAAATGCGGTAAACAGCCGTTTCACGATCCCATGCGCCGTCGGCAAAGCTCGAGCCCATTGCCACCATGAAGGTCACGTAGGTGGTGGACAAAGGCAGCTGAAGACTGGTCGCGGAGGCAATCAGGATGGAACTGAGGACCAGGTTGACGGAAGCGCGGACATAGTCGAAGGGCAACGGCTGTTCGTTGCGCTCGAGCTTACGGGGCTTAAAGCGAGAATGCAAAGCCCCCTGAAGGCGCATCGGCAGAATCTGACGAATGACCGAACCGAGCGTCATGGAGCTGCGCACGATCATGCGGCCGGGCAGGGAGCTGCCGAACTGTTCGTGTTCGCCTTGCTGACTCGAAGACAGGTTGATTGAGGTCTGCACCACGCGGTGGGCTTTTTTGGAGAACCACAGCGTGAGCACCATGATCAAACCGGACAGGAGCAGGAAGATCGTGGCGGCCTTGCTGCCTTTTTCGGCAAGGCTTGTCATCATAAAGGTGTCGCCGTCGGTGCCGTTGGCCATGAAGTCGCGTACGGCATCAAGAGCGGCAAGCGGCACACCGACGAAGTTCACCAAGTCGTTGCCGGCAAACGCGAAAGCAAGCGAGAAGGTGCCGCTCAGAATGACGATTCGGAAGATGTTGAAGTTGATTGTCCAAAGCAAAATGGAAAACAAAATGGACAATCCGATGAAGAGCGTCAAAAGGATGGCGGAGGTATTGGCGTCGATCCACGCGATCCATTCGGGCTGCATGAAGCTGGCACCTTTGGCGCCTTTCATGACGAGGAAGTAGAAGATGGCCGTGAGGCAGAAGCCGCCGAAGATGCCGCCGATGCGGCGATACATGGCTTCAAAGTGGAAGGTAAAGAGCAAACGCATCAGGTACTGCACGACCATGCCCGAGACGAAGGCAACGCCCACGGAAATCAAGATACCTGAGATGATCGTCAGTGCCTTGGCCGTGTTGATGTAATCAACAACGGCCGCGAAGTTGCCGTCGGCAACGTAAATCTTGTAGAGAGCGGCGGCAAGGGCGCTGCCGAGCAGCTCGAAGATGATGGAAACGGTGGTGGAGGTGGGGAGCCCCAGGGAATTGAACGTGTCCAGCAGAAGCACGTCAGCGATCATGACGGCAAAGAAGACAATCATGATCTCGTTGAATGTGAACATCTGCGGATGAAAGACACCGGATCGGGCAATCTCCATCATGCCGGAGGAGAAGGTGGCGCCGAGCAGCACACCGAGACTGGCTACCCACATTGTGGTGCGAAAGCGAGCGATGCGGCAGCCTAAAGCAGAATTGAGGAAGTTAATGGCGTCGTTGCTGACGCCTACGAACAAGTCAAAGCACGCCAGCACGGCCAGAAAGCCGAGGACGACCAAATAAAAATCAGACATTTGAGCACGGATGGGTTGTTGACAACTCAGTAAAAAAGTTTTGCAGATGTTTATGACAGATTTATGACAAAGTTGTCACAAATCCGTCATTGAGCTGTCATACTCATCAGTCGCACTCGCAAACAAGCCTGCGGTTTGGACGTTCCGCAGGCTTTGAGACGAAAATTTGAAGTTCGTCAGGCAAGCGAGGCCTTCTTGGTTTTGCGCTTGGCTGCCGCACGTGCTTTACTCTTGCGCTTGGCGTCCTTGGCGCTGGCGGGTTTGCCCAAAGCAAGCTTCTTTTTCTTGTCGGCGGGCTTTTTGATGCCGCGGGCGCCCGGGTCAGACTTGGCTCGCAGCTGCGCCAGGCCGATATCCTCTTCGCTCTTTTCAACGGGAGGACGATAAAAGACGAGCATCTTGCCGATTTCCTGGATGCGGGCGGCACCGAGCTCGTCGGCCACCGTGTGGTAAATTTCGTCGCGTTCTTCGCGATCGTCTCCGGCCACATGCACCTTGACGAGGCCGTGATCGTCGAGTGCGCGCTCGATTTCTTTCAAGACGGCCGGCGTCATGCCTTTTTCTCCGATCAGCACGAGCGGATTCAAGTGATGGGCGTCGGCGCGCAGGCGCAGTCTTTCGTTACGCTCTAAAATTAGTTCTGTCATTGTTAAGTATGCGTCTTTGTACCTAAAAAAGTCGTGCAGGACGCATTTTATTTGTTTTCATGCCCAAATCCCTAAAAAAACTACGTTCCAACCGCGCTTGGATCGAGCGCCACATCAACGACCCTTTCGTAAAAAAGAGTCGCCGCGAGGGCTATCGTGCTCGTTCCGTTTATAAACTCACGGAACTCGACGATACCGAACACCTCTTTCGCCCCGGTATGAACGTGGCTGATCTCGGCAGCGCCCCGGGCAGCTGGACGCAGATCGTGCGCGAGCGACTCACCGACAAAAACGGCGAATTGAAGGGCCGCATTATCGCCATGGACATCCTGCCGATGGAGCCCATCGACGGGGTGACGTTTCTGCAGGGGGACTTCCGCGAGCAGGAAGTTGCCGACAAGCTCAATGAAATTCTCGGCGGGGACAAGCTTGACGTCGTGATCAGCGACATGGCGCCGAACCTATCGGGCATTGCCATGGTCGACGCCAACGCCAGTCTCCTTCTCAATGAACTCGCGCTTGACTTTGCCGTTGAGCATCTCAAGCCCGAAGGCGTCTTTGTCACCAAGGCTTTTCAGGGGTCGGGCTACTCTCAGTTCATTGAAAACTGTAAGAAGCATTTCGTGAGTGTGGCGCAGCGCAAGCCCGAGGCAAGCCGCAATTCGAGTGCGGAAATGTACGTGGTAGCCCGTCGCCTGAAGCAAAAGTAAACGTCTCGAGCAAACTTTGTTAACCAATCTCAGGCGTTGACCCAGGACATTTGTTCGGGTTTTGCTATAGGCTTAACGTGCTTCGGTGTCGGCATCTTTTTCTTGTCAAAAGACGCCACTGCCCATTTTTTTGATTTTGATTCGAGACAGGACGGTCTGGCCTTTGGGTGGTCGTCCGCACAAGACAGAGGAATATCTTGGACAACAGAATGATCGGCCGCGTAGCGGTTTGGTTGCTCATCGCTTTTGTACTCTTTACTGTTTTCCGGCAGTTCGACAATTCGGCCACAGCGCCCATGAATGCCGAACAGACGAGCTACACGCAGTTCATGCAGGATGCCAAGGACGGCAAGATTCGTCGCGTGGACGTGCAGGGCCGCAAGATCACAGTGACGCCTGTTGAAGGCGCTTCCTACGTGATTACAAGCCCGGGCGACCTGTGGATGGTTGATGATCTGCGTAAAAACGGCGTGCAGGTCTTCGGCAAGCCCGAAGAAGAACCGTCGTTTTTGCAGACAATTCTTGTGAGCTGGTTCCCGATGCTGCTTTTGATCGGCGTGTGGATTTTCTTCATGCGTCAAATGCAGGGCGGCAAGTCGGGCGCCTTTTCGTTCGGCAAGAGCAAGGCGCGCATGCTTGACGATTCGGCCAATAAAGTGCGCTTTGCCGATGTGGCAGGGTGCGACGAAGCCAAGGAAGACGTGCAGGAAGTCGTGGAGTTTCTGCGCGATCCGTCGCGGTTTCAGCGTTTGGGCGGCCATATTCCGCGCGGCATTCTGCTCGTGGGGTCGCCCGGCACCGGCAAAACCTTGCTTGCCAAAGCCATTGCCGGTGAAGCCGGCGTGCCGTTTTTCTCGATTTCCGGCTCTGACTTCGTGGAAATGTTCGTAGGCGTGGGCGCGGCCCGCGTGCGCGACATGTTTGAAAACGCCAAGAAAAACGCCCCCTGCATTATCTTTATCGACGAAATCGATGCGGTGGGCCGCCAGCGTGGCGCAGGTCTTGGCGGCGGCAACGACGAGCGCGAACAGACGCTCAACCAGATGCTTGTGGAAATGGACGGCTTTGAAACCGGCACCAACGTCATCGTCATTGCCGCAACCAACCGCCCGGATGTGCTTGATCCCGCCTTGATGCGTCCGGGGCGCTTCGACCGTCAGGTCGTGGTGCCGTTGCCCGATATCCGCGGTCGCGAACAGATTCTCAACGTGCACATGAAAAAGGTGCCGATCGGCTCCGACGTGCAGCCCGACGTGATTGCACGCGGTACGCCGGGCTTCTCCGGTGCCGATCTTGCCAACCTCGTTAACGAAGCCGCTCTTTTTGCCGCACGCCGCAACGGTCGCGTGGTGGAAATGAACGACTTTGAATTGGCCAAGGACAAGATCATGATGGGGGCGGAGCGCCGCTCCATGGTGATGACCGAAGACGAGCGCCGCAATACGGCCTATCACGAATCCGGTCACGCGCTGGTTGCCAAGCTTCTGCCCAAGTCGGATCCGGTGCACAAGGTGACGATCATCCCGCGCGGCCGAGCGCTCGGCGTGACGATGCAGTTGCCCGAAGAAGATCGTTACTCGTACGATCGCGACTATCTGCTTACCCGCATCGCCATCCTCTTCGGCGGTCGCATTGCCGAAGAAGTGTTCATGAATCAGATGACGACCGGGGCGAGCAATGACTTTGAGCGTGCCTCTCAGCTTGCTCGCGATATGGTGATGCGTTACGGCATGAGCGACAAGATGGGCGTGATGGTCTATGCCGAAAACGAGGGTGAGGTCTTCCTCGGCCGTTCGGTGACGAAGACCACGCACATTTCGGAAAAGACAATGCAGCAGGTTGATGCCGAAATCCGCCGCATTCTCGACGAACAATACAAGCGTGCGCGAGACCTCATTGAAGGCCATCAGAAGGAAATGCACCGCATGGCCAAGGCTCTTTTGGATTGGGAAACGATTGACGGCGATCAGATTGACGACATTCTTGCCGGCAATGAGCCGCGTCCGCCCAAGTCTCCAATGACGGGATCGGCCAAGCCCGAACCTAGAAAGGAAGAAAAGGTTGAGGAGCCGATGCAGGAAGCCAAGGCTCCCGCGGATGATGTTGCTCACGAAGCACATGCTTCGGACAAAGAAGAGCCGAAATAATTAGCGTTATCGAATCATTTGACGGCGGGCAAGTCCCGCCGTTTTTTTGAAAGGACACAATCGTGCAGACAGAAATTTGCGCGCGGGCCACAACCTGGCAATGTCGGGATCGCCTACTGGATCTCACGCGACCGCTCATCATGGGCATCGTGAACGTGACGCCCGATTCGTTTTCCGACGGCGGCACGCACAACGAATTTGAAGCGGCTGTGGCCTGGGGCAAGCGTTTGGCCGAACAAGGTGCCGACATTCTGGATGTGGGCGGCGAGTCAACCCGTCCGGGAGCGTCTGAGGTCAGCGTTGAAGAAGAGATCCGCCGCGTGGTACCTGTGGTGAGGGCGCTTGCGCAGGAGGGGCTGGCTGTGTCGGTTGATACGAGTAAGCCCGAAGTGATGCAGGCCAGCCTCGAGGCCGGCGCATGCATTCTCAATGACATTCGCGCGTTTGAATTGCCCGGCGCCGAAGATGTGGCCGCGCGAAGCGGTGCGGGGCTCGTGATCATGCATATGCAGGGCACGCCGCAGACGATGCAAAACCGTCCCGACTACGAAGATTTGCTCGGCGAAATCGAAACTTATCTCAGGCGCCGTGAAGAGGCGCTTTTGACCAAAGGCGTCAAGCCGGCGCAACTCTGTTGGGACGCGGGTTTCGGTTTCGGAAAGACGTTTGAACACAACTTCAGCATTTTGAAGCACACCGAACGTTTTGTGGCAAGCGGTCGTCCGTATCTCATGGGGCTGTCGCGCAAAACTTCGATCGGTACCGCAACAAACCAATCCGATCCTTCCAAACGTATCGTTTCGAGCGTAGCGGGAGCCTTGCTTGCGGCCGAGCGCGGCGCTCAAATTGTTCGCGTGCACGACGTACGGGAAACCCGGGAAGCTTTTGACGTTTGGCAGGCCCTGCAGGCGGCTCGCTAAAATTAACAAATTCGAGTTTTGCAGCAAGCGCGTTGAGCGTTTGACGAAAGGATTGAGAAAAAATGGCAAGACAGTTTTTTGGAACCGACGGCGTACGCGGTACGGTAGGTGAAGCTCCGATTACGCCGGACTTTGTGTTGTTGCTTGGGCAGGCGGCCGGCCGCGTGTTTGCCCGACACAGTAAAACGGCTCGCGCCACGGTTCTGATCGGCAAAGATACGCGCGTGTCGGGATACATGCTTGAAGCCGCGCTGCAGGCGGGTTTTTCGGCTGCCGGCGTGGATATTGTGCTGTGCGGTCCGGTACCGACGCCTGCCGTTGCCTATCTCACCCGTGCTTTGCGTCTGGATGCGGGCGTGGTGATCAGTGCAAGCCACAATCCCTACCATGACAACGGCATCAAGTTCTTCTCGGCTGGCGGTACCAAATTACCCGATGCGGTCGAAGAGGAAATCGAGGCCGAAATTGCCAAGGGCTATCAATGCGTGGCTAGCGATGCGCTGGGGAAAGCCTATCGACTCGATGATGCCTGCGGTCGTTACGTCGAATTCTGCAAGAGCACGTTCCCGACCGGTCTCGACCTCAAAGGCATGAAGCTTTATCTCGATTGCGCGCACGGAGCGGCGTATCACGCGGCTCCTTCGGTGTTCCATGAACTGGGTGCCGACATTGTGTCCGACGGTGTTGAACCGGACGGCTTTAACATCAACCGTGACGTCGGCGCCACACATACGGACGATTTGGCCGAAAGAACGGCTAAGGCGGGCGCAGATTTGGGGTTGGCTTTTGACGGTGACGCCGATCGCTTGATCATGGCCGACAATCAGGGCAACGTCTACAACGGTGACGCGCTTTTGTACGTTATGGCGCGCGAGCGTATCCAAACGATGGGCAAATCCTCGGGCGTCGTGGGAACGCTGATGACCAATTTCGCGTTGGAAAAGCGGTTTGCCGAACTCGGCATCCCGTTTGAGCGTGCCAAGGTGGGCGATCGCTATGTGATGGAAAAGCTGCTCGAAAAGGGGTGGCTTTACGGCGGCGAAAGCTCGGGACATTTGATTGCGCTCGATTGCCAGACTACGGGCGACGGCATTGTGAGCGCTTTGCAGGTTTTGGCGGCCGTTGTCTCGAGCGGAAAGGATCTGGCCCAACTCACGGCCGATTTGCAGTTGATGCCGCAGGTCCTCATCAATCGCCGCATTGCAAAAGGCTATGACTGGAAGGGCAACGAAAAGTTTGCTGCCGCGATCAAGGCCTGCGAAGCGGAGCTCTCCGGCAGCGGACGCGTGCTGATCCGTCCGTCGGGAACCGAGCCGCTGTTGCGCATCATGGTTGAAGCGCAGGACAAGGAAGTGGCCCGACAGTTGGCCGAGCGCATGGCTCAGGCGTTGGATTAGTCAAAAATGTTCAGCCGCAGGAGGCATTGTGATGCCCGACCTGCGGCAGATCATTTCCGTCGTTTCCCTTTCCTGTAAAATTCCCCGAATTGTTGCGGGTGCAACACCCGCGGATTTGTTGTGCCCGCAAAACCTGGCTGCACGACTATTGGATAAGACTCACACATATCTCTATGAAACCCGACACTTACATGACGGCCGCCGAGATTCGTACGGCTTTTCTGAAGTTCTTCGAGAGCAAGGGACACCCCATTGTGGCTTCGAGCCCCGTGGTCCCGCAAGACGACCCGACGCTGCTGTTTACCAACGCGGGGATGAACCAGTTCAAGGATAATTTCCTTGGTTTGGATAAGAGCCTGAAGCGTGCAACGACGGCTCAGAAGTGCATCCGCGCCGGCGGCAAGCACAACGACTTGGACAATGTCGGGTACACGGCTCGTCACCACACGTTTTTTGAAATGCTCGGCAATTTCAGCTTCGGCGACTATTTCAAGCGTGAAGCCATTGCCTGGGCCTGGGAACTGCTCACGAAGGTTTATAAGCTTCCGGCCGAACGCCTCTGGGTGACGGTCTATATCGAAGACGACGAAGCCTACGACATCTGGAACAAAGAAATCGGCGTGCCTGCGGAGCGCATTGTGCGCATCGGAGACAATAAGGGTGCCCGCTACATGTCCGACAATTTCTGGATGATGGGCGACACCGGCCCCTGCGGTCCGTGCTCGGAAATCTTCTTTGACCGTGGCCCCAAGATTCAGGGCGGCCCTCCGGGAAGCCCCGACGAAGACGGCGACCGTTACATGGAAATCTGGAACCTGGTGTTTACGCAGTTTAACCGCGACACGGCAGGCAACATGAACCGTCTGCCCAAGCCCAACATCGATACCGGCATGGGCTTGGAACGTCTGGCATCCGTTTTGCAACAAGTCGACACCAACTACGATATTGATCTCTTCCAAAATCTGATGCGTGCTGCGAAGCAAGCCGTTGAAGAGGCCGGTGCCGAAAATGTCGATCCGCAGAGCCCGTCTCTCAAGGTGATCGCCGACCACATCCGTTCCTGCGGCTTTGCCGTGGCCGACGGCGTCAAGCCCGGCAACGAGGGGCGTGCTTACGTGATTCGTCGCATCTGCCGTCGTGCGATCCGCCACGGCTACAAGCTCGGCGCCCGCGGTCCGTTCTTCTACAAATTGGTCGAGCCGCTTGCCCGCGAAATGGGCGATATCTATCCGGAAATCAAGAATCCGAAGATTGCCGAAGTGATTCGTGCCGAAGAGGAACGTTTCTTGCAGACGCTCTCCAACGGCATGCAGATTCTTGACGAGGCTATGGCCGAATGCAAGGACGGAGTGCTGCCGGGCGACATCGCCTTTAAATTGCACGACACCTATGGCTTCCCGGTGGATCTGACGGGCGACGTTTGCCGCGAACGCGGTTTGACGGTCGATACCGAAGGCTTTGAAGCCTGCATGCTCGAGCAGAAGAACAAGGCACGTGCCGCCGGCAAATTCAAGATTGCCGCCGACGTACTCTTTACGGGCGACAACAACGAATTTGTGGGTTACGACACGCTCGAAGTTCCGCAAGCCAAGGTGCTGGCGGTTTACAAGGACGGCAGTCAGGTAGAAGCGGCTCAGGCCGGCGACGATGTTCTTGTCATTCTCGACAAGACTCCGTTCTACGCTGAAATGGGCGGACAGGTGGGCGACACCGGCGTGCTCGAAAACGGCACGACGCTCTTGCAGGTTCGTGATTGCCTGAAGCTCAAGGCGAGCGTCTTTAGCCACGTGGCTCATGTTTGCGAAGGCGAAGTCAAGACGGGCGATACGTTTAAGGCTGTGGTCGACGCCAAGCGTCGTGAAGCCATCATGCGCAACCACTCGGTGACGCACATCATGCACAAGGCTTTGCGCGAAGTGCTCGGTGAACACGTGGCGCAGAAGGGAAGTCTTGTCAACGACGCCGTGACGCGCTTTGACTTCCACCACGACAAGCCGATGACCGCCGAAGAAATCCGTCAGGTCGAAGATATCGTAAACGCTGAAATTCTGGCCAACACGCCGGTGCAGTGTCGTGTCATGTCGCTTGCAGACGCCCGCACGAGCGGTGCGACGATGCTTTTCGGCGAAAAGTACGGCGAGACGGTTCGAGTGTTGAATATCGGCACCTCGGTGGAGCTCTGCGGCGGTACGCACGTGGCTCGCACGGGTGACATCGGTTCTTTCAAGATCATCAGCGAAGCGGGCATTTCTGCGGGCGTCCGCCGCGTGGAAGCCGTCACGGGCTTGAACGCCGTTCGCTTGATGCAGGACAATGCCGATCTGCTTGCCACGGCTGCTGCCAAGTTCAAGGCGCCGGCTCAGGAATTGCCCGAGAAGATCGACCACTTGGGTGAAACCGTCAAGCGCCTGGAAAAGGAATTGGCCGAAGCCAAGGCTAAGCTTGCCGCCAAGCAGGGTGATGAGGCGTTGAGTGCCGCTCAAGACATCAATGGTGTCAAGGTACTTCTGACGACACTCGAAGGCATTGACGCCAAGACGTTGCGCGAGACCATGGACAAATTCAAGAGCAAGTTCGGTTCTGCCGTGATCGTTCTGGCGGTGACGGGCGGCGACAAGGCTCAGCTTTGCGCCGGCGTCACGAAGGACCTGATCGGCAAAATCAAGGCCGGCGAGCTCGTCAACTTTGTGGCCGCCCAGTGCGGCGGCAAGGGTGGCGGCAAGCCCGATATGGCCATGGCCGGGGCGTCCGACGTCAAGGCATTGCCGGCGGCGCTTGAAAGCGCTCGCGCTTGGATTGCCGAAAAGCTTGCCTGATCATGTGCGCAACGCTTGACTGCTGCGGGCTGAAATGCCCGCAGCCGGTACTCAAAGCCAAGAAGGCTCTCAAGACTGTGGTTGTCGGTGAGACGCTGGAAGTACTCACCGACGATCCGCATGCGATTGAAGATCTCAATGTTTTCTGTACGCAGGGCGGACATACCATGGTAAGTCAAAAAACGGATGATTTGGGAAAAACGCGGCACGTGATTCGCAAAGAACACTGAGGCGTTTCTTTCTCCGTTCAATCGGCCTTTGTCGGGACTTCCGACGAAGGCCGAAACTTTTGGTCCGTCAGCCTAGAACTCAAACGTGTAGAGTACGTCGAGACTTTGCGCGGCGCCGGAACTGGCTTCCACAAAAAGCCGCGCCAAAAGTCGATAACGAAGCGTCAGCGTGGCGATGGAGTCGAAAATGCCCATCGCGTATTTCACCTGCAGTCCGGGCAGGACGTAGCCGCTTACAACCACCTGAGAGTCGTTTCCTGTCCCGGCAGTGGAAACATTCAACTCGCTGATGCGAAGCATTTCGCCGATGCCGGAGACCAGCTGTCCTGTCTGCGAAAGTCCCATGCCCAAAAGGGCGGAAGTGAGCATGGCGTTGTCGCCGTCATTGGACGTTTGCAGTCCTTGACCGCGCATGATGTAAGAGATGGCGTCGGCTTGGGACATGGTCGGATCCGTAAAGAGTTCCGTTTGCGGTGCGTCGCTCGGACCCTTGATGCGGATGCCCGCTGTGACATTGTCTTCGATGGCGTCCGGATTGCGGATGGCTTCAAAGTCGAGAATTGGCTTGTTGACGGGGCCGGCAAAAGTGAGATTGCCTTTGTTGATGACCAGATCCTGCCCGTAGGCTTTGAAAGTACCGTCAATCAGCTTGATCGTGCCGGTTAAGCCCAAGTTTTGATCGTTCTGTGTAACCGCGACGTCGCCCTGCAGTTCGCTCTTTAAACCGAAAGCGCTCAAATTCACATCGTCGCCCAGATGAATCACCAGCGAACTTTCGATCTTAAGCGGTGTACGGACGCGCACGGACACTTGGTTGGCTTCGATGATTTCTTCGTCGGCGGACGCAGAGATGGCGCCGGTGGGCAGATCATTGACGGTGATGCGCGCCTGATTGATCTGGATACTGCCCGAAAGATTGAGGTTTTGCAGCGAAATGCTCGCCTCTACGTCTGGTGTTACGTGCGCTGTGAGGTAGGGAGGAAGACTCACGCGCACTTTGTCGCCTTTAACGGATACACGAGCCGTCGGGTTTTCCGGATCACTCCATTGTGCGTTGCCGCTTACGCGAATCTTCCCTTGTGCGGTTTCAAGGTCGGCAATCAATTCGGACTGATCTCCCTCAAAGTGCAGCATGACGTTGGAGGGCTTCATGTCCAACGGCACGGCCTGACCTTGCGCGGTAAAGGCGTCAAGTTTGATATCGCCGTATAACGCGGGTTTTTGCAATGTGCCTCGGGGCTGCAGTTCGGCCGAAAGGGTTCCGCTTGCCGAGAGTTGAGGCGAAAGCGAGGCAAGCACGGGATTGAACTGCGCGAGTTGTACATCGTCGACCGTCACGGAGCCCGAGAGCTGACGCTTTGTGAGCGGATCGGCTACGGCAATGTCGGCTTTCAATTCGCCCCCGTCGTTAAGCGACACCGTGCTTTGGATCTGCGCGGATTGAGGTTTGAAGTCGGCGGACAATTTCGTTTCTTTGAAGTGCAGCGTTTGACGCGAACCGTTTGTTTCGGCCGTCACCGAAATGCCTCGCCCGGCCACTTCTACATGCGCGACAGCGTGTTCGGGCGAGGGTTCGGTCCAGCTCACGGTTGCCGTTGCATCCGTGCGACCCTTGACATCAAGATCCGGCGGCAGGAGGTCTTTGATGAGAGAAAAGTCTGCGTGTTTGACGTCAAGCGTGAGACTGCCTCGTTTGCCGGCGTGAAGTTCTTCCTTGAGGCAGACTTCAAGACTTTGCGAATTGCTTGTCCAGCAGTGCGGCGAGAGCGATGCTTGCGAGGCGTTTATGTTGAAGGCAAGTTTCGGTTTGTCGGCAGTCGACCAAGTGCCGCGATCGGTTTTGAGCGCTGCCGAGACGAGTTCTCCGTTCCAATGAGTTCCGGATTTGTCGAGGTGACCGTCAAGGCGCGCATCAATGGCAAGGGGAGAGCCCTTGCTTGTCACCTGCAGCGTGTGCACGGACTGCGTGCCGGAGAAGGATGCGGAAATCGTTTTGAACGAAACCGAAGATGCGGACAGATTGGCAGCACTGAGTTTTACGTCGGCCTTGGGAAGGCGCTCGCCCTTACTCTGTGTTGTCGTGACTTGTGCGGAAACATCGGCGCGCGCGAGCGACATATCTCCGAACTGCAGCGAAGAGGCATGCATCTGGGCCGACAATTGAGGAATGGAAAGTGTACCGGTAAGTTTCCCGGAACCGGTGACACTGCCGCGTAGCGTCTTGTCGATGCGCGAGAGGTCGGGGGCGCTGATGCGAAATGCCCCGGAGAGTGTTTCCTTTTTCAATGCGGCATCGAGCTCAAGAGCGGCGTTGTCGGCTTTCAGAAGCAAGTTTTTGACAGCAAACGAGTCCGTGCCCTGAATGTGACCTGTGGTTTGTGCCGTGAAGGGCACATCGTTTAGCGAGGCTTTGACCGTAAGTGACGTGATGTCAACGGCCAAAGACCGGGGATCAAAGTCTGCTGCCGTTGAGGCCGTCAGGGTAAGTTCTGCCGATCCGTTTGTCTTGGGAGAATCAGCCGGGAGCAGTTTGCCCAGATCCTTGAGGTCGGACCAGGAGAGCGTGGCCGAGCCCGAAGCCGATGCCCTCTTGTCGGTCAAAGCGGCATGAAATGCGGAATGCAGCATGTTTTTGCCGATGCTTGCATTCAGCCGAAGGTCGGACAAGGTGGTTTTCTTCCCTTGACCGGTAACAGAAAGATCGGCAGGTCGGGCAAGAAGGGCAGAGGCGGCGCGAGTTGAAATCGAAAGATCGTAGGCGTCGTACGTACCTGCCAGTTTGACGTTGACGTTCTGAAGTTCCGCTTCGGTACCGATCAAGTCTTTGAGAGCAGTCAGATCCAGGTCACCCGTTACAGCCAGTCGGAAAGCAGGATTGGCTTTGGCGGTTTCGATGTTGGCTTGAACGTTCAGTTTTTTTTGTGCCGACGTCGTCTGAAGTGTCAGATTGGTTTCGGAGGTGAGATCAAAAACGACGGCGGCCGTGACCGGATAGGCGGACAAAGGAGCCTGACGCGCCGTTAAGGCAGCGTCGATTTTGCCTTTGGGGATGCTGCCGAGCGTCATTTCTCCCTTAACGGAGGCGTCAACTGCCGGATGCGCAGCGACGAGTTTGGCGATATGGACGCTTTGAGGGGCGGCGGTAAAAGTTGCCGAAAGCGTTTCGAGCACGGTTTCGTCGTTGAGTTTGACATCGGAAACCGAAAGCGCCTTTACGTCCACGGTAAGCGGCAGTTCGGGCACCGCAAAGGGCTCAAGCAACGGTTTGGCAAAAAGCGCGTTTAACGTTTCGACCAGCGGCTCAGCTTTTTTATCAGTAGTCTTCGGTGTTTCGGGCAGATGAACGGAGATGCCCGCCATATTCAGGTTCTCTGTTGTGACCGTGCCGCCGGCGGCAGAGGCGACTAGAGACAGGTCATGAACCGCAACATCAAACGCATTGGACTGAACGTGCGTGTCAGTGAAACGCACATCTGTGAGCGCAACAGAAAACGGCAGAAAGATCGGTGCGTTGTCTGAGACGGCGGTTTCGGCGGCGGTTTCCTGGCTTTCAGCGAGAGCGACCCGGAGCCCATCAACGTGGAGTTTTCCGATGTCGGCATGACGCTCGAGCGGGCGCAGATTGGCGATTGATAACTGCACTCGCTTAAGTTCAAGAGTTACTTGCGTCGTCTGATAGCGAATTTCTGATATGTCCGCATCAAAGAGTGTGCCGCTGACGTTGCCGACACTAAGCTCAGGCAAGAACTTTTGCGCGAGCGAAACGCCTGTTTGTAGGCCCCAGGGGGTGAGCGCAAAGACAACGAGACCGACACAAAGCACCAGCGGGACGGCCAGCGCGAAGCCGATGCATTTCAAAAGATGAGAAACTCTCATCACAACGCGCCTCCCAAACCGAAGTAGATCTTCCAATTGTCTTCATCGGGGTCGCCGACTGCCTTGGCGATGTCGAGTTTGACCAGACCAATGGGCGAGAGCCAACGAATGCCGAAACCCGCGCCTTTCTTGATGTCGCCGAAATTGAATTCGTGACTCGATTGACCGGCGTCGAAAAAGGCGGCACCCCACCAGTTGCCTGTGACGTTGTATTGGTATTCAATTGAAACGGTGTACATCTTGGAGCCGCCTTCGAGTTCGCCTTTTTCATTTTTCGGAGAAATGGATTCGTAGTCGTAGCCCCGGATGCTCAAATCGCCGCCGACGAAGAAGCGCAGGTCGGGCGGCACTTGCTCAAAGCTATCCGACTCGATCCAGCCGGCTGACCAACGACCGATGAAGATGTGTGACGGTCCCAGAGAACGGATCCAGCTTTGTTGTGCAGTGAGCAGCACAAAGTCAATGTCGGAACCCCAGGCCGTGTTGGATACCGAAAGAGCGTAGCGCTGCGAGTCACCCCAGGTCGGCAGAACGCCGCCTTTTTGACGCGTGCGTGAAAACGAAATGGTGGGATAAATGATTTGCGTATCCGACGAGTCGCTGCCCTGTGTGAAGTTGTCATAGAGCCAGTCAACCGAAATCTTGCGTGTCCAGCCGGATTCGAGCAGTTGAAAGCGGGCGGCGGAGACGGCTGTTGACGACGAAGTCGTGTCGTTGAGCGTTGAGTACTTGTAGCCGTTTTGCAAAGCCCAGTAGTCCGAGAGCGGATTGGATTGGCTGGGAATCTTGTAGTTGAACTCGAACTCCTGTTCTTCAGGCGAAAGGTCGGTGGCGGCTGTCAGGCTGTGACCTTTGCTGTTGAGCCAGGGCCGTGTCCAAGAAAGTTTTCCATGCGGACCGACGTCGGTGGCATACCCGATGCCTGTTTCCACCAGATTTTCTTTGCGCGGCGTCAGAGCGACGTCAACGTCAAGCACACGCTCGGGATCAAGTCTTGCCTTGTCAAACTGCATGGACATGACCACCGACCCGAACCAGTTGGTTTCGGTGAGCTTGCGCGAAAGGTCGCCGTACGTGTTGTAGTCATAGGGCTGCCCCTCTTCAAACGGGATGAGCGAACGAAGATAAGCTTCGTCAATCTGCGAATTTTGAAAACTCACCTTCCCGAATTTGTAGCGCTTGCCGCTGTCGTATGCGAGGTCCCAGTAGGCAGTGCCTTCGCGAGGCGAAACCTTGAGGCTGTGTTTGGAAAACTTGCCGTCGAAATAGCCGAGTTCCAACGCCAGGGCCTGCACGGATCCTTTGAATTGCTCGTAGTCGCTGTGCAATAGAGGACTTCCGGCTTTCGGAATCTGTTGCACGGCGAGATCAAATTCGGTTTCCTTGGTTAGAGGTCCCTGCAGATTGAGGTGCGGCTCGGTGAGGTGAATGCGCTCTCCCGGATCCACAATGACATTGACGGACGTAACGTCGCCCGAGTCGGCGCGAACCAGATCAATCTTGACGCGAGGACGATAGTATCCAAACGGCTTGATGCCGTCTTTGACAGCCGAAACCAGACGGCGCCTTACGGAGTAGGCGTCGTCGTCTTTGCGCTGCATCAGGTGCGCGCGGACATTCTCGGCGAGTTCATCATTGAGCCCGATGAAATGGATGGAAATGTCGGCGGCGTAAAGCGCAAGGGGGCAAAGCGTCAGACAAAGGACGAGGTGTTTCTTCAAATGCGTACCGAAAGTAAAGGAAACGGTTGTCAAGCGCTCCAAGTCTAGCTTGGATTTGCGGGTTTTCCAGCAATAACTGTTAGCTAAAGCGCCCAGACCGGCAGGGCGACAACGTCGCTTGTGAGGTAGCGAGGCTCATCGCAAGTGCAGATCAGAGCGCCGGGACCTCGCTTAATGGTGTCGCCTTTGAGTACGCCGAAATTGTCGAGCATCTTGCGCTGAGGCGAAGCCGTTGATTTGATTTCGATTGGATAGTAAATGTCGCCTTCGCGAATCAGAAGATCAATCTCATTTTGCCGAGTATCGCGGTAGAAGTAGAAAAGAGGCTTTTTGCCGTTGTGCTTCCAGCTTTTGACAATTTCCATGATGACGAAATTCTCGAAAAACGCTCCGGCGTTGTAGGCGTTTTTCAGAGCCGATGGACTTGGAGACTGGCACAGCCAGGCTGCCAAGCCGGTGTCGGTGAAGTAAAGCTTGCTTTTCTTGATGAGTGTTTTGCCGACGTTTTCGTAGAAAGGAGGCAAGAGATAGACAACGCCTGTAGCGACGGCAACGTTAAGCCAATCGCGGACAGTTTCCGCCGCAACGCCGACGGCTTTTTGGATTTCGCCGATGGCAAATTCCTGACCAATGCGGCTTGCCAGTACGCTTAAGAAGCGCTCGAAATCCTCCACACGGCGTACTCCTGTCGCAAGGATGTCTTTTTCGATGTAAGTTCTCAAAAGACTGTCGAAAAAGGCATCTCGTTGATCCGGCTCGTCGTGAACCACTTCGGGCCATGAGCCTTGCCAGATGATTTTCCAGAGTTCTTCCACCGTGAGCGAGGCAAGCGAGCCTCGCGTAAGTTCACCGGTCGGTACAAAAGGTATTTGCTCCGGGCCTTTTCCTTGCAGCTCGTAGAGACTGAATGGAAGAAGCTCGAAGGATGCAACGCGTCCGGAAAGGGCTTCGGCGACCGCTTTTCTGAGACCGAGTTTTTGGGAGCCTGTTAACCACACCAGTCCTCTTTCGTCGGTTTCATCGAGAATGGACTTGAGTTCCAAACCGAGATCAGTGGCTCTCTGAAATTCGTCGATTAGCAAAGGTAGTGGATACTGCTTGAAAAAGGCATCCGGAGCTTGTCGAGCCAAATCCAAAGCCTGATAGCGGTCGAGATTGACGTAGCGGCGATCTCCCATCATGCGGCGCAGCATGGTGCTTTTGCCGACTTGTCTCATGCCGGTCACCATGACGCCTTTGTACCGGCTGCTGGCTTGGAAGATGACGGCTTCAAGTGTTCGAGGCAAGTACGTAAAGTTGAGAGACATAGGCGTGGATGTTTGTGGAATTGAATGAAATAAAGAGTATGATCTTGATTTTATCAAGAGTACGCTCTTGGTTTCGTTCAAAATTGCGAGAAGACTTGAAAATAAACGAAAAAAAACGGTGACAGGAGCCTGAAACCTGTCACCGCACAAGGAAGATAACCCTAAGAAACCATCACGAACGCCAGGAGAACAACGTTGGTGAGAGGCTTGCAGCAGGTTCGACCCCAACGAACCTTTGTCTCTTCGGCTTTAAGCCTCTAAGTGTTTCTCAGTTGGTGAAACTATATCGCAAATAAGAATCATTCTCAACAAGTCCGACGCAGGAAAATGTTTCTATTTGCAACAGCAAGGAGAGAGACTACAGGTGGCTTACTGTCACTTGTTTTGGTTGACTGTGTACGGCAGTGTGAGTTCATGTGTGGAAAATTTCTAGGAAAAACAAGCACAAAGTCGATCGGCTCTGTACAATGCGGGCTCCTTACCAATTTCTAATTTCTGGCCGGTAAAGCCAAAATGACTGTCGATTTACATCCTTCCTACCTCAACGGACAGCATTTGTCCGACTATGACTTCGATCTCCCGCTTGAACTGATCGCTCAGTTTCCGCTTGCCGAACGTACGGCTTCCCGCTTGCTGCATGTCAGCGACGACGTGATCGAAGACCTTGTTTTTACGGATCTCAAGCATTTGCTTCGCCCCGGTGATCTGCTCGTGATGAATAACACGCGCGTGATCAAGGCTCGTCTGCGTGGCGTCAAGGAGACGGGCGGCGCTATTGAAGCCATGATCGAACGCGTGACGGGCGAAAACTCCGTCATCAGCATGCTGCGCGCGAGCAAAAAGCCCAAGCCCGGTTCCCGCCTGATCTTCACGAGTGAAAACGGGGTTTCCTATGAAGCCGTTGTGGGCGGACGTCAAGGTGAATTTTTCGAGCTCACATTCAATGCGCCGGCGCTGACCGTTCTCGATGCCGTGGGCAAGGTGCCGCTGCCTCCCTATATCGAGCGCGATGCTCAGGCTGCCGACGAAGGCCGCTATCAGACGGTGTACGCCAAGTATCCGGGGGCCGTTGCAGCGCCGACCGCGGGCCTGCATTTTTCCGAGGAGCTTCTTAAAGATCTGCGCGACATGGGCGTGCAGGAAACTTTCGTGACGCTGCATGTGGGTGCCGGTACCTTCCAGCCTGTGCGAGAAGAGGATCTCTCCAAGCACCAGATGCACGCCGAGTGGTTTGAGATGAGCCAAGAGTGTGCAGATGCGATCAACCAGGCCAAGCGTGAAGGTCGCCGTGTGGTTGCCGTGGGCACCACCAGTCTGCGTGCGATCGAATCGGCGGCCCGAGATGACGGAACGGTTGAAGCCGGTACGATGGATACGCGACTTTTCATTGCGCCGGGCTATCGCTTCAAGGTCATCGACGCCATGGTGACGAATTTTCATCTGCCCAAGTCGACGCTGGTGATGCTGGTGTCAGCTTTGGTTGGCAAGGAGCGCATCATGCAGGCTTATCGACACGCCATCGACGAAAAATATCGGTTCTTCAGTTACGGCGACGCTTGCTTCCTCGAAAGAACCCAACACAACAATGCAACGGAGAAATAACAGTGGCGCTGCAGTTTGAAGTTTTAAAAACAGAAGGAGCGGCGCGCCGCGGCGTAATGACGCTCAATCACGGTGTGGTGCAAACGCCGGTGTTCATGCCCGTGGGTACCTACGGTACCGTCAAGGCGATGACGCCTGACGAGCTCGAAGGCATGGGCAGTCAGATCATCCTCGGCAATACGTTCCATCTTTGGCTTCGCCCGGGGCTTGATGTCATTGCCACGCACGGCGGGCTGCATCGCTTCATGAACTGGAATCGCCCGATTCTCACCGACTCGGGCGGTTTCCAGGTGTTTAGCCTTGGTCAATTGCGCAAGATTTCTGAGGAAGGCGTGCGCTTTGCTTCGCCCATCAACGGCGACAAGCTCTTTTTGACGCCTGAAGTCTCGATGCAGATTCAGAAGGTTCTGAATTCCGACATCGTGATGCAGTTTGACGAATGCACGCCTTACATGATCGGCGATCGTCCCGCGACCGAAAAGGAAGCGGCCGATTCGATGCGTCTGTCTCTTCGTTGGGCCAAGCGCAGCCGTGAGGAATTCGATCGCCTCGAAAATCCCAACGCGCTTTTCGGCATTGTTCAGGGCGGCATGTTCCCGAAACTGCGCGAAGAGTCGCTTGCGGGCCTGAAGGAAATCGGTTTCCACGGTTACGCCTTGGGTGGCTTGTCTGTTGGTGAACCGAAAGAAAAGATGCTTGCCATCATGGATGCCATTGTGCACCAGATGCCCGAAGACAAGCCTCGTTACCTGATGGGGGTGGGAACGCCCGAGGATTTGGTTGAAGGCGTTTCGCGCGGCATCGACATGTTTGACTGCGTGATGCCCACGCGTAATGCCCGCAACGGTTGGCTCTTTACCCGTTACGGCGACATCAAGATCCGCAACGCCAAGCACAAGAACGACACCCGTCCGCTCGATCCCTCCTGCACTTGCGCAACGTGCCGCGGTTACACGCGCGCTTATCTGCATCATTTGCAGAAGGTGAACGAAATTCTGGGGGCACGCCTCAATTCCATTCACAATCTGCATTTCTACGCCACGATCATGGCGGAAATGCGAAAGGCTCTGGAAGAAGGCACGTTTGCCGCCTGGAAGAAGAAGTTCTACGAAGACCGCGCCAAGGGCACCGACTAACGAAAGAAAAAAATCCCCCGATCAGAATCGAAAGCTGGCCGGGGGAATTTTTTTTCGAACGTACCGATTACTGGAGACGGCTGCGGCGATCGCGGACGGCGTGAGCCAGGTTATTGAGCAAAACGACCGTGTCGTCCCAGCCGAGACAGGCGTCCGTGACGCTCTGGCCGTAGACGAGGGGCTTGTCGGGTTCGATCTTCTGGTTGCCTTCGACGAGGTTCGACTCGATCATGACGCCGATGATCGAACTGTTGCCGCCGGAAACTTGCTCGCAGATGTTGTTGACCACATTGATCTGTTCGCGGCAGATTTTGTGGGAGTTGCTGTGAGAAGCGTCAATCATTACGATTTCGCGGTGGCCGTTGGCCTTGAGCATCTCACAGGCTTTGGCAACGCTTTGGGCGTCGTAATTGGGCTCTTTTCCGCCTCTGAGAATGATGTGACAGTCTTCGTTTCCAGTCGTGGTGACAATGGCCGAGATGCCGCCCTTGGTGACCGACAGGAATGAGTGGGAGTGTTCGGCGGCGCCGATGGCGTCAACAGCGACCTTGATGTTGCCGTCGGTGCCGTTTTTGAAACCGACAGGGCAGGACAGACCGCTGGCAAGCTGGCGATGCGACTGAGATTCGGTTGTGCGTGCGCCGATGGCTCCCCAACTCACCAGATCGGCAATGTACTGCGGCGTGATCATATCCAGGTATTCGACGCCGGTGGGAAGGCCGAGAGCCACAATGTCGCACAGCAACTCACGGGCGATGCGCAATCCGTGATTGATGCGGCAGCTGCCGTCCATATCCGGGTCGTTCATCAGACCTTTCCAACCGACGGTTGTACGGGGCTTCTCGAAATAAACGCGCATGATGATTTCAAGGTCGCCTGCCAAGCGTCGACGCTCTTCGTTGAGCTTTTGCGCATATTCCATTGCAGCCTTGGGATCATGAATCGAGCAGGGGCCGACGATTACAAGAAGTCGATCGTCGTGACCGTGCAGAATTTCGTGAGCGGCCATTCGGGCGCCGTGAACGGTTCTTGCGAACGGCTCTTCGCAGGGGAATTCACGAATGAGATGAGCCGGAGGCGTCAGTTCGCGAATCTCTTTGATGCGAAGGTCGTCGGTTGTGTAGCGCATGATGTCTATCTCCCTTGGTATCGGATTTTGTCGTTCGGTCTGTGCCGGCGAGCCTGAGGCTTGATACGCAGAACCCGGTACGAAAAAGCCGCCGGATTTTGCGTTCCCGGCGGCTGGCAGTACCTTTCAAATGCTTGCGTTACGCGTGCGCACGTACTCCTTCCGCCGAGGGGGCGAAATAAAAGGAGAAGAAATAAAATCGTGCCGTGTAAAGCATTTGAAAAAGGCAGTTCCAGATTTTCTAAGCAGAGCCTGATTCGTATTTCAGGCCGACTCAGGGACTTACTCTACTCGATCTTGTGACGAAGTGCAAACGCAAAAACACCAATAAGATCAGGTGTTTTGCTTAGATTGTCACATTTTTTCTCTGAGTCGAAACGAAAATTCTAAATGCTCGATTCAACCTTTGTGTCAGCGCGTGTTAAGTTTTCTCCTCGGTGCGACTGATGACGAAAAATAATTTCGCCAGTCGCGTTGTTGAGTCCATTTTTTTGCGTTTGTTTGCGCGATGCCGCTGCTTCAATCCGACTACAAGGCTCCCCGCTGGTTGCCCGGAGCGCATCTTCAGACCATCGTTCCCGCCCGTTTTTTCCCGCGACCCGACGTGCAGTATCGAAGAGAAATTGTGGATATGCCCGACGGAGACTTCATCGTGTTGGATTGGTCGGAACCGGAGCCGATGGAGCTCAACGCGCCGGTGTTGGTGCATTTCCATGGATTGGAGGGTGATTCTCACAGCCATTACGCAGAAGCGCTGATGCACGAGTGTGTCAAATGCGGTTGGCGAGGCGTCGTTGCGCATTTCAGAGGATGCGGCGGTCTGCCCAATCGTTTGCCGCGGGCGTACTTTGCCGGCGACAGCGACGATTGCGACTGGATACTGAGGACGGTTCACGAACGTTTCATCACGGCGCCGATTTATGCGGTCGGCGTGAGCCTCGGCGGTAACTACATTGCCAAATACATGGGAGAGCGCCCGCAGGAAGCGTCTTTCCTCACGGCGGCCGTCTCGATCGGTGCGCCGGTGGATTTGGTGGCCGGAAGCGAAATCATGAGCCGTGGCGCCAACAAGCTCTACGAAGAGATGTTTTTGTCGACGCTCAAGGAAAAGCTCATTGACAAGGCCAAGCGTTTCCCGGATCTCATTGATATCAACAAGGTCAAGAGCTGTAAAACGCTCTACGACTTTGACAGTGTCTACACCGCACCGATTCATCGCTTCAAAAGCGCAATGGAATATTGGACCTTGTGTTCGGCCAAGCGCTATCTCAAGAACGTCACTAGACCGCTGCTGCTTTTAAACGCTAAAAACGATCCCTTCCTGCCGCGCTGGGCGCTGCCGACGGAAAAGGATGTGAGCGACTGTGTTTATCTTGAGCAGCCGGAAGAGGGAGGTCACATCGGTTTTCCGCGCGGCAATCCTCCCGGAGATCTGGGTTACCTGCCCGAGCGCGTCATGCGGTTCTTCTCGGCGTTTGAACCCAAGATCGAAAGCGTTTGAACGGGTGAAAACGTCACGAAGCAATTTTTTGTCAACTGAATCTACGAATTCTTGCGTTTTTTCGTAGGTATAACTTGCGAATTCTTGCTGAGTGGCGGCATCTGATGACCTTGCCTGAAATTGGTTGACAGTTTTCCGCGGTGTGACTGAATAAGTAGACAGTTTTTTGTTTTTTGCCTAAAACTGTCGACAACTTTTTTGCAAAGACCTGATTTGGTTGACAGGACAGATCTTTACGCTTGATGCAATTTTTTGTAAACTGAATCTGCGAATTCTTGCAGGATTTCGCGAGTGAAATTACCATTTTCTTGCATTAGAGCGTTTTTATGCCGTTTATCAAACGCGATTTATTGCCGCTGTTGCAGAGCCATCGACCTCCCAAAGCTTGTGTTCTGTTCGGCCCTAGGCGAACAGGGAAGACCACTTTGTTAAGGGAACTTTCTCGCCAACAGAATGTCTCTTGGTTCAATGGTGATAACAGCCTTGAAGTTGCTCAAAATCTTGACCTGCCAACAGGTGCCGCCATTCGTTCGCTTCTCATGAATAGCAAAACAATTGTGATTGATGAGGCGCAGCGAATTCCAGGAATAGGATTGTTGTTGAAGCGTTTGGTGGACGAGAACGAGCAGCTTGAGAATCCAGTCAACATCTTTGCAACTGGATCGTCAGCATTTGAACTGGCAGCCGGAGTGAAAGAGTCGGCTCTGGGAAGGTTGCGTGAATACAACGTGTGGCCGTTGTCCATGGCGGAGTTAGCCGCGGACAGCAGCTGGGTCAACGCGCTCCTCAATATTGATACGCGCATTGTTTATGGTATGTATCCTGAGATTTGTACCGACCCGGAGTATGCGCGTGATAACTTGATTTCACACTGTCAATCGTTGCTCTTTAAAGACATCTTCAATCTTTCGAGTATTCGATACAGTTCGAAATTTGAGACCTTGGTGAAATTGTTGGCCTACAACATTGGTTCAGTTGTGAATTACGACAATCTAAGTCGCGAAACTGGGCTAAGTCGGCCGACGGTTATGGAGTACATCCGTCTGCTCGAACAGTGCTTTGTTGTCAAAGTTTGCCACTCGTACGCTAAAAACCTGAGCAACGAGCTGAAGAAAAGCAAAAAAATCTATTTTTGTGACACAGGCATTCGCAATGCGGTCATTGAGGATTTCTCTCCGTTGGCTAGCCGTGCCGACGCCGGTGCGTTATGGGAAAACTTTTTCTTTATGGAACGCGTTAAATTCCATAGCCTTCGTCGAGACTACGCGCGAATTTACTTCTGGAGAACGTCTGGACGACAACCTCGGGAAATTGACTTTGTTGAGGTGATTGATAACAAAATGAGAGCGTTCGAATGCAAGCTTTCAGAAAAGGCTAAATCTCGATCGCATGAGATTTTTACGAAGGCTTATCCTGATTGCACGGTTGACGTGGTGTCTCCGCAAGATTTGATGCGCGTCTGGCAAGTGTAGATAGTGGCTCAACCTAAAATTACGAGGACTATCTCGTAATTTTGCGAGTTCTATTGACTGAATTCTTGTTCAGATCCTGAAATTATGTTCCGACGACATGAATACGACGTTTTGAGAAAGCGACCGAATGTCGCCTTGATTGTGGGCTGTGGGGGCTGCCGCTTGAAACGTTCCTGGAAACGCCGATTACCGATTTGTTCTGAGAACATTGGTGAAAGATAAGGAAGCCCAATGACCGACAATGCGCAACATGCAGACCTCAAACGTATGTGGAGCGGATGGATTTCGCTCGTGCTGTTTGTGCTGCTGATTCCATTGAGCAATTGGGTAATTGTGAACCTTGGTGTCGTCTGCCCGCCCGGCGAACCTTGTCTTGTGCCGGTTCTGCCTGGTCTGTGGGCACCCTCGACCGTGTTGTTGGCCGGTTTCAGTTTGGTGCTTCGCGACGTTGTGCATCATTGTCTGGGCTGGCGCTGGGCGCTGGCTTCCATCTTTTTCGGGGCGGTGCTCTCGGGTTTTATTTCCGAGCCTTCGCTCGTGGTTGCATCGGTGAGCGCTTTTCTTTTTGCGGAATTGGCTGACTTTGCGGTGTACGCACCGATGAAAAAGCGCTATCCGGCCATGGCAGTCATCGTTTCCGGTCTGGTCGGTTCCGCCGTGGACTCTGCTATTTTCCTGTCACTTGCCTTTGGGTCAGTCCAATATTTGTTGGGGCAGGTGCTCGGCAAGTTTTGGATCAATCTGCTGGCCGGTATCGCCATTGCCTGGTGGCGACGCCGCAAACAGGTTGAGATGGCGATTTGCGCCTGAGCTGTTTGATTTGGAAGGAAAAATTGACGTTTTCCTGAGCGGCTGTCTTTGCTACAATCTCGCACCACTTTCAAAAAACTTCTGCGCCGGATTGTTCTGCCGGTGGCGGTCACAAGGAAACCATATGTCCCATATCGGTGAGCTGGGCGACATGAAGCGCCCGTTGAGCGGTTGGCTCTCGCTCGTTTTGTTTGTTCTGATGATCCCCTTGACGAACTGGGTGATCATGAACGTCGGCCTCGTTTGCCCGGCTGACGGTCCTTGTCTGATTCCCGTTTGGCCCGGTTTATGGGCGCCTTCCGGCGTGCTGCTTGCCGGTTTCAGTCTGGTGCTGCGCGACGTCGTGCATCACTGCCTGGGCTGGCGCTGGGCGCTGATTTCGATTTTTGCCGGTGCCGCGCTCTCCGGGCTCATTTCCGAACCCGCTCTGGTCATTGCTTCGGTCTGTGCCTTCTTGTTTGCGGAGCTCGCTGACTTTGCCGTTTATGCTCCCATGAAGAAGCGCTATCCGGCCATGGCTGTGATTGTGTCGGGGCTGGCCGGTTCCGTGGTTGACTCCGCGATTTTCCTGTCTCTGGCTTTCGGCTCCATTGAGTTTTTGGCCGGACAGGTGCTCGGGAAGTTCTGGATGAGTCTGATTGCAGGCGCCTTGATCGTAGCTTGGAGACGACTCACGACGCATACGGTCCACGAACACCTGCAGGTGCAGTAACTCGGACGCATTCTCAAGAAAAGCGGCGGTTAAGACAGTTCGTGCACAATTGCTCGAACTTGATCTAACCGCCTTTTTTGTATCCGATGACCGCGCAAAACAACATACCCAAGACCGCCGTTCTCATCTGCAATACTGGTTCGCCTGCTGCTCCGACCAAAGAAGCAGTGGCGAAGTATCTTGCGGAATTTTTGGGCGACCGACGCGTGGTGGAAATGAATCCGCTCATCTGGCAGCCGATTCTGCGCGGCATCATCATTCCGCGCCGGGCACAAGCCTCGGCTGACCGCTACAAGACGGTGTGGACGCAAAAAGGGTCTCCTTTGGTGGCGGTGACGTCCGAGACGGCGCAAGAACTTCAGAAAGTGCTGGGCGACGGCTTCATTGTTTCCTGGGCGATGTGCTACGGCGTGCAGCGCATCGAAGAGGAGCTTGCCCGGATTGCCGCACAAAAGCCCGAGCGCATCGTCGTGCTGCCGCTTTATGCACAGTACGCCACGCAGACGACGGAGTCCGTTTTTGATGCGGTTCGACGCGTACAAAAGAAGATCCGGGATTTGCCGCCTGTTGTCACGATTCCGCACTACTTTGAAGAGGATGCCTACATTGAGGCGCTCGCCGCTCGTGTGCGCGCGCATTGGAGAAAAGTGGGAGATCTTGGAACCGACGGCAAGCTCATGATGAGCTTTCACAGCATTCCGGCGGTCTCAAGCGAACGCGGTGATCCCTATGAGAGCCAGTGCAAGCGAACGGCCGAAAAGCTTCGTTTGGCATTGGGACTGGAAAAGCGCCAAGTCGTCCAGGTGTTTCAGAGCAAATTCGGAAAGGCGAAGTGGTTGGAGCCTTTTGCCATTGATACGGCTCCGGAACTGGGCCGACAGGGGGTGAAGCGCCTTGACGTGATTTGCCCGGGATTTGCCGCGGATTGCCTGGAGACGCTTGAAGAAATCGCCACGGAACTGCGCTCTTTTTATGAGCAGGCGGGCGGCAGCGGGTTTCACTATATCCCTTGCCTGAACGCGCAGGACGATGCGGTGGCCCTTTACGCCGAGATCGTTCGCAAGGCTCTGTCGAAGGCCTGAAAATCCACTTCAGCTGAACTTTTTGCCTCCGATGGCTTGAAAAGAGCAAACCCAATCCCCATATAAGAGCCATCTTTCAAGCATCCTTTTTGCAAGAACATCTTTATGGCTCAAGAAGACACCAAGCAGGAACAGGTTAATCCTGCCGACGAATTGAAGAAAGCAGCCGAAGCTGCGGAACAGGCGCAGGGTTCTGAACTGCCTCCGGAACTCGGCATCGAACCCGAAGGCGCCGAAGCCTCGCTCGAAGACCAGCTTGCCGCGGCGACGGCCAAAGCGGCTGAGAATTTTGATCTTTACGTGCGTGCGGTTGCCGAAATGGAAAACGTGCGTCGCCGTGCTGCCGAAGACGTTTCCAAGGCGCAGAAGTTCAGCATCGAGAAGTTTGCCAAGAACCTGCTTCCGGTGATGGATTCGCTTGAAAAGGCGATCGAAATGACCGCCGAAATCGAAGGCCCGATGCGAGAGGGCATTCTCGCGACGCACCGTCAGCTTGTGCATGCGCTTGAAATGAGCGGCATGACCGTCATCGATCCGAAGGACGCCAAGTTTGATCCCAACACGCAGCAGGCCATTGCCATGGTGCCTGCCGTCGAAGGCAAGAGCGCGGGTGACGTTGCTCAGGTCTTTCAGCACGGCTGGAAGATTCACGAGCGTGTGCTTCGCCCGGCCATGGTGAGCGTGGTACAAGGCTAAAAGCTCGCCGACACAAAATTTTTCAGACGCCCCGTTGAATTTTCTCGGGGCGTCCCCATATAGGGGGTATGGCGCGGCAGGGACACCCCAAAAAAGAGCTCTCTGCCCGACGCGTAAGAGTTTTAGATCACGGTCGAATCCTTCCGAAGTCGGTTGACGAGGAAAAGGAAAGCGGCCCAACAGAGAATCAAGAGGAAAAAGAACAATGTCTAAGATCATCGGTATTGACCTTGGCACCACCAACTCGGCTGTGGCCATCATGGAAGGCGACAAGGTTCGTGTGATCGAAAATTCCGAAGGCGCTCGTACGACGCCTTCCATCGTTGCTTACATGGAAAACGGCGAGATTCTTGTCGGCGCAACCGCCAAGCGTCAGGCCGTGACCAACCCGAAGAACACGCTGTTTGCCGTCAAGCGCTTGATCGGCCGCCGTTATGAAGACGCCGAAGTGCAGAAGGACGTGCAGCGTGCTCCGTTTAAGATCATCCGCGCCGACAACGGCGACGCCTGGGTGCAGGTGATGGGCGACAAGAAGCTTGCTCCGCAGCAGGTTTCCGCCGAAGTGCTCCGCAAGATGAAGAAGACCGCCGAAGACTACCTCGGCGAACCGGTGACCGAAGCCGTGATCACGGTTCCGGCCTACTTCAACGACAGCCAGCGTCAGGCCACGAAGGATGCCGGCCGCATCGCCGGTCTCGAAGTCAAGCGCATCATCAACGAACCGACGGCCGCAGCTCTGGCTTTCGGTCTTGACAAGATGGGCAACGAAGACCGCAAGATCTGCGTCTACGACTTGGGCGGCGGCACGTTCGATATCTCCGTGATCGACATCGCCAACATCGACGGCGACAAGCAGTTTGAAGTGCTCTCCACCAACGGCGACACGTTCTTGGGTGGCGAAGACTTTGACCGTCGCTTGGTCGAATACCTGATCTCCGAATTCAAGAAGGACAACGGCATTGATCTCGGCGGCGATGTGCTTGCCTTGCAGCGTCTGAAGGACGCCGCTGAAAAGGCCAAGATCGAACTTTCGAGCCGTCAGGAAACCGAAGTGAACCTGCCGTACATTTCGGCTGACCAGACCGGTCCGAAGCACATGAACATCACGATCACGCGCGCCAAGTTCGAAAGCATGGTCGAAGACCTCGTGCAGCGTACGATCGAACCCTGCCGCAAGGCTTTGAAGGACGCCGGTCTGTCGACGTCCGATATCACCGACGTGATCCTCGTGGGTGGCCAGAGCCGTATGCCGCGCGTTCAGGAAGTGGTGCGCGAATTCTTCGGCAAGGAGCCCCGCAAGGACGTCAACCCGGATGAAGCCGTGGCTATCGGTGCCGCCATTCAGGGGCAGGTGCTCTCGGGCGGCCGCAAGGACGTGCTGCTGCTCGACGTTACCCCGCTGACGCTGGGCATTGAGACCCTGGGCGGCGTGATGACCGCGATGATCAAGCGCAACACCACGATCCCGACCAAGCACTCGCAGGTGTTCTCGACGGCGGAAGACAATCAGCCGGCTGTGACCATCAAGGTCTATCAGGGCGAACACGAAATGGCGGCTTCCAACAAGTTGCTCGGTGAGTTCAACCTCGAAGGTATTCCGCCCTCTCCGCGTGGTCTGCCGCAGATTGAAGTGACGTTCGATATCGACGCCAACGGCATCCTGCACGTGACCGCTAAGGACAAGGCCACCGGCAAGGAAAACAAGATCACGATCAAGGCAAGCTCGGGCTTGTCCGAAGAAGAGATCAAGAGCATGGTTGCCGCTGCCGAAGCCAACAAGGAAGAGGATCACCGCCGCTTCGAGCTGGCTCAGGCTCGCAACATGGCTGACGCTTCGATCGCTCAGGTTCAGAAGACTCTGAAGGATCTCGGCGACAAGGTCGAAAGCGCTGATCGCGCTGCCTGCGAAAACGCCATCAAGGATGTGGAAGAACGCATCAAGGGCGAGGATAAGGCTGCGATTGAAAAGAGCGTGGAAACGCTGATGGCTGCCGCTCAGAAGATCGGCGAAAAGCTCAACCAGCAGGCTGCTCAGGCTCAGCAGGCTCAGGCAGGCGCCCAGCAGCAGACGGGCGGTGCCGGTCAACAGCAGGCCAACAAGGGCGATGACGACGTGGTCGATGCCGACTACACTGAAGTCAAGCACTGATTTGGCTCAAGAGCAAAACCCGAGCCCGGCGTGGCGTCCGAACTTTAAGGATGCCGAGTCGGCCGTATGAGACACGGGGCCGGGCCGCCATTTGGCGATTCGGCCCTTGGCATGTTTTTTGGTAACGATTGAAACACTATGGCTGACCAGGATTATTACGAGGTACTGGGAGTCTCGCGCGACGCAAGTGACGACGAGATCAAAAAGGCGTATCGACGCCTGGCGATGAAGTACCATCCCGATCGCAACAACGGCGACAAAGCGGCTGAGGAAAAGTTCAAGCAAGTGGGCGAGGCCTACTCGATTCTGAGCGATCCCCAAAAGCGCGCGGCCTATGACCGCTACGGCAAGGCAGGGGTTGATCCGAGTGCGGCCGGTGCGGGCGGTTTCGGAGGTTTCGGCGGCTTCGGTCAGGGCCAGGGAGGTTTCGGCGACTTCAGCGACATCTTCTCAGAGATTTTCGGAGGCGGTGCGGGCGGCGGTCGTCGCGGCGGTCCCAAGGTGTTCCGCGGTGCCGATGTGAGTTATTCGCTGGAAATCACGCTTGAACAAGCGGTGGCGGGTGCCAAGACCGACATCCGCGTGCCGGTTTGGGAAGAGTGCGAAACCTGTCACGGCTCTGGCTGCAAGTCGGGGACTTCGAAGAAGACCTGCCCGCATTGCGGCGGCAGCGGCATGATCAACATCAACCGCGGCTTCCTGCAGGTGCAACAGACCTGTCCGTATTGCCACGGCACGGGTGAAATCATTGCCGATCCGTGTCCGGATTGCCAGGGACGCGGTCGTAACCGCAAGACGAAGACGCTGGAAATCAACATTCCGGCGGGCATCAACGACGGCCAGCGCATCCGCATTCAGGGCAAGGGCGAACCCGGTCCCAACGGCGGTCCCTGCGGCGATTTGTTCGTGCAGGTGTTCATCAAGCAGCACGAAATTTTCCAGCGCGACGGCGACGATTTGCATGCCGATTTGCCGCTGAGCTTTGCGACGGCCGCTTTGGGCGGCGAAGTGAGCGTGCCGACGATGGGAACTGAAGCGCGCATCACGATTCCGGAAGGCACGCAAACGGGCAAGATTTTCCGTCTGCGCGGAAAAGGTGTGCCGCATCTGCACGGCGGCGGCAACGGCGATCTGTACGTACACGCTTTCGTTGAGACGCCGGTTAATCTCACGAGCAAGCAGAAGAAGATGCTCAAAGAGTTTGACGAGTCGATCAAGGAAGGCGGCACCAAGCATTCGCCTCAGAGCACAAGCTTTTTGGACAAGATGAAGAAATTCTTCTCTTAATGGACACGATTGATGGCACTTTGCGCTACAGTGGTAGCAGAGAAAACCCCGAATACACAACAAGGAGATATTCCAATGACCAATAAGTTTGCAGGCACCCAGACCGAAAAGAACCTTTGGGCTGCCTTTGCCGGCGAGTCTCAGGCCCGCAACAAGTACGATTACTTTGCTGGCGTGGCTCGCAAGGAAGGCTATCAGCAGATCGCCGAGCTCTTTGACGAAACGGCCGCCAACGAACGCCAGCACGCCAAGATCTGGTTCAAGCACCTGCAGGGCATCGGCAACACGGCCGAAAACCTCAAGGCTGCTGCCAGCGGTGAAAACTACGAATGGACGGATATGTACGAAGGCTTCGCGAAGACGGCCGAAGCCGAAGGCTTTGCCGAACTCGCGGCACAGTTCCGTGCCGTCGGAGCCATCGAAAAGGCGCATGAAGAACGCTTCCTGAAGCTTCTCAACAACGTTGAGATGAAGCAGGTCTTCGAAAAGAGCGAAGAAGTGATGTGGCAATGCCGCGAATGCGGTCACTTGGTGATCGGTAAGACGGCTCCTGAGGTGTGCCCTGTTTGCGCACATCCGCAGAGCTTCCAGCAGATTCGCGCCGAAAACTATTGATGTACGCCGCGCGAACAGCGCAACTTCAGTAGAATCCGCAGGCCTCCCGCCGCAACAGTGTAGCTTCCAGCTGACGCGGTAAGGGAGGCTTCTTTTTGCGGGCCAAAATGAAAAAAGGAGATTTCTTGCGAAATCTCCTTTTTGAAATCTGGTCGGGGTGAGAGGATTCGAACCTCCGACTCCTACGTCCCGAACGTAGTACTCTACCAGGCTGAGCTACACCCCGAATTTCCCGACTGTCGGCGCGTTACTTGTTGCGCTGAACTGTCAAGGCGAGGAACTGTAGCAGAGATTCTTTGAAATGTCCAGAGGGAAGTGCAGATAATTTTTGTTTTCCCATTTCAACTTCCTGTTGGGCACGCTCCAGGCACTTTGGCAAGGCGCCGCTTTGCATGACAATCCGAGAGATTTCCTCGAAGTCGCCGTCTCCGTTGCGAACCGCTTCACGGATGCGTTCACGATCCTCAGGCGTTGTCATCTGCATGGCGTAAAGCAAGGGCAGCGTCACTTTGCCTTCGCGCAGGTCGGCACCTAAATTCTTGCCGATGGTCGCGGCTTCTCCCTTGTAGTCGAGAATGTCGTCGGCAATCTGGAAGGCATTGCCCAGATGCAACGCGTAGGCGGCACACGCTTCTTCCATCTCCGGAGAAGCTTCGGCAATGGCGGCGGCCATGTGAGCGGCTGCTTTGAAAAGACAAGCCGTTTTGCGCTCAATCACGCCGAAGTAATCCGCTTCGGTGATGTCGGGGTTGTGCGCGTTGTTCATCTGCAGCACTTCGCCTTCGCTCAGACGGTTGGCGGCGTCGGCGAGCGCTTGCATGACTTTGAGGTTGCCCGCGCGCACCATCATTTGAAAAGAGCGGGTATAGAAAAAGTCGCCCACAAGGACGGCCGTGCCGTTGCCCCAACGAGCATTGGCCGTTTCACGGCCGCGTCGCATTTTGCCCTCGTCGACGACATCGTCGTGCATGAGCGTGGCTGTATGAAGAATTTCAATGACGGCGCCGAGATAGGCGGCTTTGGCGGGGTCGGCTCCCATGGCGCGGGCCATCAGGATGAGCAGCGCCGGGCGCATGCGTTTGCCGCCGGCGGCGGTGATGTAGTGCCCCACTTCGTCGACGCGGGAAACGGCGCTGGAGACTTCGCGCATGATGATGCGTTCGACCTCAAGCATGTCTTCGGCGATGGGGGCCAGAGCGCGGCGGGCGGCCGCTTGGATGTCTTCGGATTGGGACATTGTTGTCGTGAATCCCTAAAGGAGTGTTCTGAAACGAGAGGGGCCGGAATAACGCGCGAACCAACGGCTCAGTCATCGGCCGGCATCTCGCGGGGTTCGATCATTTTAGCGAGTCTCAGAGAAGTTTCATCTGCTGAGCGCGGTAGACGGCCTGGCTGCGGGAGTGGGCATCGAGCTTTCGATAGATGTTTTTGGCATGCGTACTCACCGTGGATTTCGACAGAGCCAGAATGTGGCCGATCTGGGAAAAAGAAATGCCTTTGGCAAGCAGCCTCAGGATGTCGAGTTCGCGAGCCGAGAGGGGATGTTCTTCGGGCATGCGGTGACGCTGATTTTCCCGACTTTGCAGCGAGCGCAAAACCGTGCGGGCCACAAGCGGACTGACCGGAGAGCCTCCCGCTTGCAAAACACGCAGGCAAGAGCACAGATTGGCCGTCGTGTCGGAAAAAAGGACGTAGCCGTTGGCGCCGCTTGTGATCGTGTGCATCACAATGTTGGCGTCGTCGCACCCCGAGGCGGCAAGTACCAGACAATCCGGGTTGCGTTTGTGCGCGGCGCGGATAATGTCGGCGGGACTGCCGTCGGGTAGCATGCTGTTGGTGACGATGAAGTCGACGGGCCGTTGGGCCAGATACGACAGAGCTTCACGTTTGCCGGCGACGGCACAGACAACATCCAAGGTCTTGTCGCGGGAGAGTTCCAGCACATGCCGCTGGCGCCGATACGACTCGGGCTCCACGATGAGCACGGTTCGTCTCGGGGCAGCGGGGGTTGCGTCTAAAGAGCGATCGGTCACGTCAGACAAGGTGTGCCTGAAGTTTTTCGGTGTCGACGGCAAAACTGCGGATGCCGGCGGCCAGTTTTTCGCTTGCGACGGCGCTCATGGTGAGCGCAAGCAGAAAGTCCGGTTCCGAAATTGAGATCGGAGCGGTGGCTTCAAGCCCCTCGGTCGTGAGAGCAGGCTGCACAACCGCGAAGGATGAGTCGAGTTCGGTGAGCAGCTTGGGCGAGATCGTGAGCAGATCGCAGCCGGCCAGCGCAAGAATTTCTCCTTTGTTGCGAAAGGAAGCTCCCATGATTTGCGTTTTGCTTCCGGCCGCCTTGAGGCGCTTATAGATGGCGGTGACGGATTGAACGCCCGGATCTTTGAGGCCGCTGTTGGCCGCTTCGTCCCAGCACGCGCCCTCGGAGGCTTTGAACCAGTCATAAATGCGGCCGACGAAGGGGCTGATCAGCGTGGCATGAGCTTGTGCGGCTGCTTCGGCCTGCGCCGTGCAGAAAATAAGCGTCATGTTGCAATGAATGCCTTCGGCTTCAAGCACACGGGCCGCTTCGCAGCCCTGCCAGGTTGCCGCGATCTTGATGAGAATGCGTTCTCGGGAAATGCCCATGGCTTCGTAAAGTCCGATGATGCGACGCGCTTTGGCAATCGTTGCGTTGGTGTCAAAACTCAGGCGTGCGTCGACTTCGGTCGAAACGCGTCCGGGAATGTGTTCGAGAATGGCTGCGCCAAACCCAGTGAGTACACGATCAATTCTCTCTTGAGCCGTCTCATTGACACTGCGGGCGGCTTCAAGAATGTGGCCGTACTTGCCGCCCGTAGCCGCCTTCAGAATCAAGGACGGATTGGTGGTGGCTTCGGTGGGTTTGAGTTGCGCGATGGCATCAATGTCGCCCGTATCGGCAACCACGACCGTCATGGATTTCAATTGTTCGAGTTCACTTGCTTGCTGCATCGTTGTGCTCTTTTTTTGAAAAAAGTCGGAATTCGGTTGAGCGCGGAGACGAAAACGCCACCGACTGATAAGACGCAAAACCGGCGAGCCGACGCGTCTGAGCCGATGATTTTGCAGGAGGATTTCGTCCGATACGGCCCAGCCTCCAAGGTATAATAGATCAATTTTAGCCTGAGCTCGGAGAGCTCTGATTCTCAGGCAAAATGTTTTGTCGAGGGAAATCCACGATCTGCTCGCAAGAGCCTGTGAATTTTCCGAACAAAGCTCAAACCAATCGAGTCAGTTCAAGAACAAAGATAGGGAGGAACCTTGAGTCTGATTATCACAGATACGCGTCCGCAAGCAGCCCTCGTGCTTGCCGACGGCGAAGTCTTTCTCGGTCGCGGATTCGGTGCGTCGGGAAGCGTGACGGCCGAAGTGGTATTCAATACGGCCATGACAGGCTATCAGGAAATTGTGACCGACCCGAGCTATACGGGACAGATTGTGACACTGACGTACCCGCACATCGGCAATGTCGGCGTCAATGCGCAGGATGAGGAAAGCGGTGCCGTTTGTGCCGCAGGTCTGATCATTCGCAGCGAAAGTCCGGTGGTGAGCAACTTCCGCTCGGAACAGAGCCTTTCGGATTACCTGCGTCAGGCAGGTGTTGTCGGTCTTTGCGATATCGATACCCGTAAGCTCACTCGTATTCTGCGAACCAAGGGCGCGCAAGCCGGCACGATTGTGGTGGCCGCTAACGGCACGCTTACGCCTGAAGAAATCCAAGCGGCCGGCCGAGCTGCAGCGCAGTGGGGTTCCATGGTCGGTCGTGACCTTGCGTCCGAAGTGACCTGCAAGGCACCCTATGAATTCAAGGAAGGCACCTGGACGCTTACCGCCAACGACGGAACGCCCGGATTCAAGAAACTTCAGAACCCGACCTACAAGGTTGTCGCTTACGACTTCGGCGTCAAGCGCAACATTCTGCGTCTGATGGTCGATCGCGGTATTGAGCTCACCGTTGTGCCGGCTCGTACGCCCGTGCAAGATGTGCTTGCCATGAATCCCGACGGCGTCTTCCTTTCAAACGGCCCGGGCGACCCCGAACCCTGCACGTACGCCATTGAAGCGGCCCGCGAGTGCCTGAAGCGCCGCATTCCGCTTTTCGGCATCTGCCTGGGTCATCAGATCATGGGACTGGCAGCCGGCGGCAAAACTCTCAAGATGAAGTTTGGTCATCACGGCGCCAATCATCCGGTGCTCGACAAACACAGCGGTCGCGTACACATCACAAGCCAGAACCACGGCTTTGCGGTGGATGCGGACACATTGCCCGAGAACGTCGAAGTCACGCACGTGAGTCTTTTCGACGGTTCGCTGCAGGGGATGCGCTTTATCGACGCTCCTGCCATGAGTTTTCAGGGACACCCGGAAGCTTCGCCCGGTCCGCACGATATCGAGACGCTTTTTGACAAGTTTGTTGAATTGATGAAAAGCGCTCGCGCATAAAGAAGCAGACGCTATAAAGAAACGAAGCAGCAACATGAACGCAGTTGATCACGTCAAGGCCGCTCTGACGGACGCGCAAAACGCGCTTGCCGCCCTGATTGAAAACGAAGCCATGCTTGAGACCATCGCTCAGGCCGCGCATGTCATTGCCCAAAGCCAGCGTCAGGGAGGCGCTGTTTACTCCTGCGGCAACGGCGGCAGCTTGTGCGACGCCATGCACTTTGCCGAAGAAATGACGGGGCGTTACCGTCAAGACCGCAAACCCTATCGGGCGGCGGCCATTTCCGACGTCTCTCACATGGCCTGCGTCGGCAACGACTACGGTTACGAGCACGTGTTCTCGCGCTGGATCGAAGCAATGGGTACCGACAAGGACGTGCTAATTGCCATTACCACCTCGGGGACGAGCAAAAACATTGTGGCGGCAGCCAAGGCCGCCAAAGCCAAGGGCGTGACCGTGGTGGCTCTGACCGGCAAGTTCGGCTCTCCGATCACGGAATTGGCCGATATTGCCGTGGTGACGCCTGCGGGCCGATGGGCCGACCGCGTTCAGGAACTGCACATCAAAGTGATTCATATTCTGATCGAACTCATCGAGCGTGAGCTCGACGCTCAGAACTACAACGAAGGCGCGTAAAACATGCCTAAACGTACAGACATCAAAACCATCATGATTCTCGGGGCCGGTCCGATCATCATCGGGCAGGCCTGCGAGTTCGACTACTCGGGTGCACAGGCTTGCAAGGCTCTCAAGGAAGAGGGCTACCGCGTGGTTCTCGTCAACTCCAACCCGGCCACCATCATGACCGATCCGGTGATGGCCGATGCGACCTATATCGAGCCTCTGAACTGGAAAGTGCTCGAGCGCATCATTGCCAAGGAAAAGCCGGACGCCATTTTGCCGACCATGGGCGGTCAGACGGCTTTGAACCTTGCCATGGACTTGAACCGCGAAGGCATCCTTGAAAAATACGGCGTGGAGCTGATCGGTGCCAAGCCCGACGTGATCGACAAGGCTGAAGACCGCCAGCGCTTTAAGGAAGCCATGGAAAAGATCGGTCTGGAGTCGGCTCGTTCCGGCATTGCCTATTCCATGGCCGAAGCTCTGGAAGTGCAGCAGCGCGTTGGGTTCCCTGCCGTGATTCGTCCGTCCTTTACGCTGGGCGGCTCAGGCGGCGGCATTGCTTACAACATGCAGGAATTCGTGGAAATCTGCGAGCGAGGTCTGGCGCTTTCGCCCACCCATGAGTTGCTCATTGAAGAGTCTCTCTTGGGCTGGAAAGAGTACGAGATGGAAGTCGTGCGCGACAAGGCCGACAATTGCATCATCATCTGCTCGATCGAAAACCTTGACCCGATGGGGATTCACACGGGCGATTCGATCACGGTGGCGCCGGCTCAGACGCTCACGGATCGCGAGTACCAATTGTTGCGCGACGCTTCCATTGCCGTGTTGCGCGAAATCGGCGTGGATACGGGCGGCTCCAATGTGCAGTTTGCGGTGAATCCGAAAAACGGCCGTCTGATCGTCATCGAAATGAATCCGCGCGTGTCGCGCTCCTCGGCACTGGCCTCGAAGGCAACGGGGTTCCCGATTGCCAAGATCGCCGCTAAGCTTGCCGTGGGCTATACGCTTGACGAGCTTAAAAACGACATCACGGGCGGCGCAACCCCCGCGTCGTTTGAGCCCACCATTGACTACGTGGTCACCAAGGTGCCGCGTTTTGCCTTCGAGAAATTCCCGCAGGCCAACGATCGCCTGACGACGCAGATGAAGTCCGTGGGCGAAGTGATGGCCATCGGCTCGACCTTCCAGGAATCCATCCAGAAAGCCCTGCGCGGTTTGGAAACCGGCAAGGACGGCTTTACGCCGATTTCGAACGATCGTGAAGAAATCGTCCACGAAATCAGCGAAGCCGGTCCCGAGCGCATCTTCTATGTGGCAGACGCTTTCCGCATCGGCATGACGCTCGATGAAGTGCATCAGATGACCGACATCGACATGTGGTTCCTTGTGCAGATCAAGGAACTCATTGATATTGAAAAGCGCGTGGCACAGGTCAAGTTGGAAGACATCACCAAGGAAGAAATGCTCTTTCTCAAGAAGAAGGGCTTTTCGGACAAGCGATTGGCGAGCGTTCTCGGCGTAAAGGAAGCCGATGTTCGCCGTCGTCGTCACGCACTGGATGTGCATCCGGTCTACAAGCGCGTCGATACGTGCGCGGCCGAATTCGAAACCCGTACGGCCTACATGTATTCGACCTATCAGGACGAGTGCGAGGCCATGCCGACCGATCGCAGGAAGATCATGGTTTTGGGCGGCGGTCCCAATCGCATCGGGCAGGGCATCGAGTTTGACTACTGCTGCGTACATGCGGCAATGGCACTACGCGAAGACGGCTACGAAACGATCATGGTCAATTGCAACCCCGAGACCGTTTCGACCGACTACGATACGTCCGATCGTTTGTATTTCGAACCGGTGACGCTCGAAGACGTGCTCGAAATTTGCCGCATCGAAAAGCCAGAAGGCGTGATCGTGCAGTATGGCGGCCAGACGCCCCTGAAGATTTGCCGTGCGCTTGAAGCCGAAGGCGTGAGGATCGTCGGCACGAGTACCGACGCCATTGATTGCGCCGAGGACCGCGAGCGCTTCCAGAAGCTCATCAACGAACTCGGTTTGCGTCAGCCGCCCAACGCCACCTGCCATACGCAGGAAGCGGCTCTGGAAGCGGCCGAACGTATCGGCTATCCGATCGTGGTGCGTCCGAGTTATGTGCTCGGCGGCCGCGCGATGGACATCGTGCACAATGCCAAGGAATTGACGCGCTACATGCACGAAGCCATCGTGGTGAGTGAAGACAGCCCCGTGCTGCTCGATCACTTCCTCGACGATGCCGTGGAAATGGACGTTGACGCCGTGTGCGACGGCAACGAAGTGCGTATCGGCGGCCTGATGCAGCACGTGGAAGCTGCGGGTGTGCATTCGGGTGACTCGGCCTGCTCGCTGCCGCCTTACAGTCTGCGTAAGGATATTCTCGACGAAGTGCGCCGCGAAACGACGCTGATGGCCAAGGCCCTGGGCGTTGTGGGCCTGATGAACGTGCAGTTTGCCATCAAGGGGGCCGTGACGGAAAACCCGCTTGTGTACGTGCTCGAAGTCAATCCGCGTGCTTCGCGTACGGTGCCGTTTGTGTCGAAAGCCACGGGCGAACCGCTCGCGAAGATTGCAGCGCGCTGCATGGTGGGCAAAACCTTTGCCGAACAGGGGGCCAAGGTGGAAGTGACGCCGTCTCGCATCTGCGTGAAGGAAGCGGTGTTCCCGTTTGCCAAGTTCTTGGGCGTGGATCCGGTCTTGGGACCGGAAATGCGCTCCACGGGCGAAGTGATGGGCGTGGGTAAGACCTTCGGTGAAGCGCTCTTTAAGAGCCAGTTGGGTTCCGGATCGATTCTGCCGCCTGCGGGCACCGTCTTTATTTCCGTGCGTGATGAAGACAAGCCGCGCGCCATTGTGGTCGCTTCCGAATTGCTCGACAAGGGATACAGCCTGGTGGCTACGCGCGGCACCGCTGCCGCGCTTGCCAAGGCCGGCATTCCCTGCAAGGTCGTCAACAAGGTCTCCGAAGGCCGTCCGAGCGTGATCGACAAGATCAAGAACCACGAGATTCAGCTGGTGATCACCACGAGCAACGAATCCCGCGGCGAAATCAGCGACGCGCGCGACATCCGTATGGCGGCTTTGGCCAATCGCGTGACTTATTACACGACGATTGCGGGCGGCCGCGCTGCCGTTGAGGGCATCAAGCACTTGACGGACGCTCAGGTTTGCTCGCTGCAGGAAATGTACGCTGAAGCTGCCAAAGCCTAAAGCGGTTTTTCCAAACGTAACAAAGCCTGTCCAGAGTGCCGGACTCTTCACCGAAGAGCCCGGCACAATGTAAAATTGCGCCCTTCTAAGAAGGGCAAAATTCTTTTTTCAAGTCAAAACAAAGATATGCAACAGCGAATTCCGATTACCGCCGCCGGTGCCGAAAAGTTGAAGGCTGAGCTCGACGAATTGAAACGCGTCAAGCGTCCGGCCGTTGTGCAGGCGATTGCCGAAGCGCGCGAAAAGGGTGACCTTTCCGAAAACGCCGAGTACGATGCCGCCAAGGAAATGCAGGGCCACATTGAAGGCCGTATTGCGGAACTTGAAGGCAAGATTCCCGCGTTGCAGATCATTGATCCGAAGACGCTGCAGGCCGGTGACCGCATTGTGTTTGGCGCGACGGTAGAGCTTGAAGACGAAGACGGCAAGATCAATGTCTACCAGATCGTGGGCGATGATGAAGCCGACATCAAGCAAAACCGTATTTCTGTCTCGAGCCCCGTGGCTCGCAGTCTTATCGGTAAGTACGAAGGCGATGAGGTGACGTGTCCGGCTCCGAAGGGACTGATTCACTACGCGATTGTGTCGGTGAAGTACATTTGATCGTCACCGGTAGATTTGCAGTCCGAGCGAGCGCTGAGGAAGAGATTCCGAGGCGCTCGTATCGTTTGGTGGGTTTCGAATTTGCCTCTATCATTGGCAAAGTTTTCTCGTTTGCCCGCAAATGCTGAAAGCGATCCAACGATAGGAGCCGAATATGCAAGGCGCGAAGTTGGCAGAGGTTCTCCGGCAGCGAATCTGACACGCCTAAGGTTATTCGAATAATCTCAGCAGATAAGGCAAAAGAAACGGTGCGGCAAAAGCCGTGAAAAGACCGGTTAATCCCATGGCCAACCCGGAGAAGGCACCGGTATCGCGATTCATTTGAAAGGCTGTTGCGGTGCCGACGCCGTGGGCAGCCAAACCGATGGAAAAGCCGCGAACCGCATCGTCTTTTTCACGAAGAATTCCCAACAAGCCGCGAGCCATCAGGGAGCCCACAACACCGGTGATCACGACCAGTGCTGCAGTCAGAGCCGGGATGCCGCCGAGGTGTTCGCTTACTGCCATGGCAATCGGAACAGTGACGCTCTTGGGCGCAAGTGAAATCATGGTTTCGGGGGAGGCTCCGAGCGCTCCGGCGATCAGGACCGCCGAGACAATGGCGACTGTGCCACCTGCCACAAGTCCGCAGGTGAGCGCCACCCACATTTTCGCCAGACGCAGACGTTGTTCGTAGAGCGGAACGGCCAAGGCAACCGTTGCGGGGCCCAGCAGAAAATTGATGTGCTGTCCGCCGTTGATATACGTCTTGTAGTCGGTGCCGGTGACTTCAAGCGTTACGACAAGCAAAACGATGGCAACCAGCAACGGCGTACATATGGTTTTGTAGCCGCTTTTCTTGTAAACCCACATGCCGAATGCGTAGGCCAAAAGCGTAGCGCAGAGCCACAGAGCCGGATCGGCAAGCAGGGTGTCGGCCGTCAAACCGAAACGCGAGAGAATCGACTCAAGCACGGCGCTTCTCCTTGGTGTTGGACCCCTTCAGCAGGTGCGCAACCAAACGTGTTACCAAAACGGTCGTAACCATGGCAAGGATGGAGGATCCGATGATAGACGCCGTAATCGGCAACCATTCGGCCTGAAGACGATCAACGTGTTCAATGATGCCGACGCCGGCCGGGACAAACAAAAGCGCGAAGTGAGCAAGCAGTACGTTGACGACGGGCAGCGTCTTTTCCAGAAGACCGTTGACCGTCATCAGAGCAAAAAGAAAAAGCACCATGCCCATTACGGGGCCGGGAACCGGCAACCCGAAGAGCGTTACAAGTAAAAGCCCTGCCAACTGAAAAGACAGCAGCAGGGCAATTGTCAGAATCATTTGGTATGAGTCCTGCGAACCGAGAAAGTTCGCAATACTAATCCGTTTCTTTCATGTCGCGCAGGTTGCGGCGAAGAATTTTTCCGACGGCGGTCTTCGGCAGTGCTTTGACGAAGACGATCGTGCGAGGGCACTTGTAGCCGGTAAGACGTGCACGGCAGTACTTCACAACGTCGTCGCGGGTGAGCGCGGGATCCTTTTTCACGATCACAGCCTTCACCATTTCGCCGACGCGCGGATTGTTGACGCCGACAACACCGCATTCGAGCACGCCCGGCATTGAGGCAATCACGCTTTCGATTTCATTGGGATAGACGTTAAGGCCATTCACAATGATCAGATCTTTTTTGCGGTCCGTGATCGTGATTGTGCCGCGTGCGTCCATAAAGCCCACGTCGCCCGTGCGCAACCACCCGTCGACGAGAACATTGGCCGTTTCTTCCGGTTTTTCCCAGTAACCGGCCATAACCTGCGGACCCTTGACGCAGATTTCGCCCGTGTGCTCAGCGATTTTTTCCGGATCGGAACATACGCCGAGGTCAACGAACTGTTCGCCGCGGATGGACACAAGAGTGGAAGGCAGGGGGTAACCGACGGAGCCGTCCCAGGGGGCGTCGGGCAGGTTACCGCACACGCCGGGGCTGGTTTCCGTGAGACCATAAGCTTCCAGAATGTGGCAGCCGGTGGCGTTGTACCATTTTTCAGCAACGGTACGCTGCACCTGAGCGCCGCCGCCCACGGTCATCTTGAGACGCGTGAACTTGTGTTGCTTGAATTCCTTGTTGTTGACGAGGGCGTTAAAGAGGGTGTTGACACCCGGAATGATCGAGAAGTCCCACTTCTTGATGAGTTCGACCAGGCCGGGAATGTCACGCGGATTGGGAACCATCACCTGAGTGGCGGCAAATTTGGAAAAGCACAGCGTCGCGGTGAAGCTGAAGATGTGATAGAGCGGCAGAGCGGTCATGGCCACTTCTTTGCCCATTTCAAACGTTTGGCTGATCCAGGTGCCCGTCTGTTCGACGTTGGCAAGCACGTTGCGGTGCGTGAGCATGGCGCCCTTGGCAACTCCCGTGGTGCCGCCTGTGTACTGTAGCAGCGCAACGTCGGTGTTTTTGAGTTCCACCGGAGTAAAGCCTTTCGCGCGGCCGATTGAAAGTGCCTTGCGGAAGTTGATGTGACCAGGGAGACTGAATTCCGGGACCATCTTTTTGACGTAGCGCACGACAAAATCGGCGGCGGTGCGCTTAAGCCAGGGAAGCATGTCGCCCACCTTGGTGGTCACGATGTGCTTGACGGGCGTTTCCGAGAGCGTGTTTTGCAGCGTCTTGGCGAAGTTTTCAATGATGATGATGGCTTTGGCACCGCTGTCGGCAAGCTGATGACCAAGTTCGTGCGAGGTGTAGAGAGGGTTGACGTTGACCGCAATCATGCCCGCGCGCAGGATGCCTAAAAGGCTGATGATGTACTGCTGCAGATTGGGCATCATGATGGCCACGCGATCGCCCGGCTTCATGTCGGGCAACGACTGCAGGTAGCCTGCAAAGTCCTTCGAGAGATCGCAGATTTCCCGGTAGGTAAGCACCTTATCCATGCAGATGAAGGCAGGTTTGTCGCCGTAGGTTTCGGCAACCGTATCGAAGAGCGCCGGGATGGAAGCGAACCGATCGGGATTGATTTCGGCAGGAAAGCCTTCGGGATAGTGCTTGAGCCAGGGAAGAGAGGTCTCGGACATGGATGAGTGATCCTTCTTGTAACGTTGTGTCAGGGCGAGACGCTGCGACACATCGCCTTATTTCAGTCAATCGGGTGGTGACGCCGGTTGTCTGACAAGCGTCACGCAAATACGCTCAACGACGGGGCGAGCGGCGGGCCTGCAGTTTGTCGAGCTGCAGACAGTGGCGCGCGTAGGCTTTGACGTCGTTGTAGTCGGTGTAGTCGATGGCGACGCTCGAATCCGTGGGACCGTTGGTGATCTTCATGATGATGCGGATCATCATGCGCTCGAAGAAGTTCCAATTGGGGTAGTCCACCTTGCCGGCAAAGCACTTCAGATCGCGGGGTTTCCAGGCGCTGCGTTTGACGAACTTCTGCAGATAACGGTTACCTTCGGGCGTTGCCTTTTCGGGCGAGCGGGCCACGACGGTGACGTTAAAGAAGCTGTTGGGGCGCGACTCGATTTCGTTTTTGTACATCGAGCAGAATTCCCAGACGATCTTGTTGTAGACGCCGTACACGATGGGAGAACCCACGATCACGATGTCGTATCTTGCCCAATCCACACCTTCGCGGACAGCCTCCATCATGTCCACCATGTCGCACGCATGTCCCTCGGCAACAATCGTTTCCATGATGGTGCGTGCGATGCGGGCCGTGTGGCCGGCGTGACTGTAATAAGCGACGAGAACGTGATGAGACATTGCGATTCCAACTGAGTCTGCAGGAAAGGCGAGCCAAATCGACTCAACCTTCTAATTTAATTTGTATCCACGGCAAAAGGGATAAGGCGAAAAATCGGTACAAACCCGATTGTTACGCTCGAATTTTAGCGGTCGCCCGATGAAAATTGGACAAAACAAGCCGGCGGCGGCCTTTTTGGCGTATTTTCGCCTACCGAGGTTTTCTGAAGCTGAACGGCGTTCAATCGAGCCAAAATTTCCCGACAGGCGACGCCGATCAAAATTCCCTTAAAAAATCTTGGAAAAACAGCGGTTCGCTGACTAAAATGGCGCCTTCACTAAACGGTTGCGTGAAAAATGAATCGACAATCGGGTCGAATGCGCCGCAGCCGCTATTTATCACCAACCCAACCCCAGCACGGCCTGCTGATCTTTTTGTTGTTCTGCCGTGCTCTACAGGATTTATGGCAAAAGAAGATCTGATTGAAATGTCGGGCCAGGTGCTCGAAGTTCTCCCCGACGCCCGCTATCGTGTCAAGCTTGAAAACGGTCACGAGCTCATCGCCTACACCAACGGCAAGATGCGCAAGCACCACATTCGCATCCTCGCCGGCGACAAGGTTTCGCTCGAGCTCTCTCCTTATGACCTCACCAAGGGCCGTATTACCTTCCGCCACATCGAAGGTCGTCCCTCTCCGGCTCCGGCTGCCGGCAACCAGTCGCGTCGCCGTTAATTCTTCCTGCCGACGGTCATGCAGCATTTTGTTCTGACGTACCGTTACGTTGACGACTACATGGCTCGGCGCGACGCTTATCGTGCCGAGCATCTCGCGCGCCTGCAAAAGGCTGTCGACGACGGTTTTGTGCTGGCGGTCGGCGTTTTGCCTGAGAGTCTCTCGGCTCTCATTGTCTGCTACGCAAACTCGGCCGACGAAGTGCGCGCGTTTGCCAAAGACGATCCTTATAACCACGCAGGGCTCATTACATCCTTTGAAGTTGAGCCCTGGATGGTGGCCGTCGGATTGCCCGCGATCGTCAAGCCGCAATGACTGCAGACGAAGATCAATCCCTGCAATTGCCGCCTGCGGTCGGCGTCTCTTCAATTCTGCGCCGCATCAAGGGCGGCTTGAATCGTCTGGGATTGATTCGCATCGAAGGCGAAATCCATTCCATCAAACCCTATCCGTCCGGTCACGTCTATCTGGATCTCAAGGACAACGAAGACGAGGCGATTTTGCATTGCGTGATCTGGCGCCGCAATGCCTATCGATTGGAGAGACTGCCCAATCAGGGTGATGCGGTGGTTCTCACCGGCACGCTTGATGTCTTTGAGGTGCGGGGTCAATTGCAATTCAACGTCGTTGCCGTGCAGGCTGCCGGCGACGGTGCGCTTTTTGCCAAATTCGAAGCGCTCAAACGCAAGCTTTTGGCCGAAGGTCTCTTTGACGCTTCGCTTAAAAAAGAATTGCCGCGCTATCCGCAGACGGTTGGCGTGGTCACAAGCACCGAAACGGCGGCGCTTCAGGATGTTCTCAAAACCCGGGCCAATCTCGCTCCCTGGGTTCCCTTTGTCATCTATCACGCGGGGGTTCAGGGGGAGTCGTCCGAATCGGAGCTTCTCTGCGCACTTCAAAAGGTCCGAGAAAAGAACGAAGTTGACGTGCTGTTGCTTGTGCGAGGCGGGGGCTCTCTGGCCGATCTCTGGAGTTTTAATTCCGAAGCGCTTGCCAGAGAATTGCGGGCGATGCCGATGCCGGTTGTCACAGGTATCGGACATGAGACCGATTTTACGATCGCCGATATGGCTGCCGACGTGAGAGCCCCGACGCCGACTGCTGCCTGTTCTTTGGTGCTGCAGCACTGGGCTGCGGCGCCGCAATGGCTTTCCACGTTGCAGACGCGTCTTGAAACGGCCATGCATTCCGGACTGCGTTTGAGTAAGGCGCAACTCACTCAGGCCGCCCGTTTGCAGTCGGCTATGCAAAACGCCATCTTGAGATGGCAGGCGCGTCTGCCGGCTCAAAAAGAGTGGCGTGAGCGTTATGAGCGCTATCTCGACGCACTCACCGAACGGCTCGATCGCAATGCGATGGCTCTGGCGGCCGAACGACGCGTGACGCTGCAAGCGGCTTCAGGCAAGGTCGCGTTGGCGCAGATGAATCTGCGGCGAGTGCGTCCCTCTTTCGGGCAAGCGCAGGCCGAGACCGTGCATCTTGAACAACGCCTGAAGCAATCCGTTTGTTTGCGTATTGAAGCCATGCGTGCAGAACTCGAGCGATTCACTCTCTCTTTGAACGCTTTGGACATCACCAAAACGTTGGCACGCGGCTTTTCTCTGACGACCGACAGTCAAGGTCGTCCGGTGCGCGCTGCCGAACAGCTCACCGAAGGCGAAATGGTATCCATTCTGTTCGAGAAAGGATCGGTGCGCGCACAGGTGACCGAACGCAAGCCCAAATTTTGAAAAAATTTCCTTTAAAAAGAAAGGAATTTACGTTCGGCGAGCGTTGTTGCACGGAATCCCGAAGATTTCGGACTATTATCTGTTAGTGACAAAGGGCGTTTCGTGAGGCAGTAATGGATCGTGTCCGATCCGGCCTCCATCCCCGGAGGGCAATTTTGGAGCTCACGCGCCCTGTATGCAGAGAAATCCGATCGATAACCGATTCTCGAGGAGAAGTCCAATGAGCCAGTTCGTTTTGCCCAAGCTTGATTATGAAATGGACGCCCTTGCCCCGGCCATCAGCAAGGAAACGCTGGAATTCCACTACGGCAAACATCACCAGACCTACATCAACAATCTCAACAGTCTCATCAAAGGCACGATGTACGAAGCCGAGTCCTTGCGTGAAATCATCAAGACGAGTCAGGGCCCGATCTTCAACAATGCTGCTCAGACCTACAACCACGCTTTCTACTGGAAGTGCCTGACCCCCAATGGCGGCGGCCAGCCGACCGGTGCGTTGCTGGAAGCCATTGTCAAGCAGTGGGGTTCTTTCGAGGGCTTCGTGGCGGACTTCTCGGCCAAGGCAGCCAACAACTTCGGTTCCGGTTGGACGTGGCTCGTGAAGCGCCTTGACGGTCAGCTTGAAATCTATTCGACTTCCAACGCCGGCACGCCTCTGACGGAACATTTGAAGCCCTTGATGGTTATCGACGTTTGGGAACACGCCTATTACATTGATTATCGCAACGCTCGCGCCGGATACATCCAGGCCTTCTTTGACAAGCTCGTCAATTGGGACTTCGTGCAGCGTCGCTTCAACGGTGAACCGTGCGACTGCGACTGCCGCGGGGAAGAAGGCTGCTGCTGCGGATCCTGCGGTTGCGGCGCCTAAAAACGCATAGACAATTCGGACGCGCATCTCGTGTTTGGTGCGCGTCGCCGTCTCCGGCGATAACGGAACAAAGAGAGGCAGTTCGATTCGGTTCGTTCTGCTTCTTTTGTTGTCAAAACGAACGATCAAAGCACCAGTGAGAGTGCTTATTGGGCGGCGGTATCGGCGCTTGTGTGTTTGCAGTAGCGATTGTCCGCAAGTGCCGGGATCAGGGTGCCTGCCTTGACGTTGTTGCGGGCAAACCAGCCGGCGTTCATTTCGATGACACGGGAGGCGGCAACACGGGAATGGTGCAGTTCAAGGGAGCCTTTTTGCATCGAGACGATCTGCGTGATGCGACCGCACGCATCGATAAAGGCCGCATCCAGATCAATCAGGGTGTTTTTCATCCACATGGCGGTGGGACGCGGTGCGGCAAAAACAAAGAGCATGCCGTGATCGGCCGGAAGATAGGAGCGGTTCATCAGACCGGTGCGGTGCTCAACTGAGGTGCGCGCGACTTCGAGTTCGACAATCTTGTCGCCGATCTTAACGGCAATGGTTTCATCAAATGTCTGCGCTGCAAGCGCACAACTGATGAACGAGAATGTCAGACCGAGAAAAAAACGCGACATGATGAACAATGAAGGAAAGGAAAAACGCCCTAGGTAATATATCGTATATTTGCGCTCTTGCGAAGTGGTGTTGTTGCCGATTGTGTGTCCGACAAAGCACACGATGCAAAAAGACAAGTCCGCCATGCGCGTGAAAGCTGCAAGATGGCGTAATGTTGAACATTGAAAAAGAGAATTTGCGTCGCTGTAAACGCCTAAAACCGCCAACGGACGCGAAGACTCCTACGAAATCAAACCAACATATAAAAAGAGGAAAGATATGGCACAGGGAGTGGTCAAGTGGTTTAACGACGTCAAGGGCTTTGGTTTCATTACGCCCGATGAGGGCGGCGAAGAGCTTTTTGCTCATTTTTCCGCCATCGAGATGAAAGGGTTCAAGAGCCTCAAGGAAGGTCAAAAGGTGACCTTTGAAGTTGTCGAAGGCCCCAAGGGCAAGCAGGCCACGCACATTAAGCCGGTCGAAGAGTGAGTTTTGGCAAAGGCGGGCGGATCGCGTGTTCTGCCGGCCGATGTCTGTCAACAAAAGCGTAATAAAAACAAGGTGGTTGCCGGTGTTCGGACATTGGCAATTCTTTGCTTGATCGTGTATTATTGCGCGTCTGATTTTCACCGTGCTTTCAGTTTCCCCGTTTTCCACTGGACTGATGGCGACAAGCGGCAAAAAGAAAATCAACAAGAAATTCCCGGTAAAAGGCACTGAATTCGGTGCACGGCGAAGTTAGAACGCAGTGCGCTTCGGTGGTTTTTGCCTCGTTTTTGTTTATTGACGCGAGCAGGCCGTTTAACAGCTCCAACCTGTGCAAAGTGCAGGCGCCACCCTGTGCGAGGCGGTTCGAAACTCATCTGCTGCGTCCTTTTGTGAATCAGGTGACAACAATGAAGACCTTCTCTGCCAAGCCGCTCGAAGTACAGCGCGACTGGTACGTGGTCGATGGCAGCGACAAGGTGCTTGGCCGCCTTGCTGCCGAAATCGCACTCCGCTTGCGCGGCAAGCACAAGCCCGAATACACGCCGCATGTCGATACGGGCGACTACATCGTCGTGATCAACGCTGACAAGCTCAAGCTGTCTGCTGAAAAGGCCGGTAAGAAGACGTACTACCGTCACACCGGCTATCCGGGCGGTATCTACGAAACCACCTTCAAGGAAATGCAGGCCAAGCACCCCGGCCGTGCTCTCGAAATCGCGGTCAAGGGTATGCTCCCGAAGGGCCGTCTCGGCTACGCCATGATCAAGAAGCTCAAGATCTACGCCGGCGCCGAACACCCGCACACCGCACAGCAGCCCAAGGTTCTTGACATTTAAGGTGGAAAAAAGATGATCGGTAACTACAACTACGGCACCGGCCGTCGCAAGAGCTCTGTGGCTCGCGTTTTCATCAAGCGTGGCACGGGCAAGATCGTGATCAACGGCCGTGATCTCAACGAATTCTTCAAGCGCGAAACCGGCCGCATGATCGTCATGCAGCCCCTGCAGCTCACCGAAAATGTCGAAACGTTCGACATCATGGTGAACGTGACCGGCGGCGGCGAATCCGGCCAGGCCGGTGCTGTGCGCCACGGCATCACCCGCGCCCTGATTGACTACGACGCCGGTCTCAAGCCCGTTCTGTCGGCTGCCGGCCTCGTGACCCGCGACGCCCGCGAAGTCGAACGTAAGAAGGTTGGTCTGCGCAAGGCCCGCCGCGCCAAGCAGTTCAGCAAGCGCTAATCGTTCATTCGCAAGCGTTTTGCCTCGGTATACTTTTGCAAACTTTGGTTTGCGAAGAAAGCCGGGGCAAGAAGCGCAAAAACCGTCTCCCTTCCCCGGGCGGCGGTTTTTTTATGCTCGTTGCCGGAAGGTTTTCTTTTTGCCAAAGACATCACAACAAAAGAGTCTTCGGGGAGTTTTCGACATGCAAGAAAAGGACATCAAGGCCGGTATCGTGGGAGGAACAGGCTACACCGGTGTGGAACTATTGCGTTTGCTGAGCCGCCATCCCAACGTCAAGGTTTGCGCCATCACGTCGCGCAAGGATGCGGGAACCAAGGTGACGACCATGTATCCGTCGCTTCGGGGCTTTATGGATGATCTGGTCTTTACGACACCCGAAGAAGCCGAACTCACCGCTTGCGACGTGGTGTTTTTTGCAACGCCGCACGGAGTGGCAATGAGCATGGCACGTGAATTGACCGCTGCCGACGTCAAAATCATTGATCTGGCGGCCGACTTCCGTTTGCGCAATACGGGTGAGTTCAAGACCTGGTACAAGCTTGATCACGCTTGTCCGGATCTGCTGGAAGAATCGGTCTACGGGCAACCTGAAACCATGCGCGAGAAGATGAAGGACGCTCGGATTCTCGGTATGGCGGGCTGCTACCCGACCTCCATCGAGCTTGGACTGTTGCCCCTGATGGAATACGAAAAGGGGCATCCGGGAACGTTTGATTTGAAGACCATCATTGCCGACAGCAAGTCAGGAATTTCCGGCTCCGGCAAGAAGGCTGACGTGTCGATCATCACCGCCGAAATGTCGGATAACTTCCATGCTTATGGTCTCAAGGGGCATCGTCATACGCCCGAGATTGAGCAGCAGCTGAAGATCCTAGCCGGTACGGACGATCTGAAGCTCACGTTTGTGCCGCACCTGTTGCCGACCATTCGAGGGATTCATTCGACGATCTATATTCGCCTGAAGGACGCGTCGACCGAGATTGACCTTCAGAAACTTTATGAAGATCGCTTTGCCGATGAGTATTTTGTGGATGTGATGCCGGCCGGATCCACGCCTGAAACGCGAAGCGTGCGAGGCTCCAATTTCCTGCGCTTGGCTGTTCATCGACCGGGGAACGGTGATCTGATCGTCGTGCTAGCGGTGGAAGACAATCTGGTTAAGGGAGCTGCGGGTCAGTCCGTGCAGGCGATGAACATTCTCTTCGGGTTGGATGAAAAGACGGGACTGGATGCACCGGCGTTGGTGCCGTGACAGTGTGACTCAAAAAATCTTCAGTACATTGAAGAATTTTTGCGGTCAACGATGCAGGGCCATTCCAGATCGATGACGGAAATGTTTGCCGCAGGTGCATTGCAAAATTGCAAACAACAGCTGACACTGGTAAATCTCTAATGCATTTTTTCGAGGCTCTTCAAGGATTTTCCGTATAATCCGTAAGCTTTGCAGTGCACGCCGGCGGCGTCGCGCGAGAAGATTTTTAACGAGAAAACTTTAAAAGAGGTAAGAAGTGTTTTTCATTTCTGACGCAATGGCTCAGACCGCAGGTGCGGCCGCTGCCGGTGGTACCGGCGGTTTGCTGATGCAGATCATTCCGATCATTCTGATTTTTGTTGTGTTCTGGTTCTTCCTGATCCGTCCGCAGCAAAAGCGCCAGAAGGAACATCAGAAGATGTGCGAAGCGCTTACCAAGGGCGATGAAATCGTAACGATCGGCGGTTTGGCCGGCCGTATCGCCGAAGTGAGCGAACAGTATGTCGTGATCGAAATCAGCCGCGTTGAAGGCAATCCTGTGACGATCACGATGCAGCGCGGCGCCGTGCAGACGGTTTTGCCCCGCGGCACGCTCAAGTCAATCGACAAGTAAAAGCGGCTTTTATGCAGCGGGCGGGCCGTATCCGACAAAAAAGGATATGGCTGACGCCCGCTTTGCCGTTTAGTTAATGCACCGCAATTGGTTAATGACCTGTTGCGGTTGTTGCGCAAAAAACGGAAGTGTTTGCACAATCACCTCGTTTTTTGCCGAAACAAAACTCTCTGCGGGAGAGTTTTGTAGGCTAAGAGGAAAATCCCTTTTGCCGATTTGATTTTTGCAACGAAAGGCAACTGTGACTGATCTTGAGGACAATCGAAAGAAAGGATCACGGAATGGCCCGGAGTTTTTAGTATGAATCGATACGCTCTTTGGAAGTACATCGTCATCGGAGTGGTTCTGCTCATTGCGGCGCTGTACACCTTGCCGAATTTTTACGGTGAATCGCCTGCAGTGCAGGTGAGTTCCGGCAAGTCGACGGTGAAGATTGACGAGACGGTGCTTGCACGTGTGGAAAAGGCGCTTGCTGTCGCGCAGTTAAAGCCTAACGGCGTTTTCTTCGAACGGGGTGCTCAGCAGAACACCGTTCGTGTGCGCTTTGATCCGACGGAAGCTGAAAAGCAGCTTCAGGCCCGCGAAGTGCTCGAACGCGCGCTTAATCCCGATCGCACGGATCCTTCCTACATCGTCGCGCCCAACCTGGTTCCCAACACCCCCGAGTGGCTGTTGAAGATCAATGCTCTGCCGATGTATCTCGGTCTTGACCTTCGCGGTGGTGTGCACTTCTTGTTGCAGGTCGATATGCATTCGGCCATTGAAAAGCGCGCCGAATCAACGGCAGCCGATCTGCGTACCCAGTTCCGTGACAAGCGTATTCGCCATGCCGGTATCTCTCGACAGGGCAACACCGTTGTGATTGCCTTTAACGATGAACAGGAACGCGCTCGCGCCAATGACCTTCTTCGTTCCACGCAGCCTGATCTGGTTGTGACGGAAGGTAATCGTGCCGGCAAGTTCATTCTCTCGGCAGAACTTTCGCAGAAGGCTATTCAAAACGTTCAGGAATATGCCTTAAAGCAGAACATCTCCACGCTGCATAACCGTATTAACGAATTGGGTGTGGCTGAACCCGTGATTGCGCAACAAGGTGCTGACCGCATCGTGGTGCAGTTGCCCGGTGTTCAGGATACGGCTAAGGCCAAGGACATTCTGGGCCGTACCGCAACCCTGGAAGTGCGCATGGTCGACGATTCGCCCGAAGCGTTGACGCAGATGGCTCAGGGGAATGTCCCCTTCGGCGATGAAAAATATTTTGACCGTGAAGGCCGCCCGATTCTTGTGAAGCGCCGCGTGGTGCTTACCGGTGAAAACTTGAATGACGCGCAGCCTGGTTTCGATTCTCAGACTCAGGAACCCACCGTTAACCTGACGCTTGACAACAAAGGCGCCCGCATCTTCCGCGATGTGACCCGTGACAATGTCGGCAAGCGCATGGCCATCATTCTCTTTGAAAAGGGTAAGGGCGAAGTGGTGACGGCTCCGGTCATTCGTCAGGAAATCGCCGGCGGCCGCGTGCAGATTTCCGGTCGTATGACGACGATTGAAGCGACGGACACCGCATTGCTCCTGCGTGCCGGTTCCTTGGCTGCTCCGATGGAAATCGTCGAAGAACGACTGATCGGCCCGTCTTTGGGTGCCGACAACATTGCTGCCGGCTTCCGTTCGACACTTTACGGCTTCGGTTTCGTTGCGGTCTTCATGATCCTTTACTACCAGGTCTTCGGTATCGTGACGGCCATCAGCCTGATGTGCAACGTGATGTGTCTGGTGGCATTGCTCTCCATGCTGCAGGCGACGTTGACGCTTCCCGGTATTGCCGCTATTGCACTGACGCTGGGTATGGCCGTTGACTCGAATGTGCTGATTAACGAACGTATTCGTGAAGAACTTCGAATAGGGCGAACGCCGCAGCTGGCCATCAGTGAAGGCTATGGCATGGCATTTGCGACGATTGTCGACTCCAACGTCACCAGTTTGATTGCCGGTATTGCCTTGCTGATCTTCGGTTCCGGCCCGGTGCGAGGCTTTGCTGTGGTGCACTGCTTGGGCATTATGACGTCGCTCTTTACCTCCGTGATTGTCTCGCGCAGCATGGTGAACTTCATCTATGGTCGCCAGAAGAAGTTGACGCGAGTGCATATCGGTCAGGTCTGGCGCCCGGATACGGCGCAGACGCAGTCGAAGTAAAGAATTAAGAGAGGAAAATCATGGAGTTTTTCCGAATTCACAAGACGATCCCGTTCATGCACTACTCGCATATTCTGAACGCGATCTCTTTGGTTTCATTCATTGTTGCCGTGTTCTGGATCTTTTATCACGGTCTGGCTCTGTCCATTGAGTTTACGGGCGGCACCCAGGTTGTTGTGCAGTATCCGGAGGCTGTTCAGACGGAACAGATCCGCGAACAGATCCAAAGCAAACTCGGTGTTGAAGCAGCCGTGCAGAACTACGGTACGGCTCGTGACATCATGATTCGTCTTCCAATGAAGGAGGGCGAAACGTCCGGTCAGATGGCCGGTGAACTCCTGAAGGCGCTTCAGGAAACCGCTCCCGGCGTCAAGATGCTCAATAACGAGTTCGTAGGTCCGCAGGTCGGTGAAGAGCTTGCGACAGACGGCTTGACAGCTCTGTTGCTCGTTGTGGCCGGCATCATCATTTACCTGTCGATGCGATTCGAGTGGAAGTTCGCTATCGCCGCCATCATCGCCAACTTGCACGACATCGTGATCGTGGTTGGTATCTTTGCCGTGATGAACTGGGAATTCTCGCTTCCGGTTCTGGCGGCAGTGTTGGCCGTGTTGGGCTATTCCGTTAACGAATCCGTGATTATTTTTGACCGCGTGCGTGAACACTTCCGCAAGATGCGCCGCACGGAGACGGTTGAGGTGATCAACTCGGCTATTACGGCCACGATCTCGCGTACGGTGATCACGCACGGCTCGACACTCGCGATGACGCTTGCGATGTTCTTCTTCGGTGGTCCGGCGCTTCACTACTTCGCGTTGGCGCTGACGATTGGTATTCTTCTCGGCGTCTACTCGTCGGTGTTCGTGGCAGCTGCCATTGCCATGTACCTTGGCGTGAAGCGAGAAGACCTCGTGAAGCCCATCAAGAAGGATGAGGTGCAGGAGATGGTGCCGTAAGAAGCATTTGTTCCTGAGCAAGGATAGAGAGCCCCGTTGATGTTTGATGCATCAGCGGGGTTTTCGTTAGGTCTTCAAAAAAACTTCGTCATCCAGGCGCCCAAATCTACTGGTTGTTGTACCGGAGTACCAACCAAGGGGCTCTCCAAACTTGTTAACTAGACGGAGAACAAACTTGAGTGAGATTTCGATTGCTCTGGGGGCACATTCCGATTTGATTGTCAAGGGGTAAGCGCAGAACGAAGCCAAGTCTGACGCCTATGAAAACGTCATTTTGAGCACAAAAATTTCTGGAATGGCAACCGATAAGCGCATCTGGCTTTTAACCCATCAATCGATCGGTGGAATTTCTCTGTTCGTGACACGGAATCGTCACAGGCACACATCAGGATCTAGCGGCCCTTTCACGTCAAACGACGTGTCCATCAGGGCAGCCCACCGCCAATGACAGGCGGCCAGAAACTCCGGTCTGCTCCGATCTGCCGTCCGTTGTATTCGTACAGGAAACGCAAGGTCATCCCAAACCAAGGCAACTCAGTTCAGAGAGCTCACCCACCAAGAGGCTCAGAGATCGGTCGAAATCCTGTGTTAAAGCGGGTTACGGCATTTGCCGGGTCAAGTCAATGCAGCATTTAATGGGGCGCCGTGCAACGGCGCAAGGGGCCCCCGTTCATTGCTGCATTGACTTGACGCGCTACGAGTATCGCTACAATCGCGGCGCAGCCGGGAAAGAAGCATGCTTTCCCGGACTGCCCAGCGGCGAGCGATAAAAAGGTTGTCAAACCACCATCCTATTCGGGCTGCGCGTTCTCTATGGCGGAACATCCCCCCGGCTCAGGCTTGGATGATTCGACAATTCGGTATATAAGTTTGCACAAGACATGGCGGATTCCTAAGCTTGGCATGCCACAGTCGGCAACACCCGGATGCGTTTGTAGCCAAAGCAGGGAAATTTGCCAAGGACTGCTTTGATCCGCTCGAGCAACTCCTGGTCGCTTATCAAGTCTCGTCGTTGTTGACGACAATGACGACCATCCTGCCAATCAGCCGCTCGGTGCAACAAACGACAGACATTGGAGCGCGCTAAGCGAAGAACACGACAAACATGAGAAACGGATTTGCCGGCCCTGATAAGGCTTAGCGCGCAGTCCATTTTTTTCCTGTCATGATCTCCACGGCTTCTCTGAGCAGAGCATTGTCGGAAGCCATTTGTCCCAGAAGCCTTTGCAGACGTTTGATCTCATCGATCGCTTCGGCATATTGCTTGGCCGGTACGGAGCTTTGGCCGGTTTCAATGGCCGTTAATCCGCCCTGTTTATCAAGGGATCTCCAGCGGAAAAGCAGAGCCGGAGCGATGCCATAGCTACGCGCTACAGAAGAGACGGTATTGCCAGGAAGATAGGTCAGTCGAACCAGTTCGAGCTTTCGTTGGGCTGTGTAGAGCTTGCGTTTTTGCTCAACGACCACGACCGTATGTTCTGCGGGCCGTTCGCTGACGGCACGAATTCCGTTCGCCGTCCGGCTCACTGCATGCTTGCCGTCAGCGTCCTTAGTCCTATCACTAGACATATCGCCAGACATAGGACTAGTCCTAGGATCAAACTCTTTCATATCGTTTACCTCTATGTGAGTTTAGTCACAGAGGATGTCCGAAGCTTCAAGGCGCCCGTCCATCGTCAACGGTATTGATGAAGCTGGTCAATACATATGAGCGTGAAGCTGAACAACACGATGCTGAAGTTGGTGTCCAGCGCCGATTATGGCATTAAGTAAAACGGTATCTGTCCAGGCTTTTGCGGAGGCAACGGCGACAGGAACTGGGAATTGACAGTTCTTGTCGCCATTTTGTTACCTTACGAGCCACGCGGTTATCCACATCGCAACAGCACTGTTTACGAGACAAATCCCGAACATGGCAGGCCAAATTTTGCGCGATACACCGGCGGTTCCCAAAACCCTGGCGGCAAATTGAAACAGAGCTCCCATGAGATATAGCCCAGGCATCAGAATCGTGGCATCGGCAGCCGAGAGGGTGCCGGAAGCAAAAAGGGAAACGATGGTACCTACAGCTGCGGCATTCGAAAGGATTGCGGTAGCCAACACGACAGCGGCCTCTCCGGGAAGGGACCACACGTGCATAAGGGGAGTAAAGATGTCGCCGATAAGGCTCATGGCTCCACAGGCTTCTAAAACGGAAATGAAGATAAAAGCCACCATGACGCGCGGCAGTATCCCGTAAAGAGCTAAATTCAAGCCGCTTTTGCAACCTGAGAAGAAAGCCTGAGAGGCAGATTGAGGTGTTTCGCTCATCGGGTTACCTCGGATTGGAGGGAGAGTCGAAGCGTTAGCCGCATAAGGTTTGCACCTAAAAATTTGGCGGCAATGATGATCAACAGGATATTTCCGATGGGCGTCACAATGATTGGCAGCAGTGCTAAGCCGTTGGAGTAGATATTGATGAGCGTTCCGCTTGAGGAAAATTGCCACATGGCAAGAATATCGCGCTCGTTGTTCGTAATGGCACCGGAGTTATGAAGTTCCTTGGTTGCCATTGCTCCGGCATCACTGGATTGCAGTGAAATAAACATGGCTACGGTGGTGATTCCCGGCAAGCCTGTCAGGAAGCGAACAGGAGCGGAAAAGAGGCGTTGAGCAGCTTTATCGGTATTCCAAAATTGCAATACGTTCAAAATGCCGCAGGTAATCATGATTGAAGGGATCAGACCGAGGCAGTAAATGAAGCCAGCTTTGGCCCCGGTACCGTGTTTGAGTGTCACGTCGCAGACTTCTGTGCCGTTGGGGAACTGCAAACAACCGAAAGAACCAATGAGTGATTGGAAATCCAGAAAAAAGGAGGAACCCTCCGGCACGAACCAGGCTCCAATACCAGCGAAACAAAATATCAGAACGGCCAGACCGAAGTAGGCCAACAGTGTTTGACGCATGAGGCTTAACTTTTCAGATCAGGATGGCTATGCCATCCGTGTTTGATGCATTTGAGAATTTCCATCACGCAATGAGACCGGTAACGATCCCGAGCCACGACAGCGTGGACCAAATGGTCCGGAATCGGCCAATCCGGCAAAACTCTGACAAGCCGTCCGGCTTCAATATCTCGGCGACACAGGTAGTCGGGAGTCGTCAACGCAATGCCCATTCCGGCAATTGCCATTTGATTGATGGCATAAACCGAGCTTGAAAAAACGGTTGCATTGAACGTTAGCGGTTCCAACACGTGCCCTCTGCGCACAAATAGCCGCTTTTCGGCCATGCCGCCGCTGTAGCGAAGTGCACGATGATTGATGAGTTCTGACGGGTGCTTAGGCATGCCGTATTTTTCGATGTAGGCGGGACTGGCCGTCATGCCGCGGGAAAACGTGCCGATGTGTTCACTGCCTGATGGAATAAAGGAACCGGTCACCAGAGCGATGTCAACGCTGTCGCGATTGGGTTCCTGGGCTTCCGAGTTTGCAAGCATGTTGATATGCACGTCTGGGTGCAGCCTTTGAAATTCGGCAAGCCACTTCCAGAGGAGTTCATCGATGATGGTCGGCGGAGCTGCAATGCGAACAAGTCCCTTGAGGTGGGCGGTGTCGGGCTTGATCTTCTGCAGAAAATCGTCGTAAACATCCAACATGGACTGCGCTTGCATCAGGGCATCAACGCCGGCGGTGGTTAATGACAAAGAACGAGTGCTGCGGGATAAAAACCTCACGCCAAGCGAGGATTCGAGCGCAGAAAGCTTGCGGCTGATGGTCGAAGGATCAACCTGATGATCTTTGGCAACTGCACTGATGGAGCCTTTATGGCAAACCTCAATAAACAAACGCCACAGCGCCAAATTATTGGTGAGATTTGTGTGGGAGAGCGACATTAGAGACAGTCAAGCTTCTGTTTTTTTTTAACAGTTAAATTAGCGCGGAATAAGGGGATTTTATTGCATGACAGCTTTGCGTTTTATGCACAAATCCGACAATAAACTAACAAGTATAGACATTTCAAACACTTTTGTGGAATGTACAAATCAGAAAAACCGGAGGAGGGAAAAATGCAAAAATCTCGTCGAGACTTGTTGAAATCGGCTGTCGCAGGCGGCCTAACCATGGGGGTTTTGAGTAAAGCATCTGCTATGCCGACAGATCGGCCGGATAAATGGGATGCATCCTACGATGTGGTCGTGGTGGGGGCTGGCGGTGCAGGTTTGGCTGCTGCAGCTCACGCAGCCGAACAGGGGCTCAAGGTGCTTCTGCTTGAAAAGTTGGCCTTTGTGGGCGGTTCATCGGCGATTTGCGGCGGCGGATCCACGGTAGCTTGCACGGAGCACCAGAAGAAATTGGGCATTAAAGACTCCAAGGAGCAGCTCTATCGAGACATCATGAAGGTGGGCGGCAACCTCAATGATCCTAAAGTGGTTCAGACATTTACGGATCATGTGCTTGAGGTTTACAACTGGTTCATGGCTCACGGTGGCAAGCTCAACAAAGAACATTTAACAGGCAATGTCTCGGTTCCTCGTAACCACCAGATCAATCCGGGATCCGTTTTGTCGGGACTCCAGAAATTGGCCGAGTCAAAAGGTGTCAAGATCATGACTTCGACGCCTGCCGTTCGTCTGGCTTATGACAGTAAGAAACACGCGATCGTGGGTGTGTATGCGAAGTCGGAAGAAAAAGAAATGGCCATTGAAGCAAAGAAAGGCGTTATTCTGACGTCCGGAGGCTTTGCTCGCAACAAGAAGATGCTTGCGCAATATGTTCCCCGTATGGCCAATACGTTGGCCATTTGCGGAATGGGAAGCGACGGCGACGGATTGAAGATGGCTCAAGCCTACGGGGCGGATGTTGTCGACATGCCCTACATCAAGGCAACCTTTGCGTTCAATACCAAACCGCAGTCAATCAGTGACTCCGCTTATCCGTTCTGGCTTGGCGGCATCGTGGTCAACAAAGCCGGTAAACGTTTTGTCAATGAGTCCATTCCCAAGAAGGATGTCGGTGATTATGTTCTCGAACAGGAAGGCGGTATCGGGTACATCGTCTACGATGAACCGGTTCGTCAGGAGTCCCTGAAGGCAGCACGTAACAACGGTAGCGTGTTGCAGTCCGAAGAACGTGGACTCGTCTTTAAGGGCCAGACGATCGGAGAAGCTGCGGCGAAGGCAGGGTTGGATCCGAAGGTCGTTGAGGCGACGGTCAAGGCTTATAACAGCGATATTGAAAAATACGGTGAAGATCGCGTATTCGGTCGTAAGCATCAGGCCGGTGAAATGGGTAAGTTGCGTCCGATTAACAAGCCGCCGTTCTATGTGTTCCCGGGGACCGCTGTGCTGTTGGCGACCTATTGCGGCGTCAAGATCAACGAAAAGACGGAGGTCATTGATGTGTTCGGCAACAAGATCCCGGGACTTTATGCGGCCGGCGAAGTAACCGGTGGCTTCCACGGAAAGACGTACATGTCAGGGACGGCCTTCATCAAAGGCTTGGTGTTTGGTTATGTCGCGGCCAATACGGTTGTACTGGCATCTAAAGGAAAAGCCTAACGAGAAGTGAGTCTCTTTTAACCGAGCGGGACTTTTACTGAGTTCCGAAATTCTCGCCGCTATCTTTGTACACTTTTAAGCAAAGATGGCGGCGAAATTTTTGAAAAGCGCTCTCATTGGCAAGAAACTTTCCATTGCCATGGGACTTGTGATTCTGGCCCTCGACGTTTAGCTATGCGGGGCGTGAGTTAAGGGAGGTTGAACCAGCAGCAAAAAGGAAAGTCTCTGCGATGAGCAGATCAGCAGCCTTGAGAATATATCGAGGGTACGGACGAGAAAAGTCACCGTACGGATTGATAGAAATTGAAGAACTGGGCCGGCGTTCATTCGGAAAAGATGGGCTGTACAAGCGAAGCAGGGAAGCGAGACGCACTCGACACAGGACAGGTCTAAATAACGGCTGAAGCAGGCAAGTAAAAACAGGAAATTGATTATCAGAGATAAAGTCCTGTCAAGCGGTGGGAGAAAAGTGTTTAGACCACATCGCGTTAGACCATGTCCAGAATACCCGGTTAGATTTTGACTTTACCCAGAGTGTGGCTTCATTGTCTTTGAGCATGGCGCAAAACGGAGACTTCTGTCAGAATAGCGAAACTACAGTTTCCGATTGCGGGAGGGGAGAGATGTGTCTTCGTTTCTACCGCATGGTCTTATTCAGAATACAAAAATGAGTAGCTCACAGCGATTGATTTCTTTGACAACTCTTGGTTGTGTAGGTGTAGCAATTACCGCTCTTTTGGCAGGGTGTTCTTCTCCGAGAGGGTTGGGACACGAGCCCTCGCCTCGATTGCCGGTAGCAGATGCGGCGCAAAGCGAAGTCGAAAGCGCTTTTGCGAAGGAGGCTGGCGTTCTTCCAATCGGTTCTTCAGCGCTTTTTGATAAAACTCCCATCGGCACTGCGCAGGTAAGTGCTCTAATGCAATACACCAACGGACTGGGTGAGGTTTGCAGCAAGGTTGAACTGAAGACTCAGACAAGTAAGTCTCTGGCCGGTCTTTGTGAAGGCAAAGACGGCGTGTGGCGCTATGTGCCGCTTTCCAATTGAGTAATTGTCGAGTGGAGAATCAGGCATGACGCTTGATCAGGAACTCAAAAGCGGGTTCATTGTCCAGTGCCGAGTGATTGCGGCATTAATGCTGCGCGAAGTGCACACCATTAACGGTAACAGCAAACTGGGGTATCTTTGGGTACTAGTGCAGAGTATTTTTTCTATTGGGGTCTTTTGGGCTCTACGAGAATTTATGCATGCAGGTGCTCCTCACGGTATAAGCATGGCTCTTTTTCTTGCTGTAGGTTTTGGTATTTGGAATACATTTAGTGGTGGCATAACAAAAACAATGTCAGCCATAAACAGTAATCGTGGATTATTAAGCTTTCCTCAGGTAACTGAATTTGATGTAATGCTGTCCAGAATATTAGTATTAGCAGCTACACAGATTGTAGTTACAACATTCATTGTTGTGGTTAGTATTGTTCTAGGTCAACCGTTTAGGGCGGCGAATTGGTTATTGGTGTTTGGAGTAATATTGATAACGCCGTTGTTTTCACTTGGACTTGGTATGATTGTTACTTCAATGAGTGTGTTTATACCTGTTTTGGAAAAAATTATTCCGATGTTATTAAGGATTTTATTTTTTGCATCAGGTGTTTTTTTCTCGCTAGATCGATTTCCTCAATACATAACAGAGATATTGCTTTGGAATCCTGTTCTCCAAGCTGTAGAGCTATTAAGATCAGGTTTACACCAAGGTTATGAAGTCGATGGCCTATCATTCCCATATGTGTGCATATTTTCAATTGTTGTTTTGGGGATTGGAGGATATTTGGAACGGTATGTACGAGCTAGGAGAGTTGATCAATGATTGAACTGAAGCATATTAGTAAGTTTTATCCTCTTAAAAACGGTGAGCGTAATATTGTTCTCAACGATGTAAATCTCAAAATAGAAGAAGGTCGTAGTATTGCTATTTTGGGACTAAATGGAGCTGGAAAGTCAACTTTAGTTCGTATAATAGGAGGAGCTGAAGCCCCAGATAGAGGACAGATATTACGTACTTCGCGAGTATCTTGGCCTATCGGTTTTTCCGGATGTTTTCATGGCTCGTTGACAGGTAGAGAAAATCTAAGATTTGTATCCCGAATATACGGTGCAGATATTAATTCTGTTACAAGGTATGTGGAAGATTTTGCTGATTTGGGGAAGTATCTTGATATGCCAGTGAAAACTTATTCATCGGGCATGAAAAGCAAGTTGGCATTTGGCTTGTCTATGGCAATACAGTTTGACTTCTATTTGATTGATGAGGCGTTCAGTGTTGGGGATGTTACATTTAGAGAAAAGGCTAAAGAAGCTTTAAAAAGTAGAACGTCTAATGCTACATTAATATTTGTTTCACACTCTATGCTATCTGTACAAAAGTTTTGTGTCTGTGGAGCAGTGTTGTATAAAGGACAGTTAACTTATTATCCAGAATTAAATCGTGCTATTCAACACTACGCGGAAATTTGTAATGGCAAACGTTGAAAATAAAACAGCAGTAGTGCCGCCTAACGAAACTCAACAGGCACCTGCAAAAACAGATGCAGCAACGGTAACACAGTCTCAAAAGCAGCTAGCAACAGAGTCTGCGGTGACATCTGCTCCAGAAGAAGGGCGAGTAAATGGAGCGCTTGCAGGACTTTCTCAAAAGGGATTGGGACGTTCTTTGCCGCCCTGGGCTGATCGAATCAGAGATTGGTGGGGGAGTCGATCGTCCTTTGAAAAGGAAGTCATTAGCTTCGTAGTTGTGCCCACTATTGCTGTTTTCGGGTATGTGTCTTTGTGGTCTTCACCCATGTACATTTCCGAAACGCAATTTGCGGTACGTTCCGGAACAGAGCAACCGATGGCACTCGACCTGACTTCGCAAATTTTTAGAACCAACACCCAGTCGGTTCAAGATGCTCAGGTCGTTGAGGCATATATCCGATCGCCGGATGCATTCGCGGCCGTTGATGACAAACTCAAGATCATTGACTACTACAGTTCGCACAAGTGGGACATTATCAGCCGCTTAACGTCAGAGCCAACACTGTTTGACAAGCAGACATTCTGGAATCGCGTTTCGAATCCGGTCGTTAACCCTGACAACGGGATCGTGACCTATCAGATCAAAGCCTATGATCCCAAGATGGCTCAGGCTATTGGTGCGGAAGTTTTGCGTCAAAGTGAAGGTCTCATCAATGAGATGAATGAACGTGCACGCAAAGACATGTTGGATCTTGCACAAAAAGAGGTTGATCTGGCTCGTGATCGTGTGTCCGCAGCGCAGAAAGCATTGGAAAATTTTCGTGATAAGCATAAGGAACTGGATCTTCAAGCAACAGCGACAGGTCTGCAGTCGTTGGTAATGCAACTCGAGGGAGAACGCGCGAAGATCAAAGCGGAAATCGCTGACGCTAAAACCTACATGCAAGAAAGCGCTCCAGCAATGGTAAGTATGAAGAGCAAACTCGCTGGCGTCGAGCAGCAGATTGCTCGAGAAAAAGCGCGTCTTGTAGGTACACGTGAAGGGCTCGCAATCAACGCCTGGGTCTCCGAATACGAGACGCTCATGATTGAAAGCGAGTTTGCCAAGAAACAACTTACGACAGCGATGACGGCACTTGAAACTGCGAGAGCCTCGTTGCTTGCAAAAGCTCGCTATATCGTGCCCATCGAAAAGCCGACATTACCGGATGAATCCCGTTATCCGTTGGCTTGGGTGTTCACTTTAGTGACTTTCTTGGGACTCTTCTTGCTTTATGGCCTCATCCGATTAATCATTGCTTCAATCCGCGAACATGCGGGTTTTTAAAAAGACCAAATAGGTTGTTGAAATATGCATTTCACCAAGCAAGGGATCGTGCTGGCGACACTGGCGGTCGCTCTGCCTGCTGTTAGTCCTGCAACATCGGCGTCCGACGTATTGACAGCCGCTGTGTTCGGCAGCACCGGGTCATCCTCTTACGGGAGTTCATCAAGCTCCCGCTCGCTCGGAACGAGTACCAACCCGACACCGGCCAGTGCGGGCATGGCGGCCAATCCCGCCAATATGCCGGTCGGTACGGTCATGGGCCCCAACGGTACGGTTATGCCGGTAGCCGGAACACCCCTGGTGATTCCGACCGATACCAACAACGTCACGGTGGCGCCTCCTGCCTGGGCGCAAGGTGCCTATAGCAATTCGACATCAATTGCGCTAAAGCCTTTTGCATCCAAGCTGTTTGAAGGACGATTTGCCTCCACGTTCAGTGACGCGGCAAGTGGCGACTATGTTCTGGCACCGGGCGATCGCGTCGTTGTTCGCATTTGGGGAGCTCGTTCATACGATGATGTTCTGATCGTTGATCAACAAGGCAATCTCTTTATCCCGGAAGTGGGACCGGTACACGTGGGCGGAACCAAAAATTCAAGCCTGCTTTCCACCGTTCGATCGGCTATCTCTCGCGTCTATACCGACAACGTACAGGCTTATGTGAGTCTGCAAAGCGCTCAGCCAGTCGCTGTATATGTGACGGGTTTTGTTAATCACCCAGGACGGTACGCCGGTGGTTCTCTCGATTCCGTGTTGTCGTTTCTGGATCGTGCAGGAGGCATTGATCCGGAACGCGGCAGCTACCGCCGAATCGAAATCATCCGCAACAAGAAGGTCATTGCCGATTTGGATCTTTACCAATTTGCATTGGCAGGAAGTGTTACCACGCTTCGCTTGAAGGATGGAGACGTCATTCTTGTTAAAGAAAAAGGCATCAGCGTCTCAGCCTACGGTCTGTTGCGAGAGGAAGCGGTTTACGAGTTAGCACAAGGGAATTCCGCAAAAGATAAGAAGGCATCCACGGGAGCAAAACTTATCGAATTGTCGTCCCCTCTGAAAAACGTCTCGCACGTAAGCGTATGCGGCACACGCAATAAAGCCCCCTTTAACCGCTATTTCTCTCTCGACGAATTCAAGAACTTCACACTGGCCGACGGTGACATTGTTGAGTTTGTTGCTGATATGCCCGGTCAAACCATCATGGCAACTGTCACAGGTGCCATTACCGGAGCGTCGCGCTACCCAATTCAAAAAACTGTGAAGTTGCGTGATCTGCTGCGTCGTATTGAGGTTGAACCTGAACTGGCGGCAACAGATTCCATCTATTTGCGCCGCAAAAGTGTAGCGCGAGATCAAAAAGCGGTGATCCAAGACTCCTTGCGTCGATTGGAACAAACCGCGCTCACCGCAACCTCGTCCACTCCCGAAGAAGCGCAACTGCGCGTGGACGAGGCACGCCTAATTCAGGACTTTGTCAAACGTGCGGGCCAACTGGAACCTGATGGAGTGATTGTCGTTTCCAGAGGAAAAGAAGTCAGCGATATCTGGCTCGAGGATGGAGACGAAATAGTTATTCCCCAGAAATCCAATGTGGTGCAGATCACCGGTGAGGTGGTGATGCCAAAAGCAGTGGCCTTTGAAGAGGGAATGTCGCTGGATGACTACCTGGCTGCCGCAGGAGGTGTTTCGTCACGGGCCGATGACAAAAACATTCTCGTGGCCAAACAGAACGGCGAAGTCGGCCTGGCTGAACGTCTGGGAATAAATCCTGGAGATCGAATTCTGGTACTGCCAAAAGTCGATACCAAGGGAATGCTCTTGGCTAAAGACTTAATGCAGATTATTTATCAAATTGCTGTTGCAACGAAAGTTGCTGTGGATTTATAGGTGATCGAAATATGATTGTCAATCACGTTATGTCAAATGACGTTCAAAGTTCCATTTTCAATAGCATACTATCCTATTTCAATAAATATACAGATAATGATGTCAAAATAGTAACTAGCATTGCTCCAATTGATGGTGCTGACGTCTATCACTATCACAGACCAAATCTCGAGAAAAATATACAAAAAAATTCAGTAATAACTGTACATCATGACTTAAATGACAATGACGAATGGCTGAGCATTGAAAAGTTTATACCAAAGTATAAACAAGCAAAGAAAATCATTTGTCTTAATACTTTACAGAAAGGGTTATTGCATCAATATGGAATCGACAATACAGTTGTTATTCCTCATGGCGTAAACAGGGATATAATTAAATACATTGAACGCCCTCTTAAAGAGGGTAAGGACAGAAAGAATATTTTAATTACATCTAAAAGATATCCCAGAAAGGTAAAAGGAGAGGCATATTTATATGAATTATTAAGATATTTGGATGTCGACAAAATTCACTTTGTGCTTGTTGGGGAAAATAGATCTTTAGATGTAGACTACTTTGTTAAATATGGATGCTCCGTGGAATGGCATGAATATGTGCCTTACAGAATGTTTGGAAACTTATATCATAGCGCAGACTTTCTTCTAATGTGCAGCTATTATGAGGGTGGTCCTGCAAATATTCCCGAAGCGGTAGCTTCTGGATTGCCAATAATATGTAATCCAATTGGCATGGCTAAAGATTTCGTAGATGATATGGATAATGGGATTTATTTAACAATGGATCCAAAAAAAGATGCTGAAACAATAAACAGCTATCTTGGCGATCAATACAGAGAACTAAAACAGAATGCCGAAAAAGAGGAGACTCGTTCTCGAGCGATAGGCTGGGACGAGGTTGTGTTTAGAAATATAGAAATTTATAGAGAGATTGCAAAATGAGATTTTTCACACCTGATGCGCTACATATTAATGAAAAAAATTTCAAAAGTTTACTCTCATTTATTAAAGATAATAAACACACGCTCATCCAGAATGCCGCATATAAGGACTTAATTGCAAGGTTTGGTGATTACTCAGACATAGAAAATGAGAGTATTGAACTTATAAAAAAAGAACTTCGCATTTTGGGTGAAGAGGAATTATTTAGAGCAGATGATTTCGGAATAAACTTATTTAAGGTCGCTAAATCTGAGATTTTAAGCTTTGTGCTAGCTGATGATGAATATACATTCAAAGACACAAGTGATAATCATGCCTTGTTTGCGCATTTGCACAGCAAGTACTTTGAAGTGTTATTAAATAATCTATCTGTTGCTAGGTTTTGGATTAGGTATTGGAAAAAATACTTCCAAGTGAATAGATTTGATGTTGCTCTAATATTTTCGGGGAGTTTAATTTATCAGAGATCTGCCATAGAACTACTTAAGTTTAATACAGCACGCGTATATCTGCTTGAAACATATTTAACAGGAAATGATTTTTATATTGAGGAACGATACAATCCCATATCGGGAGACTCACTTTTAAAATATGAGAACTACTATTCAAATCTATTTGTAGAGGAGACTCCATCCAATTACATGAAGGCCATTAATAAATACTTAATGGCTCAAAACCTTAATGTTAAACAACCAGAGCGGACTGGAACACAACTTTTTAACAATAACCAAAAGACCATCCTTATAATCGGACAAGTCGTAAATGATTTTTCTTTAATTGAAAATGACATTTATTCAATCGATATTTATATTGAATTGATTGAAAAAATAATGGCGAAAACGAACTATAATGTTATTTTCAAATCTCATCCATGGGAGAGTCACAAGGCTAATCTGAAGAAAGCATTTACCTTGGATAAAGTGTCAAAAAAAATTGCAGCAAATGATCGACTGAAATATACAGACAACTTCAATATTTGTGAATTATTTGATCAAGTTTCTCATGTTATATTAATAAATTCGCAAGCAGGCATTGATGCCGCGTGGAATGGCATACGACCTATTGTTCTTACGCGAGCATTTTATAGCCAAAAAGGATTTACATTTGATGCTGGATGCATTGATCGAGCAATAGAGTATATTAAGAACACTGAGGATTCAACATTAACTATCGACGAGTTTAAGTTATTTGAACAATATTTGATCAGATCATTTTTAGGCCATCTTATTTCTAAATTCCCATCTGGAAAGGTCGCTCTCTCGAAAATATTTAATTATGAAAAGCAGATACCGCTTTATCGCAGAGAACAAAAAAACAATCCAAAGCCAATTGCAACACCAGAGATAAAGCCAGAAGCAAAGCCAATTAAAGATAGACAAAAAGAAAGCAAAGCTATTGTAATAGTACGCAATCAAAATGAAATTCAAAAAAAGGAAAATAAATTACTCATCAAATTTAAAAGTGACCCAATAAGTTATTTTCTGGATTCTAAATATCTGCTTTTAAGAGGTATAGGAAGGGTATGTCGGAGGTGCCATGAAATATTCTCCCATTGATTTGCGGAAATTGACTTCTAATCCCAATCTATGTCATCTGCACAAGCCTTCCGAAAAATATCAGTTTGATTCCGTATTTGTGTATGAACAACAAAACGAGGGGAATCTCAACTGTGATCTTCATGAAATTTTTTCAGCACAATACAGATGTCCTGAAGTTTATACTGCCAACCTAAAAAAATGCATTGTTGGACCAAGAGCACCCAAATTGCCAAGATATTGGTTGTTTCTATGGGAAGATCATTATCTTTATAATTTTATAAATGAAACTGCCAAAAAAATACTCAAGGCGAGTGGCACCCTTTCGCTTGATGGTCAAACAATTGAAACCGATATTAAACCATTTTGTTCAATATCGAGCCCTTGCGTATGGCTTTACCCTTTCAAAAATATTGATCATCTACTTCGAGAGTCATTGCCCTCTATTTTGACATTACAGGAACTAGAAGGAATCGATTGGAAAAATTTGCATTTTTACTGTCAAGAAGCTACAGATGCATTTATAAATCTTTTGGTATCCCTCGGTATAAGAAAAGAAAACATTATTGACATACCGGGTAAATATGTTGAGTTTGACCAACTCATCATTCCTTGCTTCTCAAGTTTCGGACATCTTCATACTCCAACAAGGCTTTATATTAAAATCGCAGATTTTATACGAGATGAAGTTGCACGATCTGGAGATTATCCGAAAAAAATTTTTGTTTCAAGAGCAAAGGCAACTCAAAGAAAAATACTTAATGAAGACATTCTTTATGATGGGTTAAAGGCGAGAGGATTTTCAATTATTGAACCAGGTGAATTTTCCTTCACTAAACAAATTGAACTTTTTTCTCAAGCAGAGATAGTTGTAGGACCGCACGGCATGGGTATTGCGAATGCTGCTTTTTCGAATAAATTAAAATTTTTATTAGAAATAATGAATAGTGACTACATTCGCAATAGTTACTATAGAACTGCACAATTAAGAAACTGCAAGTATGGTGTCTATTTATGTCACGCTCTTGACGCACAATTTAACAATGAGAGGAAAACATCTTCTGATGTAATAATTGATCGAATAAAATTTTTTAATTTTCTTGATTCGTGCCTTAATTAATATGGTAAATAAATCAGTGTTCTTTATCATTTAATACATGTTTATATGTAGATTACATCCGCAACATAACGTATAATTTGGTTTTATACATAGTCAGAGGTTGATTGTTGTGTAAGTGTATCATAAACGCAATTTGTAACCTTTTATTAAGTATTGCTCACTGCTTGACAAGCAAACTTGGAAATATTTTTATACGGATCAATATATGTGTGGAATTGTGGCTGGCGTTGCTAGCAGGGATGTTGTTCCCGTTTTTCTGCAGGGGTTGAAGCGTCTAGAGTATCGTGGCTACGACAGTTGCGGCGTTGCGGTCGTGCGCGATGGCGAAATTGATCGCGCACGCAGCGTGGCACGCGTCAAGGATTTGGCCGAGCAGGTGCGGGCTGAAGGTATGCACGGCACCGTCGGCATTGCGCATACGCGATGGGCCACGCACGGTGGTCCTGTTGTTGCCAATTCGCATCCGCATATTGCGGGCAACCGCATTGCGTTGGTGCACAACGGCATCATCGAAAACTTCGCTCAGCTGCGCGCCGAACTTGAGGCCACCGGTGTCACCATGCAGAGCCAGACGGACACGGAAGTGCTTGCGCATCTGGTCAATTTCTACCTTGACGACGACCTTCTGGAGGCACTCAAAAAAGCGTTATCCCGCGTGACGGGCGCTTATGCGGTGGCGGTTTTCGACAAACGGCATCCCGAGCGTATTGTGGGCGCGCGGCAAGGCTCTCCTATGATCGTGGGTTTGGGCGAGGGCGAAAACTTCATCGCAAGCGACGCCATGGCCCTCGTCGGTGTCACGGACAGGATCGTGTACCTTGACGATGGCGACATCGTCTCGATGACCAAGGATGCGTGCGAAATTTTTGCCCGCACGGGGTCGGACACATGGCTGCCTGCCGAGCGCAAGGCCGTGATTGTGCAGGCTTATGCCGGTGCGGCGGAACTGGGGCCCTACCGCCACTACATGCAAAAGGAAATCTTCGAGCAGCCGCGCGCTATTGCCGACACGCTCGAAGGTGTCGAGGGTATCACGCCGACTTTGTTCGGGAAGAACGCCGAAGCGGTGTTTCGCGACACTCGCCGTATTCTGATGCTTGCCTGCGGCACGAGCTTTTACGCGGCGCTCACGTCGAGGTACTGGCTCGAAGCGATCGCAGGTGTTCCGGTCGATGTGGAAATCGCAAGTGAATACCGCTACCGCACCACGATTCCGGATCCGGATACGCTGGTGGTCACAATTTCTCAATCGGGCGAAACGGCAGATACGCTTGCAGCGCTCAAGCACGCGGTGGCGCAGGGAATGACCAAGACGCTGGCAGTTTGCAATGTGGCGCAAAGCGCGTTGGTGCACGAATGCCAACTGGCCTACATCACGCGCGCAGGCGTGGAAATCGGTGTGGCAAGTACCAAGGCGTTTACGACGCAGTTGGTGGCGCTCTATCTTCTGACGCTTGTCTTTGCTAAGTTGTATGGTCGACTCGGCTCTGATCAGGAAGCGCAAGCCTTGTCGAGTCTGCGCCACATTCCGGCGGCTATGGCGGGGTGTCTCGCGCTCGAACCCTCAATCATTGCCTGGGCTGAGCGTTTTGCTTCCAAAAACGACGCGCTATTCCTGGGGCGTGGGATGCACTATCCGATTGCTCTCGAAGGGGCGCTGAAGCTCAAGGAAATCAGCTACATCCATGCCGAGGCGTATCCTGCGGGTGAACTCAAGCACGGACCGCTTGCACTCGTTGACGCCAACATGCCGGTGGTGACGATTGCGCCCAACGATGAGCTTCTTGAAAAACTCAAGAGCAATATGCAGGAAGTGCGCGCCCGCGGCGGCGAGCTTTACGTCTTTGCCGACGGCGACAGCGTAATTGAAGACACCGAAGGCATGCACGTGATCCGATTGGCGGAAAACTACGGCGATCTGTCGCCGATTCTGCACATCGTGCCTCTGCAGCTATTGGCGTACCACACGGCTCTAGCTTGCGGTACGGATGTAGACAAGCCTAGGAATCTGGCCAAAAGCGTTACCGTAGAATGAACGTAGTGGGGAGGGTGCGAAATCCAGTCTCAAGATTTTGCAGCTACAGTACTGCGACTCTTGGTTGCATCGTAAAGACTTCCGCTCAACTCCATCTGAGTGGTTAGTTGTTTACCGAACTCTACGCCAGGTTGGTCAAACGGATTGGAACTGGGACGTGGGCGCGGAATTTCGAATCTCGATAAAAAAGCCCGGATTACAAGGCCTGCGCCCTTAATCTGAATTGATAAGGGGATCGCATCCCCAGCTGTGAATGGGGCCGAGTTCCATTGTAATAAGATATCCAACGAGTCACAGTATCCTGCGCCTCCTTTCGGCTGCTGAAGCAGCCGGATAACGGTAACGTTTCCCGCTTCAGGGTTGCCCAAAATGATTCGGCCGGAGCGTTGTCCCAGCATTGCCCACGCTCGCTCATAGAGCCACTGATGCCCTGGCGCAGCAAAAATTCCTGAAAAACATGGCTGCAGTACTGTGAACCTTGATCACTGTGAAAAATCAAGCCAGGAGCCGGGTGCTCATTGGCAATAGCCATACGCAGGGCGTCCACAACCAGAGACGTTTTCATGGTGGAGTCAAAACTGTAGCCAACCAGGCAACGACTGGCCAGATCAAGCACACTGGCCATGAATAGCCAGCCCTCGTCGGTTGGGATGTAAGTGATGTCTCCGCACCAAGCCTGATTGATCGCATAGCGGTTGAACTGACGGTCAATCAAATTCGGTGGCCGTGCCAGATTGTGGTTGCTGTCTGTGGTGGCAACGTATTTGCGATGGTAGCGATGGAAGATGCCGTTGCTTCGTAAAAGTCTGCGCAGGCGCTTAAAACCAACGCTCAAGCCCTGTTGGCGCAACGCAAGGTACAGGCGCATCACTCCGGGAACCTGCTTGCCGCAGCGACTGATAACGGAGCGCACATGACAAAGCAACTCCGCATCGCTGTGATGCACTCCGTGGCGGTGGTATCGATCAACCTCTAGCCACTGATAGTAGCCGCTGGTACTGATCCTCAGCAGGGCGGCAGCCTTTCGAACACTGATGAGTTTTTAGCGCCCGATGAGTTTGCTGTCCAAACAAGTCTTTAAAAAAGCGTACTTCACTTGGGCAGCTTGGCAAAGTACGCTGCTGCTTTTTTTAAGAAGTCGATTTCGGCCTGTTGCTGGCGAACCTGCAGGTGTCGAGCGTCCTTTAAATTAACCCCCGAAATGAACCAACCCCCTCATTTGCGACAGTTTCCAGATTCATTTTTTTGAAAAAATTTGTGGGGGATAGATATCCAAGTCCTTCCTGGATTCGTTCTTCGTTATACCACTGAATGTAGTCGTTGATGATTGCTATGAGTTCTTTTCGTGTTGAGCCGTATCGCTGATGGAATGGCATCTGGTAGATGGTCTCTGATTTTAAGTGTCCATAAAAATTTTCCATGCTTGCGTTGTCGTAGCAGTTACCCTTTCTTGAATAACTCAAGGTAATGCCGAGTTTCTCTGCTTCATCGCGGTAAGCAGGGCTAGTGTAGGTACCTCCTTGGTCACTATGCAGTAGGCTTCCGCCATAAAAGCGAATTTGTTTCAGTGTTTTCAGCGCTAGTTCGACTGTCGCTCCAGTATCAAAATCCCACGCGACGATTTCTTTGGTACACAGATCCTTAATGGTGCCCAGTATCAACCATCCTTCTCTGGTGTGGAAAAACGTCATATCGGATACAAACTTCGTTCTAGGGACCTTTGCTTTGAAGTTGCGCTTCAGCAGATTGGTGGTCGGACGATCATCAACCAAACAGCTGTTACGCCCACGAGGAAAGCTCTTCTTTTCTCTTCGGATTCTCGCATTTAGACCGTAGGCCCGCATCAACCGCGCAACTCGTTTGTGATTGATTGCTACATTGAATTGCCGGCTCATTTCTACCGCCATACGCTTAGCACCGTAACTGAATCGATGCTGGACTTGGAACGTCCTGATTGCATCTACGAGACTGTTGGGAGTTATGGATTCAAGACGCTTTTTAATGCGGTAATAAGTACTTCTGTGAATTTGGAACAAGTCGCACGCCTCCAGTGCGGTGACACCTTCTGCTCGTAATTCGTCGATGCGCTTGACTATTTCTGTCTTCGAAAGTTTTTGTTGCTGTAGTTCTCTCTTAACCCACCGGCGTACAGCATTTTGTTTGCACAGCCGATGCAAATCCTTGTTGTTTTCCATGGTGCGCATTCCAGTCTTGATCAAACTGGAATCAATGGTACGACGGAACTCGCTATCGAAGCTGTATTTCCGTAACCATCTTTGAACCGTCCTGATGCAGACTCCGGCAGCAGTAGCTGCCGCTGAGGTAGACATTGCTCCTTTCCGAATCTGCTCAATCAGTAAAGCAACAAGAGAGTGTTCCAAACAAAGGTTTTTAATTTTTGGACGATGCGATATGAAGGCGAAATCGATGGAACCGCCATATTTTCTTACCTTCTTAACCCATCCCTTGAAAGTGTTGTAGGACAGGTTGTGTCGGGCTGCGTAGGCTTTGATTCCGTACTTCTGTTGACTAAAAAAATCGACCAAAATTTCTTTGCGCTCTTGAATTGAAAATTTTTGATGATCGCTAAAAACCCAATCTTCATGTCCATGCTTGTAGCGTCTTCGCCAGTCTTGAATCTGGTCTAACGACACGTTCAACATGGAAGCAATTTCTTGTGATGATTTCCGTTGTGCAAAGTAGTCAACAATTTGTTTGCGGACACGGTAACTGATAGTCATAAACACACCTCGCGAGAGTCTCAGTGTGTCGCATTTGTGGGGGTCAGTTCATTTTGGGGGTACTTTAAGAGTTCGCCCAACAACCTGCAGGCGCAATCGTTTGAGTTCTTCAAGCTCATTGCGTTGTTGTTCAGGCATACGGGCTTGTGCCGTGGTAACCCAGTGGCTGAGTGTCTTGGGGTTAACTCCCAAAGCTTGAGCAACCTCGATTTGTGTCTGTCCCTGATTGACGAACTCAAGAGCTGTTCTTCTGATTTCTGGACTGTAACGTTTCGGCATTCTGAAACCTCCTTTTGATACATGGCTTATAGCCGTATTCGTTTTGAGATTCAAAATTCCGCAACGATGACCTTAATTCAAAAGAAAACTCACCGAGGATTTGGAAATCCCCAAATTCTGAGCTGTGACGCGGATTGAAAGACCGTCCTGCACGCAACCAAGCAGCTGCCGCGGGAGGGAAACTGGAAACTTGTTCATAAGTCCTCCGGTTGGTTAAACAGAGGACTTGGTCTATCACTGCCAGGTGTCCGAATGTTTAGGATTGACCCTTAGCCGGCTGTCCAAGTGTGTGAGATTTTGGGTGTCCAAATGTTTGAGAATCATCGTGCGAATGCTCAAGATTTCTCACCCCCAATTTGCTACAGCGGCATTTTGATGATTTTGGAATCAATGAGACTTGGTGTGGCGATATTACTTACCTCCTAACAAACGAGGGCTGGCTTTACTTAGCCAGTGTTATTGATTTGGGAACACGCCGATTGGTGGGCTATAGCTTTGGAGCACGCATGGACAGGCGGCTTATTATGGACGCTTTGTCGAAGGCTGTTCGGCATGAACGGCCCCGCGCCGGCTGTTTGTTCCACAGTGACCAAGGCTCGCAGTACTGTAGCCAAACCTGTCAGCAACAGTTACACAATTATCAGATGATTAGCTCTATGAGTCACCGAGGGCTATGCTGGGACAATGCTCCAGCCGAATCTTTTTGGGCAACACTGAAAAGAGAAACCTTGCCAGACAATGGCTGTTTTGAATCCCGAGCAGAGGCACAAAGACAAGTTCGGGACTGGTTGCTCTATTTCAATGGACTTAGGCCGCACTCGAAACTACAGATGAAATCACCCAATGAGTACTATGCTCAGCTTTTAACGGCTTCCTAGCTCTTTTTTTCGGTGGGATTCAAAATTCCGGTTTCAGCACCCAGTTCCATCTTTCGTGGGCGTGAAATGAAAATCACAAAGTCTTTGCCGGCGTCAACATCAATACCAAACAAGCCGACAGCGATCAGCGAAAGTCTCTCGTAACCAGCGCGCATGTCAACAGGGGCGATGATCAAGGTGCTGCGGTCGGTGTTGAAGTTGAAACTCATGCCGACCTCTGTGCAGCCGCTAACATCTGCAAGGCCAGAACTTCGGGATGCTCAGTGTTGAACTCGACCACGATACCGTCAAGCAAACGCTAGCGAAACAGCTGCTTTGCACTGTAATGACGAACCTCTGAAGGCAATGAGTCGGATGCTTGCGCTCTTCGGTTTCGATCCAGAAAATCGGAGAGCATCTGCTGGTCGATCTCAGCGACGCGAATACCGCCGTCCTGCTCATCAACTGTCTGACTATCGACAAACGTAACTTCTTGGTCGATTGTCGGAACTGCAGTCAATTCATCGTCGAGAGCGTGATCAACGTCTTTCTTCTCCAGGATGCTGAGGTTGCGATACGTGGTGGATTTGGCCGGAAGCGACTTGTAACTCGGCCTTAGGTTTGGCAATACATGCTTGAAGAAATAGCCCTTTGAAACCGAGCTGACTTGCCATTATCGGTAAATGCGTTGCCATAAGCGGATGTCATTGAACAACATGGTAAGCATCGGAAAGTTAAATTGGGATGCTCGTATTTTTCGACGTCCTTTTGCTCCTGTCGAAGACCTTTGGGGTGCTTACAAATCATCGTGCGAATGTTCGAGTTTTCTCACCTACATTAAATCGTCCTTTAGGCATATAACAAATTATTTTTAACAGCATCGTTTAAGGTCTATTTTATTGAACAATAATATCCGCTTTATATTTCATCACATGTCTAATTAAATATGATGCTTCATGAAGCACACTTTGATGAAATAGCGCCTCAAAACTTGATATAAACTTAAGAGGATCACTCATATCCAAACCCTTCATATCGTCAAGTTGATAATTCCACCATTTAAGTTTACACAAAGTAGTACGAATCGTCTCAGTAAATCTATAGCGAATTACCTTAGCAGGTACACCGGCAACTATAGCATATGGTGGTACGTCTTTAGTTACAACAGCACGAGCAGCAACAATTGCTCCATCGCCAATTGTAATACCACTACGTACAAAAGCAGATTCTCCAATCCAAACATCATTGCCAATATTTATTTTGGCATTAGTCTTTTTTATCATTAATTCAGTGCATTTTTTAATAGAATCCGAGCTTTCATTTATATAGGTTCGATATTCAGGAGAATTGAAAATATTAAAACCACCACCCCAGATAATAGGACTTGTTGATATACAATCAACGGGGTGTTCGAACAATCCCATTTTCACATTTGGTGCGATTGAGCAAAACCTACCGATCCTCTGAACATTTCTAATTACAGTATCTCCACCTCCAATATATGTATAAGCTCCAATTTTTTCAATATCAAATACTCCCCCCCGAATTTCGACGGGTGCCTCACACAAAATAAATTTACAATTTTTGTGAATCACAGTATTCTTAGCTATCGTAATTTTACTCATAATTAACACTTTTGTATCAAATTTGTTAAATACAGATACCCTTCCAATGTGGGATGAATAGAACCGTCTGTTTCAATAAGAGAGAAATATTTATCTTTATCCACTTCAATATCAATAATATTCTTTTCATACCGTTTTTTTAGTTCACTATATGTAATTATATGGTGATACTCGCCAGACCCTTTATCCACATACTTGCCTTCGCGTCGATTAATCATCTCTCGACCATATTGGCACCAAAAAATTAACTTTACTCGAGAACCATAACTATGAATCAAATCATCTAACCGTCGGAAGAATTTGAATTTGAGTTCTTCATCCGCCCCCGAGATTTTCATGGCATGTTTATAGATAAATAGCGGATTAGATGAATCCGAAATAAGACAAGAGTTTCCAATGCGAAAATCTGGCACTAGAATAACAATTTCTGCCTTATCTGATGAATTTATCCAGAAATCAAGGCAATTATCAATACTCTTTGAAAATATTGATAAACCACTGACTCCCCAAAGCTCAAAATCTGGATTTAAAAGATTCCCTTTTTCTATATAATTAACCCATCTAGTTAAATGACTTGGGCCCAAAACAATTTTATTGGAAAAGAAATTCCTTTTAAATTTTATTTTAGAATTAAATTGAATTTTCTTAATCGCCCTTTCTTTTCCCTTATACAATGGAAGCCTTGTTAAATCGCCAAAGTTTAATAATTTGTCAGACCAAAATAAATTATCAAAAGATAGACATTCAAGCTTTAATTCACTTAAAATTTTTATGATATTGTCATTGAACCTTTTTTGTATAACCCGTGCCGGATTTCCTGCAACAACAGAATAGGCCGGGACATCAGTTACTACAACTGAATTCGGATAAACAATTGACCCTCTGCCTATATGTACACCACTACTGATGAACGCCCCGTTACATATTCTGCAATCGGCCTCAATGCAGATTAAAGGATTATTTTCATAATAATATTTATTTTTTGTAATTAATGAAATTTCTGGTGTATTAAAGAATTTAGTTGGATTTCTATACGCAAATGGATGAGTAATAATTAAGTTGTTATTTATTCTCCCGCTACCGATTTGCACATTTGATCCAATGTGTACCATCCTCCCTATTAAAGCATTGCACACTGCTGAACTAGATTCGATTATTGAATAATCACCTAAATAAACATACCCAGACAGTTGTGCGTTATTACTTATGTTAATATTTGGTTCGCAAATTCCCCGTAAATTCTTGTATTGGAATATTTCTTTTATATTCATAGTGCTCTTCAGTAAGAAAAAATAATTATTGCCACTTCAGTTCAAAACAAATCTTGAAGTATAGTCAAATAATCATCAAATACAGTTCATGTCTTTTCTAAAGAAAGACACTTTCGAAGAATAGGGCTAACAATTTGCATCATTAACTTAATCCGAATCGTTATTTCGGCTTCTTTAAGTCCATATGTAGATATGGACAAAGCATCTTTATTTTGTTCAATCTCTATTTTATCTAAGAGAGATTCAATGATTGTTATTATTCTCTCAATACCATCTTTACCTATAGTCTCTAGCGACAGCCTTGATGAAATTTTCAATGAAACCATAAAGCCATCTCTTGGAGTTTTAAATACTTCAATAAAGACTGATTTCGGAAGTTTATTGATATGAAATATACACGAGTTAGAATGAAAATCCCAATTAAATATTAGCCCTTCTTCATATATTTCATTCGCATGTTTATTCAATATAAATTCATATTTTTCTAAAAATTTTAATGTGTTAAATGTATATAAATCATTGAAATAACCCTCGCTCTCATTGATTAAAGCGTAATTTTCTCCACCAAACTCAATAAATTTTTTATAATTACAGAACCATTTAGGAAATGCTCGATATACAATGCCGTTTTTCCATGGTTTTCTATTGCCTGGCCCACTAAAATGTACTATAGCGGCCTTACAAACATTTTGATCGTCAACTGCTAAATTAAATTTGGACGGAAGCTTTTTGTACCTCATTTCATAATAGTAACACATATATGAAAGAAGTATTTCTTCTATGCCACCTCTACCCAACGATGTATTATTCCCTAATAATTCACGAGCACGATCATTAATTTTTTGTACATTAATACCAAATCGATTTAGGCTTGAATTGAAAACCACGACACCACCATTGAACATTGGAACGTTCGGTTTACGTTCGTCTTTTAGATGAGGATAAACATCTAGTCCGCTCCATGTATTGGCTCTAAACGCTATGTCATAATCATCGTTTTCAAATAGTTCGTTGATGTTTTGTGCAACGTACATATCAACGTCTAAAAAAACTATTTTCTTATAGCGTTCCGTTTGCAACAACTCAAATATGTGTAATTTTTGGAGAATGTAACAACCCCACTTTTTAACATGCGGGTGATTGCAAAGTTGTTCTGCAAAAGGATTTGAAATTTCTTTAAAATGAATTTCTTTTTTTATCTTTTTTAAAACCTCTTTATTCTTTTCTTGCAAATCATTGGAGTAAATAATTACATCTATCTGTTTAAATGTTTCAATTGAATTCTCATGCAAAGAAAAAAGTAGATTTGCCGCTAAAAAGCAATAACTATCATTTATCGATAATACTACTGCATATTTATTCACAATACATTACTCCAAATTGTCCAGAACTTTTTGCTGATGGCAAATTTATTCATTTGCCATCAGTTTTTATGTTTGCTTTAACTATTAATACTGTAATAAAGTTTGGCAATAAAATTTTTTGAATCTTTAAAGTACAGATCCCTATCTTTTTTATATTTAGCTAATAGTTTGTCGTTTAATATTTTGCTAAAGAAAAATTCTTCAATACTATGTGTTTTATTTTTTGGAGCTTCTTGAGTCTGAATTTTTGGAGATATGCTAGCTTTTTTTACAGATGGTTGTTGCTTTTTATTTTTCTCTACTAATGAAACTTTTTTCTTTTTTAGTTCTAGATATTGAGTACTCATGAAATCTCTATATCTATCGAAAATAACAGAATTTCTCCATACTGCTTTGGATTTATCTCGATAATAACAAACTTCAGCTTTCCCTGGGTAGATAACTTTATTAAAAATCAATCTGACGGGCCAAGAGTCTGGTTTACCTTTTCGTTTTTCAAATACATTTTCTGCAAAACTATAAAATTCAAACACCAAATAATGCAAGAATCTTAAAGCGGCTTCTCTATCGACCTTGAATGGATTTTGACAATACTCGATAACCTCATCTGAAGTTGAAATATATCTATTAAACTTCAAATTATCATACTGAGCTATAGAACAGTGTAAAACAGGAACATCATATATTATTGAAAGTAAGCCACATCCTGAATTCATTAGTAAGACCATATCTGCGGCTTCCAATATATCATTTATATGATATTCATCTCCACAAATAGCTTTGTCCAAATTAATTTTGGTGCTTTCAAGCGGATGATTTTTGTATACTAATACCCAATCCTTGGGTAATTTTTCAACTGTCTCTTCTACTAACTTAACAAAGTTATCGTAATTTTTAATTTTTCCGGCAAAATATGTTACTGTTGCATCTTCTCTTGTTTGGAATGTAACAAAAAGAATTTTCTGTTCATTTGATATTTGCAAGTGTTTTCTTAGTTCTATGCCACCAATCCTCAATCCCTGTTTTTCTAACGATGCGCCAGAAGATTTAAATGTTCGAATATATTCAATTGTTCTAGACTTCTCGGATTCTGTTAAATTTCTATCCCAATATTTTTCACTGTACCTTGTGCTCTCGCAGCAAAATCCAGTTTCATCAAAATAAACTGATTGCGGCAAGGCACCTCTCTCTGCTACTATGCAACGAATTCCGTGAGCTTTAATAAATTTATATATTTCGAGCTTTTGTTCTTTTTTATACGGGTTTTGCATCACCATCGTGGTGATTTTATTTTGTTCAATAAATTTTAAAAAATCTTCTTTCGAATGAAGCCCATCATCATAAAAATATACGTCCCCAAACAATGGCCAAAGTTCGTTATTATATATAAATGGATTTTTGGAAGTTAAAAGAGTTTTTTCTGAACTAGTTCTATCAACTAAGCTTCCTAAATAATATGGATTTTTTTTCGAGTCTTGAAACACACTCGTTAAATTTTACTTGATTTTCTTCTCTGATCTTTGGTGTTCTAAATTCCTTAGAAATAGGGTGAGGTATGTGAAACGTTACAATTCCCTTTGCTGCCACAATATCTCCATACAGGCGATATCTGCTTCTAAAGCCTATATATTTTGTGTAATCCTTATATTGATCTGCGCAGTATTTGTATTTATTTATTGGGTCGGGAAATTTGCATGAAAATGCTAATAATCTATTAGCAAATTCATGATCTTCAAATCCCCATCGATCAAATTTTTCATTTTGCCCTCCAATCGATAAATAGTGGTGCTTCGATACAACAACTACTGACCCGCACGGCACTCCAAATTCAAAATAATCAGTGTCATATTCTAAATATTTTTGTAAAATTTTATTTTTTATTTGGATGGAATTGTTTCCAGTAATTTCTGTAGCACTTTTTTCTGTTAGCCAAATGGCCGGTATTGTAAAAAAATCTTCCTGTCTTTTATCTAATTCCCAATTATCGATTTCGTTTACAATATCCGTATAAAATCCTTCATATGGAAAAAAATCTACGTCTTCGAGTATGACATATTTTCCACGCGCATTTTGCACTCCATAATTCCGTGCTCTTGCTAGAGAAAAATATTTATCCTCTGAGTCAATCCTTAAATATTTATATTTAAGGGCATCACACATTTCTTTAATTTGTTGACTTCCATTGAGATCGGAGCCATCATCAACAACTATAAATTCAATATTCTTGCTCGTTGTATCCCTGCGTTTGAAAACTAATCTTTTTACAACATCATAATTTTTCGTTGACCTGATTGGAATAACAACCGATAAAGTATTGGTATCTTTTGACATGTGCATTTTTCCCGCTTTTAAATATCCACAGCAACTTTAGTTGCGACAGCAATTTGATAAATAATCTGCATTAAGTCTTTAGCCAACAGCATTCCTTTGGTATCGACTTTCGGCAGTACCAGAATTCGATCTCCGGGGCTTATTCCCAACCTCTCTGCTAACCCAACTTCTCCGTTCTGCTTCGCCACCAGAATGTTTTTGTCATCGGCCCGTGACGAAACTCCACCTGCGGCAGCCAGGTAGTCATCAAGCGACATTCCTTCTTCAAAAGCCACCGCTTTGGGCATCACCACTTCACCGGTGATCTGCACCACATTGGATTTTTGCGGGATAACGATTTCGTCTCCGTCCTCAAGCCAGATATCGCTGACTTCTTTTCCTCTGGAAACGACAATCACACCGTCCGGTTCAAGTTGTCCTGCACGTTTGACAAAATCCTGAATCAGGCGCGCCTCGTCCACGCGCAGCTGCGCTTCTTCAGGTGTGGACGAGGTTGCGGTGAGCGCGGTTTGTTCCAATCGACGCAAGGAGTCCTGGATAACTGCCTTCTGATCTCGCGCCACACTCTTGCGCCTCAAATAAATGGAATCCGTTGCTGCCAACTCAGGTTCAACCTCAATTCGACGCAGCAGATCACGCAACTTCACTGTTTTATGAATGGGATAGCGCGATGCTCCGGTAATGGCTCCTGTGACAGTTGCCATGATGGTTTGACCGGGCATATCGGCAACGAACTCAACAATGTCTCCATCGGCTAACGAGAAGTTCTTGAATTCGTCGAGAGTGAAATAGCGGTTAAAGGGGGCTTTATTGCGTGTGCCGCTTACGCTCACGTGCGAGACGTTTTTCAGAGGGGACGACAATTCAATAAGTCGAGAACCTTTGGATGCATTCTTATCCTTTGTCGCGTCGCCTTGCGCTAACTCGTAGACTGCTTCCTCGCGAAGTAGCCCGTAGGCCGAAACGCTGATGCCTTTTTCTTTGACAAGAATGACGTCTCCGTCCTTCAAGCGCAGCGTGTTGACATTTCCTGCCAACGCAAATTGATAAAGGTCTAAATCGGCAATGACCTTTTTATTGCGAATGATCTCAATTCGGCGGTAGCTGCCGCGTTCCGGATCAATGCCTCCGGCACGATCCAGAAACGACAACACGGAATCGAGAGATCCACCGGCATACCGGCCCGGGTGATTGACAAAACCCGTCACATAGACAGCCACGGGTTGAGCACTTTGCAGACTCACATAAGCCTGTACGTTGTCGGTATAGACGCGAGAGATAGCTGATCGAACGGTGGAAAGCAGGCTTGAATTTTTGGTTCCGCCCACGTGTACCGGTCCCACTTCCGGGATAAAGAGATTGCCTTGTTGATCAACGATCAGAACATCATCGTATGAACGAGCTCCCCAAATGCGAACAACGACGCGATCGCCCGGTGCCAGAACATAGTCGCCACTTGCCGCGTCACTGAACGTGGAGGCAAATCGTCCTTCAAACAGCTTGGATGCAAAAGGCTTTAGAGCAATTGATGTCGAATTGCTATAGGCACCTTGTGCCCAGGCGGGAGGCGCCACCGTGACATTGTTGGTGTCGGTCGGAATCACCAGAGGTGTCCCGGCCACCGGCATGACCGTGCCGTTAGGCCCCATGACTGTACCGGCCGGCATATTGGCAGGATTGGTTGCCATGCCGGTACTGGTCGGAGTTGGGTTGGTACTTGTTCCGAGCGATCGGGAGCGAGAAGTACTCGCGTAGGAGGATGATCCGGTGCTGCCGAACACAGCGGCCGTCAACACGTCGGCCGCCTGTATTGCCGGGCTAATTGTGGGGAGAGTTACCGCCAGTGCCGCCAGCACGATCCCTTGCTTGGTGAAATGCATATTTCAACAACCTATTTGGTCTTTTTAAAAACCCGCATGTTCGCGGATTGAAGCAATGATTAATCGGATGAGGCCATAAAGCAAGAAGAGTCCCAAGAAAGTCACTAAAGTGAACACCCAAGCCAACGGATAACGGGATTCATCCGGTAATGTCGGCTTTTCGATGGGCACGATATAGCGAGCTTTTGCAAGCAACGAGGCTCTCGCAGTTTCAAGTGCCGTCATCGCTGTCGTAAGTTGTTTCTTGGCAAACTCGCTTTCAATCATGAGCGTCTCGTATTCGGAGACCCAGGCGTTGATTGCGAGCCCTTCACGTGTACCTACAAGACGCGCTTTTTCTCGAGCAATCTGCTGCTCGACGCCAGCGAGTTTGCTCTTCATACTTACCATTGCTGGAGCGCTTTCTTGCATGTAGGTTTTAGCGTCAGCGATTTCCGCTTTGATCTTCGCGCGTTCTCCCTCGAGTTGCATTACCAACGACTGCAGACCTGTCGCTGTTGCTTGAAGATCCAGTTCCTTATGCTTATCACGAAAATTTTCCAATGCTTTCTGCGCTGCGGACACACGATCACGAGCCAGATCAACCTCTTTTTGTGCAAGATCCAACATGTCTTTGCGTGCACGTTCATTCATCTCATTGATGAGACCTTCACTCTGACGCAAAACTTCCGCACCAATAGCCTGAGCCATCTTGGGATCATAGATTTGTGTCGTGCTGATATCACTATGCCCCATTACGATCCTCAGTGTGTTGATGTCAATGTTGCTTGCAAGTAGATGAGACGCAAAAGCACGACGAAGATCATGGGGAGTGATGGTTCGACCTATGGCGGTTAGTGAACGGGTTTGAACGATGAGATAGATGGTTTCATCGTTGAGATGTCGAGATGTTATGAGTTTTTCTCCTTTCGCCAGGGGGACGAAACAATAAGAAGTTCCTGTCGAACCACGACGATCCAGCCATTGTTGTAAGTAGTTGCAGACACTCTCGCTGAGACCGATGATGCGCTCTCGGTTTCCTTTGCCGATAATTCGGACAAGATGATTGGAGAAGTCAATATTGTCCATTGGCAGTTTGGCGATTTCACTACGCCGCAAACCGCATCCAAAACCGACAGCCAAAATTGCTGCGTCTCGGATTCCTTTGAGCGATCCGTCTTGTCTGCACAATTGCAACATTTTGAGAATTTCTGTTTTGGTCAGACTGAACGGAGGGGGACACCGAATGCTACGAAAGTTCGGGATTCTTTTGATTGAGAGGTAGCGTGCTACCGGAAGTAGCTGTGCGAAGTAGGCCTCTTCACAAAGGCGTTTAATCACACTTAGTGTGAAATTTTGAGTTGCTGCTTTACGTGTCTTTAGCTCAGGATGACTGAGAAGCGAAACAACGGTGGCTCTGTCAAACCGATGCCAATCAATGTCGTCAACACTAGTCAAATGCATGAGTTTGGCCAGGCGTTTGAGTTCAAACGCTATGCGAGTTTGTGATTGTTCGGATGTGCGGCTGTTGAGATATGCGGCGCTGACGGTCATAACGAGACTCCATAAGGAATTGAGAGAAAGTCGTTATAACCGCGCGCCGGAAGGTCTGGACTTATAGATCAGCAGCTTTCATCGGGATAGTACTTACCACGCAGTACCTGAATCAGATCTCTGATGCCGTAGATGGTCATGAAAAAAGCACTGAAAGGCAGAGCTGCGTACATCCATTTCACTTGCAGCCACGGAATGGATTGCATATAGGCATGGGATTTAAGTACCCACACAACACCGTACCATGCGATGATCGCGTAGGTGACGACCTCAATAACGCACACAAGAGTCTTGAGCCATTTGCGAACGTTGTGGTTATGAAGGCGCTCAGTTAGAAAATCCACTGCAAAATGACTTCTTGTTCGAACCAACTCCAGAGCTCCCAAAAAAATCGTCCAAATTAAACAGATCTGAATCCATTCGTCTGTTTGCGTGAAGTTGTAGATCGGCACGAAGCGCACAAAGACGTTCAGAATGAACATGACAAAGATGGCTGCCATTAAGACGGTGCAGACCAGGCGAACGCAGCGACTGAACGTAACGTCGATTTTTTGAAGAAAGTTCATACCTAGTCTCCTATAGTAACTGACCGAAACCCAAAGAGAGTTCGGGAATAAACGCTACAGCAACAGCCATTGCAATCATCAGTAACACGTAGCCGACGCTGTCTTTTGCAATTTCCATAACTCGTTCGCCTGTAATTGATGACATAACGTAGAGGTTTAGGCCAACGGGAGGAGTCAATACGCCGACGGCTAGAGCAACGCACATTACGATACCAAGTTGAATAATGTCGTAGCCAAAAGTTTTAGCCAAGGGTACAAAGATCGGGACTGTCACAAGCAAAATGGCTGTGCCTTCCATGAAGCAGCCCATTAGAACCAAAATGCCGATGATGATGAGCAAAACAGGTCCAATGGAGCTAAAACTGGAGGAAATGAACGCGATAGCTTCTTGCGGAATTTTGGTGTACAGCAATACGTACTGAAAGAAACCTGCTGTGGCAATCACAAACATGACCTTGGCAGTCTGTTCGACGGTTTCCCAAAAGATACGAGGCAAATCCTTGATTTTGAGTGTTCGCGTAACAAAAAGCCCCAGCAACATCACATAGAGTGAGGCAATTGCCGCCGCTTCTGTAGCAGTAAAGAAGCCTGCAAACATACCTCCGATAACGATCACAGGCGTAAGTAGTGCAAAGAATGCTTCTTTAAAAGCTTGGATGCGAGCAGAAAAGGGAGAAGGCGGTTCTTTTGCATAACCGTTACGGTAACTTACGAAAGACGACCAGCACATGAAGGCAATGCCCAGCAGAATCCCTGGAACGATACCGGCTTCAAATAGCGCATTGACGCTTGTCTGAGTGAGGCCTGCATAGAGGATCAGGGTGATACTCGGCGGAATAATCGGTCCCAGAGCACCCCCAGCAGCGATAGTGGCACAACTGAAGGAACGGCTGTAGCCGGCTTTTGTCATTTCAGCAATGGCGATCATCCCGATTCCCGCAGCGCACGCGGCTGCAGAACCGGACATTGCTGCCATGACGATACTGGCAGCAATAGCAGCGTTGGATAAACCGCCCCAGCGGTGGCCAAGACAGACTCGGCCAAAGCCAAAAAGGCTCTTGGAAATACCGCCCACAGACATGAGATTTCCCATCAAGAGGAAGAAGGGAATGGACATGAGAGTTATGCCGGAGACCTGGGCAAACATTCGTTGCGGCACCAGGAAAAGTCTGGCGATATCTCCACCTGCGATCAAATAGGTTGCGATCGAAGCAAAGCCCATTGTGACGGCAGTTGTAACTCCCAAAAACATCAGCACGAGAACCGATGCAAAAATGATGAACATCGACATCTGGGGTGACTTTCGAAAACGACTGACCCGACAAAACTTGTCGGGTCAGTTCTGGGGTTAAAGACAGCGAATTTTATTTGGTATTTGCCTTGACAGCTTCGAGAAGCTCATTCATGGCATCTTTGCCAGAAAGCTCACCAACTTTTTCGTAAGCAGGGTGCATTTTCTTCACAAAAGAATCACGATCGGGCGTTGTGACATTCATGCCCTTGGACTTGAGATCTTCGATGACAGAGCCCTCTTCAGACGAAATTTTCTCACGAGTCAGATTTTGAGCTTTGATAGCTTCTTCCTGGATAATTTTCTGGACATCAGCAGGCAACGATTCAAAAATCGTTTTGTTGATTAGGAGAACCTGACAGTCAAAGTAATGGTTGGTGAGAGCAAGCTGATTTTGTGTCTCAAAGAGGGAGTCGGCTCGAATGGTAAAGACGGGATTTTCTTCACCGTCAACCACCCCCTGCTTTAGGGAGGTGTAAAGCTCCGAGTAGGCGATTTTTTGAGTGTTGGCCCCGAGAGCATCAAACGCAGCCATGAGGCCGGTAGAAGGCGGAACACGAATTTTGACGCCTTTAAGGTCTTCGGCAGTATTCACAACAATGTCTTGTGTTGTGACCTGACGGAAACCGTAGTCAAACATAGAAAGGCCGACAGCATCGTATTGTGCGAGCCCTTTGTTCATCCAGTTCATGACAAAAGAGTCAATGACGCGGTGGGCGTGATCGTAATCCTTGAAAAGAAATGGGGCGGTCATGGCATTGAGCCGACGATCATACATAGCCATATTGCCGAGTGAGACAACCGCCATGTCGAGAGCGCTCATGGTGATTTGTTCAGCCAACGCAGGCTGATCGCCTAACTCGCCCGCGGGATAGATTTGAACTTCGTATTTGCCCTGAGTTCGTTCTGCAACGCCTTTGGCAAACAATTGTGCGGCTTCATGGTGGACGTGGGAAATATTGGTCGTATGAGCAAGCTTAATCACTTCCGCTGCTTGAACTTGCCAGACAGAAGCGCAGAAGACAATTGAGGCGAGAGTTCCCTTGATGAAATTACTGAGCATACTGATTTACCTTTGGGTTACTGGGCGTGCATTTCAAACCAGGCACAGACACGGGCGAGATCCTCTTCCGTATCCACACCGGCGGGCAATGCTTGATTCAATTTGAGTACGGCAATTTTGTAGCCATAGTAGAGAGCCCGCAACTGTTCCAAGCTCTCAGTTTTTTCAATGGGAGCTTGTTCAAGGGTTGGAAATAGACGTAGGAATGAGGATCTGTACGCGTAGAGCCCGATGTGATGCATGGCTATGAAGTCTTCAGGTGCCAACAGGGGATCTTTTCGCCACAGATCACGAGGCCAGGGGATCGGGGCACGTGAAAACAGCAGTGCCGTGCCTGAAATATCGGTCAAAACCTTGACGACATTAGGACTCTTGAAGCTTTCGAGGTCGCTAATGGGATGGGCAGCTGTGGCGATGGCACAATCGGTACGTGACTGCAACAGGTTGGCAACGGCATTGACGGTTTCCACAGGAATTAGGGGTTCGTCGCCTTGGACGTTAACAACAACTTCATCTTCGGGGAGCTTCAAAAGATCAACGGTTTCGGCGAGACGGTCCGTACCTGTGGGGTGATCCTCGCGAGTCAACACTGCTTCGATATCAAAGTCTCGGCAAACATCAAGAATTTTTTGATGATCGGTCGCAACCACCACTCGTGAAGCTTCTGTCCGAGCAGCGGCTTGAGCAACACGAACAACCATGGGTATACCCGCAATAAGACGCAAAGGCTTTTCCGGCAGTCGAGTGGAACGCATGCGAGCCGGGATGATGACGGTATAGGACATAGTAACAGTGAACCTTAAATAATTCGGGCACGCATCAAATCATGCATGGAAATGGCACCCACTAGTTTGTTTCCATCAACAACAAGCAATTGATTGCAGCGGTAGTCCGACAGAAGTTTGGCGGCTGTAGCGGCCAGTTCTTTGGGAGCAATCGTTTTCGGTGACTTGGTCATGACATCACCGATTTTGACATTGCGAATATCCCCGATTTGTTCAATAAGTCGACGGAGATCGCCTTCAGTCAAAATACCCAGGACGTTATCCTGCTCATCGACCACGGCAGTCATCCCCAGAGCTTTATGAGAAATCTCTCGGATGGCATCCAACAGGCAGGTGTCCGGCAATACTTTTGGCAATTCCGTGCCGGAGTGCATGAGATCTTCAACATGCACGAGAAGACGACGACCTAGCGAGCCACCGGGATGACTACGAGCGAAATCGCTTCGGGAGAAATTGCGCTCAATGAGGCAGGCGATAGCCAACGCGTCGCCAAGAGCTAAGGAAACAGTCGTGGAATTAGAGGGCGCTAGATTCAGCGGACACGCTTCGCGTTCAACATGGCAGTTAATGACGACATCGGCGTATCGTCCTAAAGACGATGAAGGGTTGCCTGTCATCGCAATCAACTTAGCTCCCTCTCGCTTCAGTGTGGGGATGATCGTAACAAGTTCGGTTGATTCACCGGAGTATGAAATACCGATGACAACGTCATCTTGAGTGATCATGCCCAGGTCCCCATGAGCAGCTTCTGCCGCATGTACGAAATAGGACAGTGTGCCGGTCGAAGCGAAAGTCGCTGCAAGTTTAGTTGCAATATGGCCGGACTTGCCGATGCCGGAAAGAATCAAGCGACCTTTGCATTCCAAAATCAATTCGACAGCCTTGGCAAAAGAGTCATCCAGATGATTGTCAACAGCAAGGATGGCCTCCGCCTCACTGCGGAGTACCTGATGAGCGTGATCAAGAATTTTGGATTCGGAAATCATTCGAGTCCTCTTAGTTGTAAGAAGGGTATTCCGTCATTGTTGCAGAAAATTGAAAAAGATTTCTGCTGATGCAATAGTGGGGAATCGTAAAGGTTCGCGAAACTCTTTAGTGCTAATAGGAATAGAGTAGAGAGAGATATGGGGGAAACTACCTAGAGTGTTGTTTTTTTACCTCACTGTCTAAATTTTCCACGATTAAAACGAAACCCGAGCGGCGGAAGAAAATCACTTCATTTAGTTAATAAAATCAACACATTATGGAAGTATTTGTCTCCGAAACTAACGGAAATAGAAGGTTGATGTCTCGATGCATTAACAATGGATCGACTAAGATTCGCACATCGGACTCCTCCTTGAGAGCTGCAGCCGAGCTGTTTTTGCCTCTTGAGCTGAAGTTCCGAAGAATTGTTACGTTCGAACAACAATCAACTTTTGTTTAATTTTTAGGTGTCTTTCCTAGGAAGCAAATCATGAAAAAGACATTGGTTGCTTTGGCGGCTATGACCGCCATGTGTGGCGCTTCGGCCACCTCTGTGACGCTGTACGGTATTGTCGATACCGGTTTGGCTTACAACTCCATTGACTGGGATGGCTATCAGGGCCTTGAGGGCGATGGCGGTGACAGCTTCGGTATGCAGTCTGGCCAGCGTTCTGGTTCCCGTTTTGGCATGAAGGGTGTTGAAGACCTCGGCAACGGCCTGAAGGTTGGCTTTGTGCTTGAAAACGGCTTTAGCTCTGACACGGGTGCTGATAAGGGTGCCTTCTTCGATCGTGAATCGAGCCTTTACATTGAAGGTAACTTCGGTAAGTTCGGTATGGGCCGTTTGAGCACGTTTGCAAACGACGCTGGCTCGACCGGTATCGGCGGCTACTTCTCGTCCTTTGGTACGGGCTTGGGTGACGTCGGTGTTCAGAGCTACATGCAAGCCTATCGTCCCACGCGCATGGACAACGTGGTCTACTACAAGACGCCAAACTTTGCCGGTGCAGAAGTGTGGGTGATGTACGGCATGGGTGACGAACAGAAAAATACTGTTGAAAACGAATCCTCCCGTGATCGTTACTACGCCGCTGCTGTGACCTACAACAACGGTGGCTTGAGCCTCTTTGGCGCTGTTGATGTGCTGAACAAGGCAAGCTTTGGTCCGAACGATCAGCTGCGCCGCGGTGACGACCAGATCACGATCACGGCTGCTGTGAACTATGACTGCGGTTACGCTAAGAGCTACCTCGGTGTGCATTGGTTCGACAATGCCAAGGCTGTCGGTAGCAGCGACGCGACGGATAACAACTGGGCTCGTCTGGGTAATAACTTGATCGACGATGGTTATCGCTATGGTGATGCTACCGGTTGGTCCGTGATGGCCGGTGTGGATGTCCCTGTTGGCGGCGGCATGATCAAGACCTCGGTCGGTTACTTGGATGCTTCTTCTGACGCCTACAACGTCAATGAGCATCGTGAAAAGGACAAGGACTTCAGCCGCTTCATGGCCGCTGCCGGCTATGAATACTACCTGTCCAAGCGCACCACGCTGTACGCAGGTGCCGGCTACATTCAGGACAGCGTTGCCAACAGCGATCCGCGTTGGGTGCAGGTCAACTGCGGTCTGACGCACAAGTTCTAATCGCTTGCGGTTAGTTTCAGGAGTGCCATAAGAAGACTTTGACCTCCTTGTTTCTAGGTGCTCCTGACTTAGGTTTCCGAAAATTGTGCTGTTTCAAAACTGCACCTGTTTTCGGAAACCTTTTGTTTATGTCGTTTTAGTTTCAATGTCGGAATACGGCCTAAACAAAAGGTTGCGGCTTTCTTGTTTTTTGACACGATTTGTCAAAATTCGAGAGCTGAGAGAAAATTTGCCTTTCGCAAAGCCTATTGTTATTCGTTATTGAGAAGAGAGATAAAAGTGAGCGTTGTGCGTCCGAGCGCTGTGGCCGTTGTTGGTATTGGATGTCGCTTCCCCGGGGGCATTGATTCACTCAAAGCGCTCGAGGTGTTGCTGGAGCGAAAAGAGGATGCATTAGGGCAGCTGCCGTTTGAGCGTTTTGACGTCGAGCGGTATTTTTCAAGTGAACAATCCACGCCGGGAACGTTTTACGCTCCGCGCTGCGGCACTGTAGGTGACGTTCGTCTTTTCGATGCCCGCTTTTGGGGAATGTCCGCCAAAGAGGCGGAGAATCTTGATCCCCAGCAGCGCATGGTCTTGGAGATGACATGGGAAGCCTTTGAAGACGCGGGTATCCCTCCATCCAAGATGGCCCACAGCGACACGGCCGTTTTTATTGGCGCTGCCAGCGCCGATATGGCGATTCTGCACAGCGATGACGTGGCGTTGCAAGGCCCCTACACAATGACGGGCACGCAACTTTCCATTATCTCCAACCGCATCAGCTACTGCTTTAATTTGCACGGGCCCAGCATGACGGTGGATACGGCCTGTTCTTCCAGTTTGGTGGCGATCAGTCAGGCCGTCGAATGCATTCGTTCCGGCCGAGCCAAAGCGGCTGTGGCGGGTGGCGTGAATGTTCTTTTGTCTCCCATGGGTTTCGTGGGCTTTTCTAAAGCGCACATGTTGTCTCCTACCGGGGCTTGTCGAGTGTTCGACGAAAAGGCTGACGGATATGCTCGCAGCGAAGGCGGTGCTGTCGTCCTTCTCAAGGATCTTGAAGAAGCACAAAAAGACGGTGATGCGATTTATGCCGTGATTCGCGCCGCAGCGGTGAATTCCGACGGTCGCACGACCGGTATTGCATTGCCCAGTGGCGAAGCTCAAGCGCAACTGCTCAAAGACGTTTACGAAGGAGCCGAGACCGGGCTCGACAAATCTCGCATCGCCTACGTTGAAGCCCACGGAACAGGTACGGCTGTGGGGGATCCTGTGGAAACGGGGGCTATTGGCCGCGTGTTGGGACATCGCGAAGCGTCACAAGAGCCGCTTGTTATCGGTTCCGTGAAAGGCAATCTCGGACATTTGGAAACCGGCTCGGGCATGGCCGGTCTGGCAAAGGCACTGCTTACGCTTCAAAACCGTCGGATTTATCCTAATCTGCACTTTGAAACGCCGAATCCCGCCATTGATTTCAAGGCTTTGGGGTTGCGTGTAGCCACCCAAATCGAACCGTTGCCGAAAGTCAATGGACTGCCGTTGGTGGGCATCAACTCCTTTGGCTTTGGCGGTACCAACGCGCACGTAGTCCTTGAAGGCTGCGTTGAGGCTGATCAAACACAGGAGCAACCGACTTTTGCAATGCAAGACACTTGCTTGCCTTTGTTGCTCTCGGCCAAGAGTAAGGAATCCGTTCTCAAGCTGGCGGCAAGTTGGAAAGATTTTTTGACGCAGGAATTGGACGGCTTCAATGACGAGAAGGCTCGTCTGGCTCGGTTTAACCAATTGGCTGCGGCTGTTCTTCAGCAACGCGATTTGTTAACTCACCGTGTGTTGGTGCAGGGAAAAAGTGTTGACGGCGTGATTCGTGCGCTTGAAGCCGCTTCTGAGGAGAAGAGCGCAGAGCCGTCTGACGTAATCCTGGTGCATGATCGCGACACTGTGGCGGCGGACAAGGTTAAAACTGCCTTTGTTTTTTCCGGTAACGGCAGCCAGTGGGTCGGTATGGGAACGGTTCTTTACCGCGACAATACCGTGTTCAGAACGGCTGTTGACGAAGCTGATGTCTACTTTGAGCCGCTGGCGGGCTTTAAGTTGAGTTCTATCCTGACGACACCTACGGACGATAAGTCTGTTTGGTCACTGGATCGTACGGAAATTGCACAGCCTTTGCTTTTTGCCTGTCAGCTCGGTTTGCTTGCTTGTTTGCGCTCGATCGGCATCGAAGCACAAGCTTATTGCGGGCACAGCGTAGGGGAGGTGGCTGCAGCTTATGCGGCCGGACGACTGACGCTTGCCAATGCTGTCAAGATCATTTACCAGCGCTCTCGTTTACAAGGCAAAACACGAGGCGCCGGGGTGATGGCGGCTGTTCATCTCAAAGAGGGACTTGACGATCTGTTGAAGATTCACGGCGAGATTGCCGTTGCCGGCATCAATGCGCCCGAAAGCCTCACGGTGAGTGGTCCTCAGACGGCCATGAGCGCTTTCATTACCGCCGTCAAAGCCAAAGGCGGTGCTGCCAAACAGCTGGCGTTGGACTATGCCTTCCACAGTCCGGCCATGGAAACTATCCACGCGGATATTCTCCATGATTTGGCTGACATTGTTTCCGAACCGCAAGAGGACTTGAACCGTTGCTTCTACTCTACGGTAACCGGAGATGCTTTAGCCGACGATACGCCGCTGGATGCTTCCTACTGGTGGAAAAACGTTCGCAATGCGGTGATGTTCGAATCGGCCGTCAAGGCTATGTTGCGTGACGGCGTACGTCGTTTCGTGGAAGTTGGACCGCACGCGATTCTCGTAGGATATTTGCGCAACACGGCTCGCGCACAAAGCATTGACGTGCAGATTTGCGCGCTGGAGCGCCGTGGCGACGAATCCGCCGATCATTTAATGAGTCAGATGTTCAAGGCCGTGGCGGGAGGCGTTCCCATGCGTCCTTCCTGGCCGGTGGTGCCTCGTGAACGAAATTTGCCTCATTACCCATGGAATCGAACGCTTGCATGGAACAATCCCACGTCTGAGACGGCTGCGCTCTTTGCTCCGCAACAAGTACCGACTCTGCTGGGGTATCCGGTGGCAAAGGGCCGGAACACATGGGTGAACCGCGTCGATACGGTTCGTTTGGATTGGCTTGCCGGTCATCGAATTGATGACACCGTTCTGTTCCCTGCCGCCGGTTTCCTTGAAGCGGCGGTGAGCGCCGGTCATTTGGCGTTGAAGGATGTGCTGAGCGAAGCACAGGCCAAAGGCAAGAAAGAAGTTGCCGAACTGGTTAATTTCTCGATTCTTCGCGGTCTGCCGCTTGCCGGGAAGGAATCGCACACGATGCGCACGCGCGTGACCGACGACGGCGTGCTCACGATCGAATCGCATCGCGAGGGCGCCAATGAGCCTTTCGGACTTTTGGTGCGCTCCCGTGTGCGTGCGGCCGACACGACCGGACTGGACGCCTATAAACTTGATTTGACGATCACGCATAACGACAACGTCAAAGTCAAGGCAGAAGTTTTTTATCAGCACTTGCAGTCGGCAGGACTCAACTATGCCGGCGTTTTCCTGTCGGTGGCCGAGCTTTGGTTTGATAAGACCAAGAAGCGCTCCGGGGCAGATTGCTCTGTTCTGGCTCGCTTGTCGTGCCCAAGTCCGCTTTACGCCAACGCAGCGTTGGGAATCGAAGCCAAATTGAGCACGGTGCCGCCGCTGGTTGATGCCGCGATGCAAAGCGTGTTTGCCGCTGTGGGCAGTTTGCTTTCGGATAAGCCCGAGAATGCTCAGCTTATGCACGCCTATCTGCCGGTTTTCTTCGGTCGCGTGCTGATGCTTGCCGACAAGATTCCGGCATGGTCGAAGGCCGTTATCAAACGTGTTTCCGCGATGACGCTCACGGTGGATATCGAGCTTTTCGATGAAAACGGTCAGTGCGTGGGTCTACTGCAAGATCTACGGTTGCGCCGTGCTCCCAAAGCGGCGCGACTGCAGTCAACTGCCTACACAGAAGTGTGGGCGGCTCCATGCTTGTCGTTGCCTCGATTTGAAGAGTTGCCCGTGGTGGCGGCTCCTCAGGAAGTCTGTACTCTTCGTGGTTGGGACTGGCAGGATGCTTCGCAATTGGCAACGGTTCTTATCGGTGCCTATGCCTATCAAGCCGTCAGTCGCAAGGGTGAATGGCTGCCGGCGGAACTTCTTTTTAGCGGCAGCGGCTTTACGGTCAACGAAGCAGCAGCGCGCTGGCTTGCGCAAGTGATGGCTCAAAGCGGCTATGCACTGACGCAAACCGAAATCGGAGAAACGCTCTACAACGCTGTCGAGTCGCCCGATTACACCGCAGACATCCTGTTTCAGACGCTGATGGCAACGTATCCGGCCTACTGGTCGCTCTGGATGCGTATGCAACGCGTGGGTAAAAACTTGGCCGCGCTTTTGTCGGACGACACAACGCTTGAGAAGGTTCGTGGCGAACTGCCCGCCATGCTCAACGATTTAGGAGCAGCAACGCCGACGGTTCTTTTGGCGCAAAAAGAGCTGATTGGTGCGCTGCAAACGCTTGTAGATCGTATTGAGGCGTACGCGCCGATGACGTTGCAGATCAAGGGTTTGATTCGTGCCGACAACTTTGAGCGTGCCGAGAGCATCATTGCAGCGACAAGTGATCGCGTGCATTGGACGGTCGTTGCCGACAGCAGCAAGCTTGCGCGAGCCAAGGCGCTTTTTGAGGCTCGTTACCACGTCGAAGTGCTTGACATCATTCAGGCGCCTTTGCATCAGTTTGCCGTTGTGGTTGTGCCCGAAGGCTGCGGTCGCGACAAGGCGGCATCGCTTCTGGTGCAAAAGTTGGCTTCCACCTTGATACCCAACGGCTTTTTGCTCTCTCTGGAAGAAGCTCCCAATGCCATTTCGAATTTCCTTGAAGGCTTGGACGCTCAATGGTGGGGAGAGGATGCGCGGGAGCGTCCGGTTTCTCGTCTGATTGATAAGGATTCTTGGGGAACGATTTATGCGGACGCGCACTTGCGCAATCTGACGGAGCATCTGTCGACGCTGTCGGATCGTGCCGTTTGTGAGCCTTACTACATTGCCATCGCACAAAACGAAAAAGCGATGCCCTTGGCGGAAAGCTCAGCCGAAGAAAAGCAGACGCTTTTGGTGGCAGTGGATCTGAACGATAACAGCAGTATTGAATTGGCACAGCGTTTTGCGGGCTTTACCTCTGATTCGCTCGAAGTGTTGTTTGCTCCGATTGACTCTTCGGCAAAGGTTCCGGACGGCATCTCGCTGGTGTCGGAAACAGTCGACACCTACGCTTTGCAGCACCCGCATGTGCCAGTGGTGAGTCTCGTTGATTGCCGGGCTCAAAACGAATGTGCGCCTGTGGCAACACTTTGGCTTGTGCAGGCTTTTGTCAGGAAGGGCGTCACGAACCCGTGGACAATGGTTGGTTTCGGCAACAGCATTTCCGGTCGTGCACTGCTTGGATTCAAGCGTGTTGTGGAAAACGAGCAGCCGCAATTGGATCTGCGTTGGGCAGGTCTTTGTGATGAGTCCGATGAAACGTTGTGTGCCTTCTTAAGCTGGGTGGCCGGAGAGGCGGTCGGCGGCATCAACATGCCCTTTGTTGCCCACGAAACCGAAATTGAAGTCCAAAACGGGCAAAAATTTGTTCCGGAAGTTCGTGTACATCGTCATGTCGGTGCAAATCCGGAAAATCCGATTGAACTGGCCTTTGACGTACCGGGAAAATTGGACCGCTTGTACTGGAAGCGCGTGCCGGCCAAACCCTTGGCCGATGACGAAGTTCGCGTCTCGGTTCGAGCGACGGCTCTTAACTTCCGCGATGTGATGTGGGCGATGGGGCTTCTGCCCGAAGAAGCGCTGGAAAACGGTTTCTCCGGTCCGACGATGGGCTTGGAAGCCGCCGGCGTTGTCACCGAAGTTGGTTCGAGCGTTACCAAGTTCAAGCCGGGCGACGCTGTGCTGGCTTTTGCGCCGGCTTGCTTTGCAAGCGAAATCGTGACTCGGGAAGATGCCGTTGCGAGAAAACCTGAAGCTCTCTCGTTTGAAGAAGCCGCAGGTGTTCCGGTGGCATTCTTTACCGCCTGGTATGCCATTGTTGAAATGGGACGTGCGCAAAAGGGTGAATCCATTCTGATTCATGGTGCGGCCGGTGGCGTCGGATTGGCAGCCATCCAAATTGCACAACTTCTGGGCTTGACGATCTACGCTACCGCCGGTACGCAAGCCAAGCGTGATCTTGTGAGAGCCCTGGGTGTTGAACATGTTTATGACAGCCGTTCGCTTGCCTTTGTTGATGCGGTTCGTCGTGACACCAAGGGGGTAGGCGTTGATCTGGTGCTCAATTCGCTTGCGGGCAACGCTGCCGAACAGTCGCTTTCCCTGTTGAGTCCCTTCGGTCGTTTCCTGGAACTTGGCAAACGTGATTTCTATGCCGATAATCCGGTGTTCCTGCGCCCGTTTGGTCGCAACTTGAGTTACTACGGCATTGACGTTGACCAGTTGCTCACACAAAAACCGCGTGTGGGCGAGCGGGTGTTTGCCGATGTGATGCATGCCTTTGAAGAAGGTTCGCTAACAGCGCTTCCCGTGACTGTGTTCGGACGACGTGAGGCTGCGCGCGCTTTTGCGCTGATGCAAAGCGCCTCGCATGTGGGCAAGATCGTGGTCACAATGGACGATACAACAAGCGATGTGACGGAGTCTCGGCCCTCGGAAATGCAGGTTGATCCGAACGGTACGTACGTGATCACAGGTGGTCTTGGAGGCCTGGGGGCAGCTGCCGCGCAAAAACTTGCTTCGTTGGGTGTCAAGTCGTTGGTTCTCATCAGCCGCCGTGGGGTGACGACTGACGAGCAAAAGCAGATTGTTGACGGATTGATGAAGCAGGGTGTCACGGTGACGACGCCTCAGCTGGATACGGCAGCCGATGACTTTTCTCAACAGCTCACGGCAGCTGTTCGTGGCTTGCCGCCTGTAACCGGCCTCATTCATGCGGCCGGCCTCATTGATGACGCCATGGTCATGGATCTGACGCCGGCTCGTATGCAGGCAACGTGGGATCCGAAGGTTCGCGGTGCTCTCTCACTTCTGAAGTTTGTTAAGGATAACGGTCTCGTCGATCAGCTCACGTGTTTCGTGCTCTTCTCGTCGGCCACGACTTTGCTGGGGAATCTCGGGCAGGCTAACTACGTCGCTGCCAACATGGCCTACGAAGGTTTGATCGACGAGTTGCCCGAGGGCAAAGTCACGGTGATCGGCTGGGGACCGGTGGGCGACGTCGGGATGCTCAAGAACAGTCCCAAGGTCAAGGCTGCACTGGAAGCAACGATCGGCACGCCGTGTTTGACAAGTCGAGAAGTGGTCGACGCCATGTCGGCATTGGCGGCAGACCGAGGCGTATCGAGTGCTCACTTCATGGCTATCGATTGGCGACGCGTGCAGTCGTTGCCGGTCATGCAGTCGCCGCGCTTCAACGCCGTGCGAGAAAAGGCCGCCGTGGAAGCTGATGCCAAGAATCTCAAAGCGACATTGGTCGGTAAGTCGCACGACGAAGTCACCGCGATTCTGACCAAGATCGTGCAGGAAGAAACGGCACGCATCATGGGTATGGCCCAGGAAGAACTGTCGTTGACGCAGCCGTTGTCGGATATCGGCATGGATTCTCTGACGGTTCTGGAACTGGCTTGTGCACTCGAGGAACGTACCGGTGTTCGTATGAGTTCCGCTGCCGGTTTTGCCGGAGCCAATATCCGTACCGTTGCCGAGCGGTTGGCCGCAAGTTTGACCGACGAGGCCGATCAAGATGAGGCCATGCTCAGCGCCATCAGTCGACAGCACGGTGTGGAGCTTTCCGATGAGCTCAAGCAAGCTGCTTTGAAGGCCTGATTTCTCGGTTTGGGAAGGGAGGTTCGGTTGAAAACCGAACCTCAAAATCCCAGTAACCCAAAGCGCTTTTTGATATTGCGAAGCACGCGTACGGCACGAACCCACAGCGGCAGCGTGGGGCAACGCTTTTCGATCATTCGCTCGCAAACATCTTCACAACGGCAAAAGAGCCCCGTATCCCAATCGTAATAGCGCGGATAGAGAATCAAGGTTGCTGCGACAAGTTGCTCGAGCGAGAGCCTAGCCGTGCGCGTCGGGAAGGTGAGTGCGTCGTTTGTGAGTCCCCAGCCTGCGTAAAACGGGCGGCCGTAGGTGGAGACGGGCACGCTGCGCAACAGTGCTTCAAACCCCGAAAGACTCGTGAGCACATGCAATTCGTCGCAAATCGGCAACAGATCAAGCACGCGAATGCCGTGCAGTGTTTGATCAGCTAGAGTTCGAAGCAGTTCCGGGGCAATCTTGCCCGGACGGTTGCCGCTTGCTACATCCGGGTGCTCCAAATACAGGATGTAGGCGTCGGGATTGTTTTTGCGCACGGTGATCAGCAGTGCGGCGTTGCTTTGGATGTCACCGCCGCCTCGACGTACGCTGGCGTCGCCGTCCACTTGCCCTGTGACGAGAAGCACGCGTCTGTCGCGGGGAACATCCGGCAAAGTCACGTTGACACTTCCGACGTTGTATTTTGTGATGCCGTGACGTACGACGGTTTGAATCAGACCTTGAGCGCGCTCAACGGCTCGACGATAGCGATCGGGGTGCCGCCCCATTTCGTTCAGAATATGCTCGATTTTGCTGGGACGATGCGGGTCGTAATAGATGCCACAGTCGTCGAAAACGAGCGAATAGGGCATTTCGTAATCCGAGCCCAAGCCAACGGAACGAATAAAACCGTCTTCAACAAAAAGAAGATTGACACCGGCTTGTTTGACTTGATCGACCATACCGTCGGTGGTTTTAGCCGCCCACGAAACTAACGGCAGCTTTTGTTCTTTGGCAAGTTTCAGTGCGGGTTCAAAATCCCACACGAACGTGAGGCGATTGCCTCGATTGGGGGCGCCGAGAAACGCCTTGAGATGAGGCTGTTTCCAACGGCGAATACCGGTGACCACAAATCCCGGGGTGTTTTGGATTTCATAGTGACGAGCATCTTCCAGAAAATCCAAAGCCTCTTCCAGCGTTATCGGTTTGCCGGAGACCGGGCTGACATAACGTGCAACACGAAGATACGCCGCCGCAAAAAGAGCCGTCAAAGGCACGCCCTTGCGGCGACGCGACGGCACCTGCCCGCGGTCAATCGTTAGCCCCCAGCCTGCATAAAAAGGCACGCCGTAGACCACAGTCTTGCATCCGGCCATCAGTGATTCAAAGCCCGTTTGACTGGTGACGACGTAGACGGCTTGGCAATGTTTGATGAGACCGATGGGTGCAAAAGCTTCCGTAAGAACAACGGGTTTTCTTCTTCCAGTCCAATCGATGGCCTCGAGCGCTTGCGTGAGGTAACCCTTTTTGGCTCCTGCCAATACGTCCGGATGGGTTTTGATCAGGACGGTTGCCTGAGGATTGTCGTTGACTGCGTCTTCGAGCATCCGTCTGAAGCTTTCGGCATCAGCCGCTCCGAGTCGGACGCTGGCGTCTCCTTGGGTTTGGTCAATGCAGAGAACATACGGGCCCTTGACGGCGCCGTTGTCCGGTCCCGGCCAATCACTTGGACACAAGGGAGTGCAGTTGTACTTGGAAAAATCCGACGACACGATGCGCTCAATGGCTGATTGAGCTCGGGTTGCAAGTTCCGGCGTCATCCATTCTTCGTAATGAACACAGTCCGCCTCAATGCAGCTTGCCGAAGACGCATCGTAGTAGACCCCGACGGGATCCACCAAAATGGAAAGCGGAGGTGCGTTTTTAACGCCCAATCCGACGGAGCGCAAAAAACCGTCTTCCAAGGCAATGTAGGGAAGATGATGCTCTTTGGCGTAAGAGATGGCTTTTTTAGCCGTCTCTTTTTTTCCCCAGCCGACAACGGCGTCTGAGTCTTTGTATGTTTCGTATTCCGGAGCCAGGAAAGCTTCGAGATGCGGCAGGCGTTTGATGCCGGATGAAAAAATGTGAATCACGTTATCAAAAAGGCAGAAGAAGGCGCACCAAAAGACTCAGTTCGAATCGATTCGTTGTTCTCAACAAATATGGAGTCGGGAATCTCAGCCTTCATTCTAGTCATTTCCGTATTTGAGCAAGGAGAGGCAGTTTTCCCGGTTTTCCGTCTCTTTGCACCTGGGTTTCGAGAGGTGCGCGGAATTTTTGAAGGTTGGTTTGCCACAATCTCCACTTTCGCTAACGTTCTGAGTTTGCTATCCTCAACAAATATGTCAATCAAGTAACCGGCGCAAATCCAATTGCTGCCGGCTAGTATGCAAGACCAACCACAAACAGAAGAAACAACACCCTCCGAAGAACACAGTTTTTTTGAAAAACTGCGTTCCCTCTTTAAGAAAGAACCGACGACGGCTGAGGAATTTTCCAAAACCCTCAAGCGTGCTCACGGGCAGAAAATCATCGACACCGAAGCGCTGACCATGATGGAAGGCGCGCTGAAGGTCGGCCACTTGTGTGCGTCCGATCTGATGGTTCCCCGCGCTCAGATCGAAGCCGTGGATCTGGAAGAACCGCGCGAAGTGTGGCTTCCTAAGGTGATCAACCGCGGCCACTCTCGTTTTCCCGTGATCGAAGGCGACTTGGACGAAGTCAAAGGTGTTTTACACGCCAAGGATCTGCTTCGTTTGTTTGTCGATCCGACTTATGATGTTCGGGCTCACCTGCGTCCCGCACGTTTTATTCCTGAAACGCAGCCCCTGAATGTGGTGCTCCGTGATTTTCGCATCACGCGCAACCACATGGCGTTGGTGATTGACGAGTTCGGTTCCGTGTCTGGTTTGATCACGATTGAAGATGTCATTGAACAGATCGTGGGCGAGATTGCCGACGAATTCGACAACATCAATCTGGGCAAGGACAACATTACCCCGGTGGATAACGAACGCTGGCGTGTGAAGGCCGAGACGTATTTGGATCAATTCAATGAGTTCTTCAACGTTCATTTGGAAGACCAGCATTGCGAAACCGTGGGCGGCCTGGTGACGGACCGACTGGAGCACGTTCCGCATCGCGGCGAGAGTGTGGAAATCGACGGGTTCCGTTTCAAAGTTCTCACGGCCGATGACCGTCAGGCTCATCTGTTCTTGGTTGAGCGTCTGGTGTCTGCGACTCGCGTTGAGGAAAAAGACGCGCAACCCAACGAGACGGCTGCATGAGTTTTATTGAAAGAGTAACGACGGGCCGGGCAGGAATTGCACTGCGCTTGGTAGCGGCAACTCTTGCCGGGGCTTTGGGCAGTGTTGCGTTTTCCGTTGCAGCAGCCAATTGGTTTTTGCTCGTGTCGCTGGCTGTGCTGTTTTTGGTGACCGTGCGAACGGAAACGAAAAAAGAGGGGTTCGGCGTTGGTTGGCTGTGGGGGCTTGCTTTTTTCTCCATTGGTCTGCGCTGGTGCTACGGCTCTTTGCACGATCACGGGCAGCTTCCTGCGGTTTTGTCTGTTGCCGCCATTGTGCTTTTGGCGGGCGTCCTGGCTCTTTTTATCGGCGCCGTAACGGGGCTGACGCGAGCTTTTCCGATTTCTCGCCGACTCAAGCTCATTGTGCTGTTGCCGACGCTTTGGAGCGTTTTTGAGCTCCTGCGAGGCGTAGAGCCCGCCGGTTTCGGATGGCTTTCCATCGGGTACGCCTACTCGACAGACTTTTTCGGAGCATGGGCCCCGCTTGCCGGCGTCTATGGAGTGGGGTTTGTTGTGGTTCTGACGGTGGGTTTGGCCGTGGAGCTGTTGTTTCCCGCCGAAGATAAAAAGCCGTGGCTCAAAACGCTGGACGCCATTGCGATTGGCGCCCTGGCTTTGGTGACGCTGGCACTCAACGATGTGACCTACAGCGAACGCGGTCCCAAGCTGGAAGTGCGCCTTGTGCAGCCGGATTTGCCGGTTACGATGGCCTATCGACCCGCAGAGGCCGCGGCTCGTATTGATCGCGCCGTAGCAATGAGCAATCGTTCCGCAATGGGAAAGCCGCTGGACCTGATTGTTTGGCCGGAAAGCACGATTGTCTCTCCCCTGAGAGACGGTCTTGACAGTGCGGCTCTGGCTGCGGTGGACGTCGCCGAGAAAACAGGGGCGGCTGTCGTCTTCAATGCTTTCTTTCGAGAGGGCCCGGGACGCTACTACAACGCCATGTGGATGGCAGAGAGCAACCATCGACCGGCAAGACTCATTTATCGCAAGCACCACTTGGTACCTTTCGGCGAATTTGTTCCGACGGGATTTCGCTGGTTTGTGGATGCGTTGGGCATTCCGATGGCCGATCAGCTCAGAGGTCCTGTGGGAGGCGATTCATTTGATGTGGCCGGAATCCAGGCTGCCGGCGGTATTTGTTACGAGAATATGTTCGGCGAAGAACTGAGGCATGCCTGGGACAAGGCCAATCCCGGTTTCATTCTCAATACGGCGAATCTGGGATGGTTTACCGACGCGGTTTTGCCGCAATTTACGGCGATGAGTGCCATGCGAGCCCGGGAAACGGCGCGTCCGCTTATTCAGGCGGTGCAAAATGCACACTCGGCTTTAATTGGACCGGGCGGCAAGACGCAGCGATTGGCTTCCAAGGGCGCTCAGAATCTGGATATGACGGTGGTGACGGCCACGGGATCTCCGACGCCTTTTGTTCGGTACGGACATTGGCCGCTGATCGGTCTTCTGGTGGTGTTATTGGCCAGCTGCTTGACGCTTGCCTTTCGTGTTGTCCGTCGACAGCAAGCCTAACGACAAAGCTAGCCTTGTGTATTGAGATTGTTTTCTACATCCGCGGTTCGTTTTGTTTTTTCGACGACCGCGCTTTTTCTATTGGTTCTTCGTAGCGGACGATTCTCCAGCCTTTGTACCAACACAGCATGCGTACGCCCACGATGAAGAACGTGGCTGTCATCAACGCAACGAATTCTGAAACGCCGGCGACGTGCAATCCGATGTAGAGCCAAGCTCCCACAAACGCAGCCGATGCATAAGGCAGTTGGTCGGACATCACCATCGGCAGACGATTGAGAAAAACGTCTCGCAACAAACCTCCGAAGACGCCTGTACACACGCCCATCAGTACGGCCGGAAGATAGGGAAGATCGTAAGTCAGTGAGAGCGAAGTGCCGCCCGCGGTGAAGAACCCCAACCCGACCGCATCAAGCCACACGAGGATGGTTTGATGCAGCTTGTCTTGAAAAAGTCGGACGATTATTGGAGCAAAAAAAGACAGGGCGAGCGTTGCCCACACATACTCCTGATTGGCAATCCAGTACATGGGACGGTTGCCGATGACAAGGTCGCGCACGATGCCGCCGCCGAAAGCCGTGACGAAAACGACGACGAAAACGCCTACCGGATCGATTTTCTTGCCTTTGACAGCAAAAAGGCCGGAAAGAGCAAAGGCAACGATCCCGACGGAATCGGTAAAAGTCAGGAGACTGGTTTGCATGAGTCGATAATAGACAAAGACAGCTTATTTGTGCCTAGGACACGTAACAGATAGTGTTTGATTTCTTGGCAAAAGCATCCTTTCGTCCAATGGACTAAAATTGCCAAATTATTTTGTCCAAGCGCTCCCGTACTGAGCTCATATTGAGACCGGGCGCATTTATTCATAAAAACCATGATTACCTTTCAGGAAGTGATCCTGCGCCTGCAGGAATATTGGAACAAACAGGGCTGCGCACTGCTGCAGCCGATTGATATCGAAGTCGGTGCCGGCACCTCGCATACGGCCACCTTCCTGCGTGCACTCGGTCCGGAACCGTGGCGTGCTGCCTATGTGCAGCCGTCTCGTCGCCCGAAGGACGCCCGCTACGGTGAAAATCCGAATCGTTTGCACCAGCACCACCAGTATCAGGTGGTGTTGAAGCCGTCGCCCGTGAATATCGTGGATTTGTATCTCGGGAGCCTTCGTGCTTTGGGGATTGACACGTCCGTCAACGACATCCGCTTCGTGGAAGACAACTGGGAAAACCCGACGCTCGGCGCCTGGGGTCTGGGTTGGGAAATCTGGATGAACGGTATGGAGGTGACGCAGTTTACGTACTTCCAGCAGGTGGGTGGTCTGGAATGCAAGCCGATCACGGGTGAAATTACCTACGGTCTGGAACGTCTGACGATGTACCTGCAAAACTGCGACAACGTGTTCGACCTGATCTACACCAAGTGGAAGGACGGTCTCGGTCAGGAACACACGCTGACCTATGGCGACGTTTTCCATCAGAACGAAGTCGAGCAGAGTAAGTACAACTTCGAAGCGAGCGACCCCGAAAAACTCTTCAAGCAGTTTGACTACTTTGAAAGCGAAGCCAAGCGCTTGATGGAGCTTGAACTGGCGCTTCCGGCTTATGAAATGGTTTTGAAGGCCGGCCACACGTTTAACCTTCTGGACGCTCGCGGTGCCATTTCGGTGACCGAACGCGCCGCCTACATCGCCCGTATTCGCAACTTCAGTCGCGCTGTGGCGCAGAGCTACTACGACTCGCGCGAACGCCTGGGCTTCCCGATGCTCAAGGCATAAGTCCATTTACCAGTTTGTCGCGAGAGAAGATAAAAAATGAAGAGCTTATTTGTTGAACTGCAAACCGAAGAGCTCCCGCCGAAGGCTCTGAAAAAGTTGTCCGAAGCCTTTGCTGCCGGCGTTCACAAGTCGCTGGCTGCGCAATCGATGCTCACCGAGACGAGTACGGTCAAGGCATACGGCGCCCCCCGCCGCATGGGTGTTCTGATCACCGAAGTGCTTGAAAAGAGTCCGGACAAGGCGTTTGAACAGCGTCTCGTACCGGTACGCGTGGGGCTTGACGCCGAAGGCAAGCCCACGGCTGCTTTGACAAAGAAGATGGCCGCCCTGGGCATCACGGCGGATGTCTCTGAACTCAAGCGTGTCAATGACGGCAAGAACGAGCAATTGGTCTACACGGGCGTTCGCGCCGGTGTGACCGTCAAGGATGCTTTGCAAAAGGCCCTTGAAGATGCCGTCAAAGCATTGCCGATTCCGAAGGTGATGAACTACCAACTTGCCGACGGCGTGACGACTGTGCAGTTCGTACGTCCCGTCAAGCACCTCGTTGCGCTCTACGGCGAAGACATTGTGGACGTCGAAATGTTCGGTCTGAAGGCCGGCCGCACCACGATGGGGCATCGCTTTGAAAGCGCCGGTGAAATTGAAATCGCTTCGGCTGACGCCTACGAAGAAACGATGCGCGAAACGGGCCACGTGATGGCTGACTACGCCAAACGCCGCGAGATGCTTGTGACGCTTTTGCACGAAGCGGCAGAGAAGGCCGGCGGTACGCTTATTGCGCCCGAAGATCTGATCGATGAAGCCAATTCGCTCACCGAATGGCCCGTGATCTACGTTTCCGAATTCGAAGAAAAGTTCCTCGCTGTACCGGAAGAATGCTTGATTCTGACGATGCAAACCAATCAGAAGTACTTCCCGATGCGTGACGCGCAGGGTAAGCTCATGAATCGCTTCTGCCTGGTGTCGCACATTCATGCCACCGACGGCGGCAAGGAGATCGTGGCCGGCAACGCCCGCGTGGTGCGCGCGCGTTTGGCCGACGCCGAATTCTTCTACACGCAGGACTGCCAGACGACGTTGGAAAGCCGCGTTCCCGGCTTGTCTCATGTGGTGTACCACAACAAGCTCGGCAGCCAGGGCGAACGTATGTTGCGCGTCAAAGCCATTGCTCACGCCGTTGCCGAGAAAATCGGTGCCGATGCTGTGAAGGCCGAACGTGCGGCCGAACTTGCCAAGGCTGACCTTCGTACGCTCATGGTGGGCGAATTCCCCGAACTGCAGGGCATTATGGGCGAGTACTACGCCCGTCACGACGGCGAAGCCGAGGAAGTGGCACAGGCCATTTCGCAGCATTATCTGCCGCGCTTTGCCGGTGACAAACTTCCCGACGGTCCGGTGGCAACGGCGCTTGCCATTGCCGACAAGCTCGAAACCTTGGCCGGCATGTTCGGCATCGGCCAGATGCCCACCGGCGACAAGGATCCGTTTGCGCTGCGTCGCCACGCCTTGGGCGTTCTTCGCATGCTCATCGAAAAGAACCTTACGGTGAAGCTCGACGAACTCGTGGCAATCGCCTTTGCCGTCGAAACGAAGGTTGAAGGCGTGACCGATGCTTCCGAAGTGCTGACGCACTTCTTCTTCGATCGCTTGCGCGTGATGATGCGCGAAGCCGGTTACAGCGCGCAGGAAGTCGATGCGGTGCTCGCCAAGCACGACACGGATTTGGCTCAGACGCCCAGGAAGCTTGCTGCCGTGCACAAGTTCATGCAGTTGCCCGAGTCGGCCAGTTTGGCTGCCGCCAACAAGCGCATTGCCAATATCCTCAAGAAGTCGGCCGATGTGCAGACAGGGGAAGTTGACGACGCACTTCTGGTCGAAGAAGCCGAAAAGAAGCTCTATGACGTGTTGGGCGATCATGAGCCGATTGCCAAGCTCTTCTTTGAAAAGGGCGAGTACGAAGGCATGCTGGCCACGTTGACGCCTTTGAAGGATCCCGTCGACGCCTTCTTTGCCGACGTGATGGTCAACAGCGAAGACGAGAAGTTGCGCTTGAACCGTCTGGGGCTTCTGAAGCGTTTGTACGCGTTGATGAACCGTGTGGCCGAGCTCTCTCGTCTAGCCATCTGATGAGGCTCTGACTCAAAAGAGCGAGCGAAACCGGCAGAGGGCCTTCCTGCTGAAGGAAGGCGCTGCCGGTTTTGTCGTCAAAGGCCCAATCTTTTGTAGGACAACTCCATGCATACGCTTCGCGGCTGGATCTTTTACCTTTGGTTTTCAATCACGCTGATTCCGGCGGCTACGACGGTGCTGTTGCTGTGGCCCTTTGCCGGCGCCGAGTTTCGGTATGAAAAGGTGGCTCTGGTCTGGTGCCGCCTGATGGTCAATTCTCTGCGAGTGATCTGCGGCGTGAACTATCGCGTCATCGGTTTGGAGAATTTGCCCAGATCGTCCGAGACTCCCGTGGTGGTTCTGAGCAAACATCAGTCGGCGTGGGAGACGCTCTTTTTGCCGCTTATTCTCGGTAATCCTGCCGGCTTTGTGTACAAAAAAAGTCTGCACATGATTCCGTTTTTCGGCTGGGCCCTAAAGAGCATGCGCATGATTGCCATTGATCGCAAGGAAGGCCGCAGCGCCTATCAGCTCTTTTTGGAGCGCGGGCGAGCCTTTGTCAAACGCGGTTGGTGGGTGCTTTTGTTTCCGGAAGGGACGCGTACCAAACCGGGAGACAAAAATACGGTTTACAAAACAGGAGGCGCTCGCTTTGCGATATCCGTCGGAGCCAGCGTGGTTCCCGTGGCACTCAATTCCGGCCGTTGCTGGCCGCGCAATAGCATTGCCAAGTATCCGGGGTTGATCACGGTAAGCGTCGGTCCGGTCATAGCCACAGAGGGCAAGAGCGCACACGAACTCAACGAAGAAGTGCGCACCTGGATCGAATCCGAAATCGAGCGATTTGAGTCCGGCGCCGACAAGTAATCGCGACATGCAGCAATCGAAGCCGCTTGAGCGTCGCGAAGAGGCGTTGGAACTCGCGCGCCGCAGTTGCTGGGACAATGTGGTGCGCGGACGCTTCAAATATCTTCGCGTTTCGGTGCGCGAAGGGCGCGTGCGTGTCTCGTGCCCGACGCGAATCAGTCAACGGGCCCTTACTCGATTCATTGAGGAGAATCTGGAAAAAGTCGCTTTTTGGATGTGCACGCAAAAAGCGCAGCTCGAAAGCCGCCGCAACGCCAATCCGCTCAGTGCTCGTCTTTGCGACGGCGGACGTGTGGCTTATGAAGGAAAAGTTCTTAGGCTACGCTGTGACCCGAACATTGCTCGTACGCAACAATCCGCTCACGCCGATGAGCTGCTTGTCCGTGCTGAGGCTACAGCTTCTGCCGAGGAAATTGCAGCCGTTGTGCAGAAGTGGCTCAAAGAACGTTTTGCGGAACGCTTGTCCGAGCGCGTCTCCTTTTGGGCGGATAAAACAGGTCTGCATCCGAAGAAAGTCAGTATCAGCAATGCCAAAAAGCAGTGGGGCAGCTGCACGCGACAAGGTGCGATACGGCTTTCTTGGCGTTTGATCTGTTTACCTTCGGCGGCGCTGGACTATGTCATCGTGCACGAGCTTGTCCACCTGCGGCATTTCGATCATTCTTCCGCCTTTTGGAATGATGTGCAGACCATTTACCCGGAAACGCCGTCGGTGCGTCGGTATTTGAAAACTGTTCGCGCGACGGATCTGTTCTGATGTTTCGGAATCTCGACACCGAAAAACAAAAGCGAAAACAAGGACTTTGATGTCATTTTGACCGGCGGGGAAACTTCGAAAACGGCGCCGTTGTGCTAGAGTGTCGGTGTGAAAGAGTGGGAAAAAGTGGGGATTTTTCCCGCCATCGGCCGCATCGGTCTTTAAGCGTCTGATTTGCTTGAATATTTTGCCGAACGCGGTCTTGTCGCGCACGATTTTCGTGCGTTTTTGTACAGGTTTGCGCCGTGTTTCAGGGGACTTCATTACTGTCGCTCGATGCCAAGGGCCGCATGACGATGCCGAGTCGTCACCGCGAGGCTCTGGCGTTGTCGTGCTCGCTCGAAGTAACAGTGACGCGTCACCCCGACGGCTGCCTTCTCATTTATCCCCGGAACCGCTGGGAAAAGAAGCGCGAAGCCATTGCGGCTTTGCCCTACAGTGCACGTTTTCTGCAACGCATCGTGCTGGGCAGCGCCGTGGATCTTACGATCGACAAAGCCGGACGCGTGCTGATTCCGGCTGACCTGCGCACCCTTGCGGGTTTGGAAAAGGAAGTGGCTCTCGTCGGCATGGGCGAGCACTTTGAGCTTTGGGACGCCAAGCGTCTGGCAAAACTCGAGGAAGAAGCGGCGGCAGCGGGCTTTGAAGCGGCTGCCGGCGACTTTCAGTTTTAACGCTTGAGGATAAGGAAACATGGACGAAATGACCGATTCTCAAGCACTTCACCGCACGGTTCTTCTGACGGAAGCGGCCGACGAAGTCAGCCGCGCACGCAACGGTATTTTCATCGACGCCACTTTCGGCCGCGGCGGGCACAGCCGTGCCGTTCTTGCCCGCATCGCCCCAGATGCGCGCCTCATTGCGTTTGATCGTGACCCTGAAGCGATCAAATCGGCTGCCGCGATCACCGATCCCCGCTTTTCGATCGTGCACGCGCCTTTTTCCGAAATGAAGGAACAGTTGGCTGCATTGGGCATTTCGCAGGTCAACGGCATTTTGATGGATATCGGCGTTTCAAGTCCTCAGATTGACGAGGCCGGCCGCGGTTTTTCTTTCCGTATGGACGGACCGCTTGACATGCGCATGGATACGACGTGCGGTTTGACGGCGGCACAGTGGCTTGCCCAAGCTTCTGAATCAGACATTGCCCGCGTGCTGCGCGATTACGGCGAAGAGCGTTTTGCCGGAAAAATTGCGCGTGCCATCTGCCGCGTGCGTGAAGAAACACCCATTGAGCGCACGGCTCAGTTGGCCGATCTGATTGCCCGTACGGTACCGAAAAACAAAAATGACTCGGCGCAGCATCCTGCCACGCGCAGTTTTCAGGCGATTCGCATTCAGGTCAACGGTGAGCTCGACGAACTAAAGCGCGCGCTCTCGGCCGCAGGCAGTCTGCTTGCTTGCGACGGCGTCCTTGCGGTCATTAGTTTTCATTCGCTTGAAGACCGGATCGTCAAGCGCTTTCTGGACGCGGGTGCCCATCCCGACAAAGCCGTTGACGCACGCATTGCGTTGCCGGCGGACGCTTTTGCGCCGCCGCTTTGGACCGATCTGCGACGCATCAAGCCTTCCGACCAAGAGTGCGAAGCCAATCCGCGTGCCCGCAGCGCCGTGTTGCGCACTGCGCTTCGTACCGAGGCCGACTGGCAGGAATGTTCCGAAACGGATCAACGCAAAGGAGGACGTCGATGAACCGTCCGCATACGCTTGCGTTTGTCTCCGAGCGTTTTCTTTTCATTGCCGCGCTCTTGTCCGCGATTGTGCTGATATTGAGTGCCGGCGCATTGGTGACCACGCAATACCGCGTTCGTCTGCTTTTTGTTGAAATTGAGCGCGCCAACGATGTTGCGCGCAAACTGGCCGACGATTCAAGCCAGTTGGCGCTCGATCTTTCCAAGGCGGCGCTGCCGGCAGCCGTTTCGCGCCGTGCGGGTGAGATGGGGTTTATCGCCGCCGACGTCAACAACACGGTTTTGTTTGAAGTCGAGCCGCAGGTGCTCTTAAAGGAACACATGGAGGTGCGCAAATGACGCCTTCAGGGTTCTTTGAGCGGATTCGATCGGCCGTTTGCGAGAAGGCGGTTGCTTTCTGGCGCGAAGACACGTCGCCGAAGAAGCGTCGAACGGACAGCGGCGAAGAAGCTTTGCTCAGTGCGGAAATTTCCGCCACGAGAAGCAAGGTTGTCTTTTGTCTCTTTTTTATCGGCCTGGTTGCGGTGCTCGGCAAAGCGTTCTGGCTGCAGTGCGGCATCTCGACGGCCTTTTTGCAAAAGCAAGGCGAAGCGCGCTACGCCCGCACGCTTCCGGTGCCTGCGCAGCGCGGTCAAATTTTCGATCGCAACGGCGTGGTCCTTGCTTCGACCATTCCGGCGCGCAGTGTGTGGGCCGAACCCGAGGAAGCTTTAAAACTCTCGGCAGCGCAGTTCGATCAGCTGGGAGCTCTCTTGGGAGAGTCCGGAGCCGAGATTCGCGGGCGCATTGAAGCCCGCAAGAATAAGAGCTTCGTTTACATCGACCGTCAGATCGAAGTGGAAAAGGGGGAAGCGGTGCGCGCCCTGCAATTGCCCGGCATTCACGTCAACAACGAGGTGCGGCGCAACTATCCCGACGGTCCGATTTCGGCGCACGTGGTGGGCTTCACCGACTCGGACAACAACGGTCGAGAAGGGGTGGAGCTTGCCAACAACGAGATTCTTTCCGGCAAGCAGGGTTCCCGTCGTGTCATTCGCGACCGTTTGGGCCGTATTGTCGAAGACGTCTGGGTCAAAGAGGGTGAAGTCGGCACCGATGTGGTGCTCTCGATTGATTCACGTCTGCAGTTCATCGCCCACAAAGCGCTTCAAAACGCGGTTGAGCGCCATCAGGCCAAAGCCGGCGCCGTGGTTGTCGTGGATGTGCGAACCGGTGAAATTCTTGCGATGAGCAATTGGCCGACGTACGACCCCAATGCTCGGCGTTTTGTGCGCATGGAAAATATTCGCAACCGCGTACTGACCGACACGTTTGAGCCCGGCTCCACGATGAAGCCCTTTGCGATTGCCAAGGCGCTTGACCTTGGAATCGTGCGCCCTGATACGCTGGTGCAAACGGCGCCCGGAAAACTCACGATCGGCGACAGAACGATCGGCGATACGCATGATTTCGGCATGATCACGGTAAGCCAAGTTGTCTCCAAGTCCTCCAACATCGGCACGTCGAAGATTGCGCTTGAAATGCAGCCGCAGACGCTCTGGCAGATGTACAACGATTTGGGCTTTGGTACGCCGCCGCAAACGGGCTTTCCCGGCGCCACAGGCGGTCGACTGCGTCCTGCCAAGAGCTGGCGCCCGATCGAGCAGGCCACCATCAGCTACGGCCACGGCATTTCGGTTTCGCTCATGCAGCTGGTTCGTGCATACACGGCGCTTGCGCGCAACGGCGACGTGATTGATCTAACGTTCCGTCGCACCAGCAAGGAAGCGGTGGGCACACAGATTTTCCGACCGGAAGTCGCGCGGCAAATGCGCGCCATGATGGCCGAAACCGTTCAGGCCGGTACCGCCCGACGCGTCAATGTGCAGGGTTATACGGTAGCGGGCAAAACCGGTACGGCCAACAAAATTGAAAACGGTCAGTACGTTGACAAGTACGTCGCCAGTTTCGTGGGTATGGCGCCGGCCGGTCAGCCGCGGCTTATCGTGGCGGTGATGATTGACGAACCCACGCGCGGCAGCTATTACGGCGGCGCCGTGGCTGCTCCTGTCTTTAACGAAGTGACGGCAGGTGCCCTTCGTTTGATCGGCGTGCATCCGGATGCGGCAGGTTTTGGTGCCGCTCCGGGCATTTTGGTACGAGGCCAGAGAAATGACTGAGTGTGTATCGGCGCCGTCCTGTGCGCAGTGGCTTCACTACACGGCGGGTGACGAGGCGCGCCTTTGTCTGGACTCGAGAAAGCTTGAGCCGGGCGACGTGTTCGTGGCTCTCAAAGGAGCCAAGGCCGACGGTTTGAGTTTTGTTCCTGTGGCGGTCGCGCGGCGTGCGAGCTGCATCGTGTGCGAAAAAAGAGAAGATGCGCAGAGTAAATGCGCCGGACTTCCTTATGCCGAGGTGCCTGACTTGCACGGTCAGTTGGGTCCGATTGCTTCGCTTTACTACGGAGAGCCCTCAAAGGCCATGCACGGCATTGCCATCACGGGTACCAACGGTAAAACGAGTACCAGCCATTGGGTGGCGGCACTGCTTTCGCGTTTGGGCATGAGTACGGCCGCCATCGGAACCGTCGGCACTTTTCTCGACGGCAAACAGATTGAAGAGGCGGGACTGACAACGCCCGATGCGGCGACGCTTCAGCTCACGTTTAAAAAACTCAAGCAACGGCACGCACAAGCCTTTGCTCTGGAGGCAAGCTCCATCGGGCTTGTGCGGCATCGACTTGACGGCACGGCAATTGAAACGGCCGTGTTTACGAATCTGACGCGCGACCATTTGGATTATCACAAGACGACGCAGGCCTATGAAGAGGCCAAGGCGTTGCTTTTTGATTGGCCGCAGTTAAAGACCGCCGTTATCAACGCCGACGACGCAGCAGGGCGTCGCTTTATTGTCCGTACGCTGGAGCGTGGCGTACGCACGATCGCAACGAGTTTGTACGAAGACTGCGTTGTCGAGGGTTGCGAAATGCTCACCGCCGGCGACATCATGCACGACGAAAGCGGCATGCGCTTTACGCTGAGCTGGCAGAACGAGAAGCACGAGGTTCGCACGCAGGTCTTCGGGCGGTTTAACGTGAGTAACCTTCTGGAGGCGGCGGGAGCCGCTTTGAGTCTCGGGTTTGAGGTAGAGGCTATCTGCCGTGCGATTGAAACGCTGCATGCGCCGGCGGGAAGACTGCAAAGCGTCACGCGGCCTCAATCACCGCTTGCGGTGGTGGATTACGCGCATACGCCCGATGCTTTGGAAAAGGTGCTCGGTGCATTGCGAGAGACGGCTGAGAGCCGAGGAGGAAAGTTGATTTGCGTGTTCGGCGCCGGCGGCGATCGCGACACTGGCAAACGTCCCATCATGGGGGAGGTGGCCTCAAGGCTTGCCGACGCTTGTGTGATCACGAGCGACAATCCGCGAACGGAAGAACCGGCGAGCATTGCGCAAGCGATTGCTGCAGGGGTGCCTGCCGAACGCAAAGACACGGTGCGTGTGGAACTTGATCGCCGTACGGCCATCGTGGAGAGCATCTGCTCGGCGCAGGATCGCGACGTGGTTTTGATTGCCGGCAAGGGGCACGAGGATTATCAGGAAATCGCCGGCGTACGGCATCCTTTCGACGATTTGGAAACGGCGCGCGAAGCCTTTAACGAACGGTACACGCGTCTGGCACAGAAAAACTGAAGACGAAGATGGTTGGAAAGAACACTTGGACAATGAGCACGCTCGAGCATGCGCTCGCAGGAGTCATTGTGCGCACGCTCGGCAACACCACGGGGGCTGATTTGGGTCCGGTGTGCACCGATTCGCGACAGGTGCGACAGGGGAGCGTTTTTGTTGCGCTCAAGGGCGAGCGCTTCGACGGACATGACTATGCGGCGCAGGCGGCGCGAGACGGCGCAAGCGTCGTGGTTGTCGAGCGCGACACGGGGGCAAGTTGCCCGCAGATCATTGTGCGTGATACTCAAGAGGCATTGGGCGCCTTGGCGCGAGCCTGGCGCAGCCAGTTTGCCGTGCCGGTGATTTGCGTTGCCGGCAGCAACGGAAAAACCACCACCACGCAGATGATCGCTTCGATTCTTCGCTCTTTTGTCGGTGAATCGCGCGTTGTGGCAACAGAAAAAAATTACAACAACCACATCGGCGTACCGATGATGCTGTTGCGGTTTGATCGCGAAACGAAGATTGCCGTGATCGAAGCGGGGATCAGTCACCCGGGAGAAATGGCCAAGCTCGTGAGCTGGATTCGACCGACGGTAACGGTGATTACCAATGCGCAGCGCGAGCATCAGGAATTTTTGGACGGCGTCGAGGCCTCAGCCCGCGAAAACGCTTTTGCGATCGTGGCATTGTCTGCCAAGGGGACGGTTGTGCTGCCGCAGAAAGATCCTTGTTTGCCGTTGTGGCTTGACTATGCCCGAGCCCGAGGCTGCAGGATCACGCGTTATTGCGAAGGTGCAAGCGCCACGGCCAATCTGACAACGCGCCGCGAAGGCGACAAGGTCGTGATCAGCGGCAAAAACATGCGAATTGAAACGACGCTTGCCATCGGTGGCAAGCATGCCGAGCACGATGCGGCGGCTGCCGCTGCCGCTGCACTTGCCGCCGGCGTAACACCCGAAGCGGTGGCGCGCGGTTTGGCTCGCTTTGAGGCGTTGCCTGGACGCGGTCGTCGCCATCAGCTCGCCGGTGGCGCACTGTTGATTGACGACTCTTATAACGCCAATCCCGACAGTATGCGTGCGGCCATTGACGTGTTGGCCGCTCAGCCCGCGCCGCGCGTGCTTGTTGCCGGCGACATGGCAGAGACCGGAGAGCAGCATGCGGCCTTTCACGCCGAAATCGGACGATACGCCAAACAAAAGGGTATCGACAAACTCTTGGCCACGGGCCCGGATATGGTTTACGCCGTGCAGGCCTTCGGAGCGGCCGCCCGCCACTACGGAGCCACGGACATGTTGCTTCGTGCCGTACGCGAAGCGGTGCGCACGCCCGCAAGCGTCCTTGTAAAAGCAAGCCATTCGCAGCGTTTGGATCGCGTGGTGGAAAGTCTTTTGAAAGATCCCGGCAAGGCCTAGCGTGTTGCGCTTGTCAAGTACGTGCGGCAGTACAATTCGAACTTTTTTGAGGCGAAGCGGGGCCTAGAGAGACTTTATTCCCGCACAGGTTGATCCCGATGCTTTTGTATATTTTTCAGTGGCTATCCGAAGACATTCGATTTTTTTCCGTCTTTAACTATTTGAGTTTAAGGGCGGTGCTGGCCGCGCTTACCGCCATGGCGATCGGGTTTGCCGCAGGACCGGCGGTGATTGCTCGCCTTAAGGCCATGAAAATTGGCCAAGCCGTGCGCGGGTACGGTCCCAAAAGCCATCTGGTCAAAGACGGCACGCCGACGATGGGCGGCGCCCTGATTTTGGTTTCGATCGGCATTTCCACCCTGCTTTGGATGGATCTGTCCAATCGTTTCGTGTGGGTGGTGTTGTTCGTGACGCTCGGTTACGGCGCAATCGGTTGGACCGACGACTATCGCAAGGTTGTACACCACAATCCCGAAGGTATGAGCGCGCGTGAAAAATTCGCCTGGCAAAGCTTGATCGGTCTGATTGCGGCTGTGTATTTGGCCTTCACACTTTCGATGCCGGAAGAGGCCGGCGTCTGGTCGGCCATTTGGGCGTGGATCAAAAGTGGCTTTACGTTCAGCTCTCCGGGCAAGCTGTGGCTCACGGTGCCGTTTTTCAAACAAATCGCGTTTCCCTTCGGCGTCTTCGGTTTCGTGATTTTCACCTACATTGTGATTGTGGGCACTTCCAATGCGGTCAATCTCACCGACGGTCTGGACGGTCTGGCGATTTTGCCTTGCGTGATGGTGGGGTCTGCACTGGGCATCTTTGCCTACGTGGTGGGGCGCCCTGACTACGCGCAGTATCTCTATTTCGAATACATTCGCGGTGCGGGCGAACTCGTCGTGGTTTGCGCGGCGCTCGCGGGAGCCGGACTCGCGTTTTTATGGTTTAACTGCTATCCCGCGCAGGTCTTCATGGGCGACGTGGGTGCTTTGGCCTTGGGCGGCGCCTTGGGGACCATCGCGGTGATCACGCGTCAGGAAATTGTTCTGGCCATCATGGGCGGCATCTTTGTGGTTGAAACGCTCTCGGTGATGATTCAGACGACTTACTTCCGTCTGACGCACGGCAAACGCGTCTTCCTGATGGCGCCGATTCACCATCACTTCGAGCTCAAAGGCTGGAAGGAGACGCAGGTGGTGGTGCGGTTTTGGATCATCACGTTTGTCCTGGTGCTCATCGGTCTGTCTACCCTTAAAATTCGCTGATCAATCAGACGGTTAAAGACAAGCGTACGCGCCGTCGGCCGACACGGGCAACGGCGCGTTTGTGTAAAAGAGAGGAAGCTGTGGCGCATATTCGCTTGGAAAACGGACGTAAGGCGTTGGTGCTCGGATGCGGCACGTCGGGGGCCGCGGCGGCTCGGTTTTTGCATTCCCGCGGTTGGCTGACCACGATTGTCGATACAGCCGCCAATCCGTCCGGTCTGAAGCTGTTTGAATCCGACGCATCCAAACCGCAGTTCGTTTGCTCGGACTTTAACGTTTCGCTCTTATCCGATGGCATAGATCTTCTGGTGCTCAGCCCCGGTCTGTCGCCTGAATTTTCCAAGGCGGCTGCGATTGTGACGGCTGCACGGGAACAGGGCGCTGAGGTCGTGGGCGAAATCGAGCTTTTCGCGCGAGAACTTAAGCGTCTGGAAAAATACCGTGCCTACAAGCCCGTCGTGATTGGCATCACTGGCACCAACGGAAAAACGACGACGACCGTTTTGACGAGCAAAATGGCGGCTGCAAGTCGCTCTACCGTGGTGGCGGGCAACATCGGTCCGAGCGCTCTGATGGAGCTTGACCGTCATTTGCAGGACAATACGCTGCCTGAAGTGTGGGTGCTGGAGCTTTCGAGTTTTCAGCTGCAGACCACAACGAGCCTGAATTGCACCGCCGCCGCTTTTTTGAACCTCACCGAAGATCACGTGGACTGGCACGGTTCGATGGCCGCTTACGAAGCCGCGAAAAACAGAATCTTTTCTGAAAAAACCGTTCGAGTGCTCAATCGCGACGACGCTGCCACCCTGCGCGCGTTTGAACCGGCCATGTCCGTCACCTTCGGTGATTCGACTCCTGAAAAAGAAGGCGAGTACGGCATTGTGACCGAAGAGGGTGTCGAGTGGCTTGCCCGCCGACCTCGTCCTGCGGTTTCTTGGAAAACACAAAAACAAGCGGCCCTTTTTGGCGAGACGCCCACGCAAGAACTTCTGATGCCCGTTGAAGCGCTTCGTATCCGGGGGCGCCACAACGCCATGAATGCTCTGGCGGCTTTGGCATTGATTGACGCCGTGGGACTTCCCTTGGGATCGGCCCTGCAAGTTCTCAAAAACTACGAAGGCGAGGCGCACCGCGTTCAGCCCGTGCTGTCGGTCAATGACATTGAATTCATCGACGACAGCAAAGGCACCAATGTTGGCGCCGTCAAGGCCGCGCTCGAAGGCCTGGGTAAATCCGGCCGCCGTGTGAGCATCATTCTCGGCGGCGACGGCAAGGGGCAGGACTTTTCTCCTTTGGCGCAGGCTTTGGCCGACTATGCCGACTATGCCGTGCTGATCGGGCGGGACGCCGACAAGATCGAAGCGGGCATTGGCTCAAGCGGAATCTGTCTTGAAAAGGCCGGCACCGATTTTGAAGCGGCCGTGCAGATGGCTTTCGACCACGCTGCCAAAGGCGGCGTTGTGCTGCTCTCGCCCGCCTGCGCGAGCTGGGATATGTTTGCCAACTATGCTGAGCGCAGCGCTCGCTTTGTTGCCAAAGCCAAAGAGATTGCGGCAGGCGTCTCCGGCAAGTCTGAGGAGGTTGACTGATGGGGCTTTTTTCTCGTAAAGAAACCCCGCAGGCGCCCGTCTATCGCGCTTGGGCCGATGAGCCGGTTCTCAGAGGCCGCACAACGAGCATGCGAGCCGACGGCTACGATCCCGCCGTGGTCTTCATCACGTTGGCGCTGTTGGCGACGGGCGCGCTGATGGTGTATTCGGCATCAATCTCACTTGCCGACAGTCCTCGCTACAGCACGACGCAGTACCACTTTTTGTTGCGCCATCTGAGTTCAATTGCATTGGGCATTGCCGCGGCCTACGTCGTTTGCCGCGTGCCGATGCGCGTGTGGTACAAGCTTGCGCCGTGGCTTATGGCTGCAGCCGTTCTTTTTCTCGTTTTGGTGCTTGTGCCCGGCGTCGGCAAATCGGTAAACGGCTCGAGACGCTGGATCAATCTGGGGCTCATGAATCTGCAGGTCACCGAATTTGCCAAGTTCGCGATTCTGCTCGGCGCCGCCGCCTTTACCGTGCGCCGTCAGGACTACATGCATTCCTTCAGCCGAGGCCTTGGTCCTATGGCGCTTGTGATGTGTTTGGTGGCGGGTCTCATCAGTTTGCAGCCTGACCTGGGCGCCATCATGGTGACCGTGGCGATTGCCATGGGCGTGCTCTTTCTCGGTGGCCTGAATTTACGCATCTTTGTGGTGGTTTCCATTGCCGTGGTGGTTGTGGTGGCGCTGATGATCTACGACTCGCCCTGGCGTGTGCAGCGCGTGATGGCGTATCTCGATCCGTGGAGCAGCGACTATGCCCTTAACAAGGCCTATCAGCTGAGCCATTCGCTGATTGCTTTCGGCCGCGGCGAACTCCTTGGGGTGGGGCTGGGAGCATCCGTTGAAAAACTTCATTATCTGCCGGAAGCGCACACCGACTTCATTTTGGCCGTATTAGGCGAGGAGCTGGGTTTTGTGGGTGTAACGGCCGTTCTCATCGGCTATTACGGCTTTGTGCGCCGCGCCTTTGCCATCGGGCGACAGGCCATCAAGCTCGATCGCGTTTTTTCCGGTCTTGTGGCCGAAGGCGTGGGGATTTGGATCGGTATTCAGGTGGTGATCAATGCGGGCGTTGCAACGGGGCTGTTGCCGACCAAGGGACTGACGCTTCCCTTAATGAGCTACGGCGGCTCGTCGCTGCTCTTTACGCTTGCGGCCGTGGGTCTGCTTTTGCGAGTGGACCGAGAAAACCGTATCCTCATGCGCGGCGGCAAGGTTTAGTGAAAACGCTTTCAGAGACAGAAATTTTCAGTTGAAACGAGTGAAAGAAAAATGAGCGGGAAGAAATTAGTGATTGCGGCGGCCGGTACCGGCGGTCATGTGATGCCCGGACTGGCAGTGGCCCGTGAAATGCGCCGTCGCGGTTGGGACGTTCAGTGGATCGGTACGCAGACCGGCATGGAGAGCGGGTTGGTCGGGCGAGACGGCATCGAATTTACCGGGCTTGATTTCCGAGGGATGCGGGGCCGCGGTTTGAGCGGTTTGATTTCGGGGGCCGTCAAGCTCGTGAAGTCCACGTTTGCCGCCAAGAAATTTTTTGCTCGGGTGCGGCCTGATGTGCTTTTTACCACCGGCGGTTACATTGCCGTGCCGGTTTGCAAGGGGGCCGACAGCGTCAAGACGCCGATCGTGCTGATGAACTGCGATGCCGACATTTTGATGAGCTCCAAGATCGTGCTCGATAAGGCAAAGCTCGTGGCCTGCGGCTTTGCCGGCAGTGCTCGCAGCGCCGCCAACGAGAAAGGGCGCATTACGGGCAACCCCGTGCGAGTCGAAATTGAGGCGTTGCCCGCGCCGGAAGAGCGCCTGAGCGAACGTACCGGACCGATGAAGCTCTTGGTATTCGGCGGCAGTCTCGGTGCCAAGGTTTTGAATGAAACGGTGCCCGAGGCGTTGGCAATGTTTGACGAAGACAAGCGCCCGATCGTGTTGCATCAGACCGGTAAGGGCAATGTCGAGGCCGTCAAGGCGCGCTACGAACAGCTGGGTATCCAAGCCGAGGTCGTGGAATTCATCCACGATATGGATAAGGCCTACCGTGAAAGCGACGTGGTGATCTGCCGCTCGGGCGCCATGACCGTGAGTGAAATCTGTGCCGCGGGCGTTGCTTCCATTTTGGTGCCCTTTGTCGTGAAGACTACGCAGCACCAGCTCGGCAACGCTCGCTACATGGCCGGTCACGACGCGGCCGTCTTGCTTGAGCAGTCGCAGCTTACCAAGGAACATCTCTTTGGCGTATTGATGGGCTTAAAGCGCGACCGTATCCTGCAGCTCGCGCACAACGCCAGAAGCCTGGCGCGCGCCAACGCCGTCAACGCTGTCTGCGACATGATCGAAGAAGCGGCGCGATAAAGCCTTCCGGAGAAAAGAAAAAATGAAGTTTGTAGTCAAGCACATTCACTTCGTGGGCATCGGCGGCACGGGCATGTGCGGCATTGCCGAAGTGCTTTTGAATCTCGGCTATACGGTCAGCGGCTCGGATTTGTCGCAAAGTCCCGTGACGGAACGTCTGCAGCATTTGGGTGCCACGATTTATCAGGGGCATTGCAAGGAAAACATTAACGGGGCCGACTGCCTGGTGGTTTCTTCGGCTGTGCACGAAGGCAATCCCGAAGTGCAGGCAGCGCGCCGGGCCAATATTCCCGTGGTGCCGCGAGCCGTGATGCTTGCCGAACTTATGCGGCTGCGTCGCGGCATCGCGATTGCGGGTACGCACGGAAAAACCACGACGACGTCGCTTACCACTGCAATGCTTGCCGCCGGAGGGCTCGACCCCACTTACGTGATCGGCGGACGCTTGAACAGTTCCGGCGCCAACGCCAAACTGGGCACGGGTGAGTACATCGTGGCAGAAGCCGACGAGTCGGACGCGAGTTTTCTGAATTTATCGCCCGTGATTGCCGCGGTCACCAATATCGACCAGGATCACATGGATACCTACGGGCACGATTTCGTGCGGCTTAAAAAGGCTTTCATAGACTTTATCGGCCGTTTGCCGTTTTACGGTGTTGCCGTGCTTTGCACCGATGACAAGAATGTCGCATCGATCGTGCCGATGATCAGCCGCCGCGTGGTGGCCTACGGTCTGAATCCGGAAGCCGAAGTGCGCGCCATTGACGTGCGAAGCGAAGGCACTCGCATGCGCTATACGATTCTGCGACAAGGCCATGAACCTTTGCCTGTGGTTCTGAATTTGCCCGGCATGCACAATGTTGTCAATTCGTTGGCGGCCGTGGCCATTGCCACGCTCGTGGGCGTAAGTGACGAAGCCATTGTGCGTGCGCTTGCGGAATTCACGGGCGTGGGCCGTCGCTTTGCTCAGTACGGCGAAGTGCCGATTGATTCCGAACACCCGGAAAAGGGCACGTTTACGCTTGTCGACGACTACGGGCATCACCCGCACGAGATGGCCGCGACGATTGCCGCCGCACGCGGCGCTTGGCCCGGCAAGCGTTTGGTGTTGGCTTTCCAGCCGCATCGCTACACGCGCACCCGTGACTGTTTCGAAGACTTCATCAAGGTGCTCTCGCAGGTGGACCGTTTGGTGCTCGCCGACGTGTATCCCGCCGGTGAAGATCCCATTCCGGGCGCAGGCGGCCGCGACCTTGCTCGCGTGTTGCGTTTGAACGGTTGTGACGGTTTGGTCTTTTGCGACAGTGCCTCGGAAATGCCGCAGGCCGTCCGATCAATCGTCGAGGACGGAGACGTGGTGCTCACGATGGGGGCGGGCAACGTGGCGCGCGTGCCGCAGGTGCTTTCGGGCAAAATCATCTAATGCAGAGGAACGAAAAGAATGGATTTCGCAGCAACGATTGATCCCAAGTCCTTGGGGCGCATTGCGGTGTTGATGGGGGGCTTTAGCAGTGAACGCAAGGTGTCGCTTTCAAGTGGCTCGGGCGTGCTCAAGGCCCTGCAGGAGGCAGGATGCGACGCACATAAAGTTGATCCGGCTGAGACCGACCTCATGACGCTGCGCGGACAGTACGATCGAGCGGTGATTTCGCTGCACGGACGCTTCGGTGAAGACGGCTGCGTGCAGGGTGTTTTGGAATACCTGCAAATCCCGTACACGGGTGCAGGTGTGCGTGCCAGTGCGCTTACGATGGACAAGGACACGACGCGCCGCGTCTGGGCGCAGTCGGGCATCCCCGTTGCCAAAGGGTTTGTGGCTACGAGCGCCGATCAGGCTCAGGAGATTCTGGACACACTCGGGGGCGACATTGTTGTGAAACCCTCGGGCGAAGGCTCGTCGGTGGGGGTTTTTAAGCTCAAGGGTGCGACGGTTGACGAAGTCCGGCAGGCGCTGACTGAGGCACTTCGATTCGATGCCAAGGTGCTCGTCGAAGAGCGTTGGTTCGGGCGGGAACTTACGATTGCCGTGCTGGGCGGCAAGGCTTTGCCGATCATCGAAATCAAGGCGCCCGAAGGCAATTACGACTATCAGAACAAGTATTTCGGCGACGTTGTTAAATACGAGTGCCCGGCACAACTTGACGCCGACGTGACAAACAAGGTGCTTTCTGCTTGCGAAGCGGCCTTTGCGGCAATCGGAGCGCGTGGCTGGGGGCGTATCGATGCGATGATGCGCGACGACGGCAGCTTTATTTTGCTGGAATTCAATTCAAGCCCCGGCATGACGCCGCACAGCCTCGTGCCGATGGCCGCGCGTGCCGTCGGAATGGATTATCAGAAGCTTTGCCTGTGGCTGGCCGCGCATGCCGCGCTCGACGGCGCGGCTCGCCGTTAATCGGGAGGGCGGCGCGTGAAGCTGGCCCGATCGCTTGTTCGCGTTGGCGGCTTGGCTGCGGTTCTGGCCGTGGTGGGAGTCCTCGTCTGGGGTGTTCTGCATTCGCCGTTTCTGGAAATCAAGACCATTGAGGTGCGAGGTCCGGTGGAGGCAAGCGGCTTGCAGGAAGTGACCCGTACGGTTGAAGAGGCCTTGTCGGGAAATATTTTTACCGCCGATATCGGTGCGGTAAAGCGTGCCGTTGAGGGGATCACCTGGATTAAGTCGGCATACGTGTCTCGTCTGTGGCCTGATTCACTTTATATTGAGGTCAAACGGCATCAGTCGGTGGCGATTTGGGAGGATGGTCGTCTGGTGAGCGAAGACGGTGTTTTGTACGTCAGTAACGACGAGCCCATCGAGCGGCTTTTGCAACTGCCAGCGTTCTCCGGCGATCCTCAGTATGCCGAACAGGCCGTACGCTATTTGCCGCGCTTTAATGAAGAGGCTCGGCGTATAGATGCGCGTGTCAAAGCCGTTAAGGTAACCTTCAGAGGCAGTTGGTCGGTGGTGCTGGAGTCGCCTCGGTTTGATTCGATGGAAATTGAACTCGGCCGCGCATTGACGCAAGGCGGACCGATCAACCGTCTGCGACAGGTGTTGGACAGCATGGATCGCGTTGTGGCGATGCTCAAGGCTTATCCGGAACGCATTGACGCGCGCTATAAAAACGCTTTTGCCGCACAGCTGCCGCCGCAAGCCTACGCTGCTGCACAAAGCGAACCTGCCGGCAAGTCGACCAAAAACCGTTCCCGTTCTTCGAAAGCTCGAGGCCAATAACGAAATGGAAACCGTACAGCAAAGTTCAACCGTCGCCGCGCTTGACATCGGGTCGGAAAAGATTGCCGTGGCCGTGGCCGACGCTTCCGAGGGAGGAGAGTTAACGCTATTGGGCTTCGGCAAGGTGCCTTCGCTCGGTATTCAGCACGGCAGTGTGCAGGACGTGGAGCTTGCCGTGGAATCGATTCGTGCGGCCATAGCCGAAGCCGAACAAACATCGCGGCGCAAGGTGACCACGGTTTCGGTGGCCTTGACGGGCAAACATCTGCACAGCATCAATAAGGTGGGGCAATTGGTGTTGCCCGACGCCGAAGTCGACAGCGCGGCCGTCAAGCGCGTCACGCGTTTGGCGATGGCCTTTGACCCCAAGGTAGAAGGGCAGAGTCAGGATGATCGCCTGGTTTCTCACGTCGTCAAGGGCTATACGCTAGACAACGACGACGTGATGATCGATGATCCGATCGGCATGGTGGGAAGCGTCATCAAGGCGCACGTGCATCTGGCGATCGGTTCGGACAGTGTTGTGCAAAATCTGGTGAAGTGCATCCGTCGTGCGGGACTGGATATCGAAGGTCTGGTACTGCAGCCCTGGGCAAGTGCCGCGGGTGTTCTCACGCCCACGGACAAAGAGCTCGGCGTCGTGGTGCTCGACATCGGCGCGGGCACCACGGACATCTCCTGCTGGGAAAAGGGGCAAGTGGAATTCACGGCCGTTGCGGCCATGGGCGGCAATACTATTCAGCGCGACATTGCGGCGGTGCTCGGCTGCAACATGAGCGACGCCGAAGACATCAAGCTCACATACGGACACTGGCCGTTGCGTCAGGAAGACGCTTATGAAACGGTACGTTACATGAGAGAGTCGACCGGCGAGCCCGATTCCTGCTCGTGCGAAAAAATTGTGATGACCGTTGAGTCGCGGCTCACGGAAATGTTTAAAGTTATTGCCCGCACGTATCTCAGTCCCGACGGTTGGAACTTGAGGGCTTCGGCGGGCATCGTTCTGACGGGCGGCGTGGCGCGTATGCCGGGGATTGCCGAACTGGCGCACCACATCCTGGGATTGCCCGTACGGGTGGGAATGCCGCTGATGCAAAGCGATGCGAGCATCGGATTGGTGAGCCCGGAAGACGCCACTGTGGTGGGCGTACTCACCGAAACCGTGCGTCGACGCCGTTTGTCCGGTGCGGAAAAACGATCCGACGGAACGTTTTCGGGGTTGCTCGCGCAATTGAAACGCATTGTGTTCGGAGACTTCTCCGGCTAAAAGAACAAAACAGGGAGCCAAAAATGGCAAAAATTTTGATCGTTGACGGCGGCGTGCCGTTTCACGGTGTGGGCGGAACGCTCAATCACAGCTATGCGGAACTTGCGCAAAAAACGTTGACTGCCATGGGGCATGAAGCAACGATCACGCGCGTGGATGGGAAATGGCAGGCCGCGGAGGAAGCCGATAAGTTCAAGGCGGCCGATGCGGTGATTCTGACCTTTGCCGCTTGGTGGATGGGAACACCTTGGCCAGTCAAGCAATATATCGACGAAGTGTTTTGCGCCGGTCTTTCCGTGGGCGGCGACGGACGCACCCGTACCGATCCAGCGCATAACTACGGTCGCGGCGGTGTGCTCACCGACAAGAAGTACATGCTTTCCATCACGTGGAATGCGCCGTTAAACGCTTTTGTCGATCCCAAGGAATTTTTCGGCGGCGTCGGCATTGATGCCGTGTTGCTGCCCGTGCACAAGGCTTTCCAGTTCATCGGCATGAAGAATATCGGTAAGACCTTCATGGCCAACGACGTGATCAAGAATCCGACGCACGCAGAAGACTTCGCCCGTTTTGAAGCCACGTTGAAGGAAAACTTCGCCGCACTCTGAAGGCGTACCCGATCGTTTTTTATTCTGAAAAGAGCTGCAGAATTTTTCAGTGTTCTGCAGCCTTTTCGCGTCTATTGAACAGCATTTTTTGTTAATTATGTCGACACCGGTCTTGCACAAAACGGGCTTTCGCGCCTGGCTTCCGATCATTGCGCTTGCCTTTGCCGCCTTTGTTTTCAACACGAGCGAATTCCTGCCCGTGGGGTTACTCCCCGACATTGCCAAGAGTCTCCATGAGACCGTGCCCTTTACCGGACTTATTTTGACGGGTTACGCGTTTGTGGTGGCCGTTATGTCGCTGCCGCTCACAATCGTTACGGCTCGATTTGAACGGCGCAAACTGCTGTTGGTTTTGCTCTTTGTCTTTTCGCTTTGTCACTTCGTCGTGCCTTGGGTCGAAAGCTTTGAAACGCTTTTTGCCGCCCGTGTCGGCGTGGCGCTCACGCACTCAATTTTCTGGTCGATCATGACGCCGCTTGCTGCCCGCGTGGCTCCGCACGGCAAACGCGCTGTTGGGTTAGCCGCCGTGATGGGCGGCACGATTGTGGCGACAGTGTTGGGCGTTCCGATCGGCACCAATCTCGGACACCTTTTCGGCTGGCACATGTCGTTTTTCATCATCGGCATCGGCTCGGCCTTGGTGTTCGTGGTGATTTTCTTCGTGCTGCCGGTTTGTGAAGCCACACACGCAGGGTCGTTGAAGAGTCTGCCTGTGATCTTGAAGCGCCCGGGTCTGCAGCAGCTTTATTTCCTGACGGTGGTGACGGTACTCGGGCAATTTACGGCCTATTCGTACCTCAACCCGATTTTGGCGACTGCGGGCGGTTTGGACGAAGGCATGATCGTCACGATGCTTTTTGTTTTCGGCATTGCCGGCATTGTCGGAACGGTTGTTGCCTCCAAAACGGTGGACAGGCACTGTGAGACGACGCTTCTGGGCGCCATGGTGATTGTCTGCGCATCGTTGGCTTTGCTCGCTGTGAGCGCCGCCAATACGGTGAGCCTGACAGTGTTGATCGTTTGCTGGGGCGCTGCGATGACGGCCGTTTGTTTGGCGTTTCAGACGGTGTTGCTCACGGTCGCTCCCGATGCGGCTGACGTGGCCGCATCTCTATATTCGGGTATTTTCAATGTCGGCATTGGAGGAGGCGCTTTCATCGGCAGTCGTGTTTCCGAAGCGGCGGGATTCATGCCGGTGGCCTATGTCGGCGCTGCTATTGTGGGATTGTCTCTCCTGAGTCTTCTTGCCGTGAAACTCAGAACAGGCAAATGGCTGTTGGGTGAACAGGCGGGACACAGAGTGGGCGAGCCGGTCCACGAGACGCATTAGTGGCAAAGCGTGAAGCTACTAAATACCTGTTTCGGTATAATATAAAAATATACTGAATCAGGTATGTTTTCCATGGAAATTTCCAGTAGGACGACAATGATGCTGCGCACTCCGCCGGCCGTTTCAGTGTGGCTTAAAGCCAAACGGCGAGAAAGAGGCATGACGCAAAGCGAGCTTGCACAAAAAGCCGGTGTGACGCAGCGACTGGTGTCGGATTTTGAGCGCGGCAAGGTTGATATTCGGGTCGACACGCTTTGTCGGCTCTTTATCGCGATGGATCTGTGTCTGTCGGGTATTGACGAGCGTTTGGCGTGCGAAAACGAGGAACCGCTGGAATGGTAAAAATGCCGACGGCAACATATCTCCGCGACGCTGGTAGTTACAAATAATTTCCCGTGCGACTCTCCGGACAGGCCTTAATTGACGCAACGGAACCTGCCGCCACGACGCGACCGCCTGCTTCACCTCCCTCGGGGCCCATGTCAATGATCCAGTCGGCGTTGCGAATAACGTCCAAGTCGTGTTCGATTACTACGACCGTTGCACCGTTTTCAATCAGGCGATTGATGACGCCAAGCAATGTTTCAACGTCAAGCGGGTGCAGTCCGATCGTGGGTTCGTCAAAGACAAAGACCGTGTCGCTCTGAGCGCGCGTCATTTCGCCCGCAAGCTTTAAGCGCTGCGCCTCGCCGCCTGAAAGGTTCGGCGTGGCTTCTCCGAGTGTTAAATACCCGAGACCGAGAGAAGCCAGTGTCTCAAGACGTCGGCAGACAGTGGTGAGTCCCGCGCAGGCGTGCAACGCCGTATTGATGTCCATTGCCATCAGCTGCGGCAACGTATGAAGTTCTCCGTTTTTATTTTCGAACTCCACACGGTGCGCGAGCATTCCGTAGCGGCTTCCGCGGCAATCGGGACAGTCGATGTTGACGTCGGGCAGGAATTGAACGTCCAGATTGACTTCTCCTGTGCCGTCGCAGGTCGGACAACGCAGTTTGCCGGTGTTGTAGGAAAAATCGCCCGCTTTAAATCTCTGATCTTTGGCGTCCTGCGTTTTGGCAAAAACCTTGCGCAGCTCATCGTGTACGTTGGCATAGGTGGCGACGGTCGAGCGTACATTGATGCCGATCGGAGAGGCGTCAATGAGTTTGACGGCGGAAATGCCCGGAGCCTCAATGCTTTTGACGTGCTCCGGCAACGCTCGTTTGCTGACAAGCGACGAAAGTGCCGGAACAAGACTTTCGAGCACCAACGTGGTTTTGCCGGAACCGGAGACGCCGGTGACCACGGTTAGCCGCCCTTTGGGAATCCGAACGTGCAGGGGCTTTACCGTGTGAATCGGTTTGGTTTTGAGGTCAATGGTACCGAGTGAAAAAACGTCGGACTCCGATACCGGTGTGCGAACGCAAACGCTTTTTCCTGCCAGAAACGGTCCGATAAAGGATGCCGGATCGCGAGAGAGATTCTTTACGCTGCCTTGAGCAATGAGGCGGCCGCCTGAAGCGCCTGCGCCCGGCCCCATTTCGATCAGATGGTCGGCTGCGGAGAGAATCTGCACATCATGGTCGACAAAGACAACCGAGTTGCCGTCGGCGACCAGATCCTTCATCACGGCCAGAAGTCCCTCGATATTGCTCGGGTGCAAGCCGATGGAAGGTTCGTCCAGTACGTAGAGAACGCCGGTGGTGCGGTTGCGTACGGCGCGCGCAAGTTGCATGCGCTGACGTTCGCCCGTTGAGAGGGTGGAAGCGGCGCGATCGAGCGACAGATAACTCAAGCCCAGATCACAGAGGCGTTTTGCGTTTTCCAAAAACGATTCGCAGATGCTTTGTGCCATCGGGCGCATTTCTTCGGGGACGGAAGCGGGAACAGCTTTGACCCATTCGATGAGTTCGGACAGAGGTTTGCAGCAGGCTTGAGCAAGATTGATGCCGTTTAAAAGCGGCGCGCGGGCTTTTTTCGAGAGACGCGTACCCCCGCAGTCCGGGCAAGCGTCTTCCTTGAGAAACTTCGCTACGCGCTTCATGCCGGATTCGTCCTTGACTTTGGCAAGCGCATTTTCAACGGTGTAGACCGCGTTGAAGTACGTGAAGTCAAGCTCAACAGGATTGGAATTCTTGCCGCCCTTGTAAAGGATGTGCTTTTTCTCCGCAGGCCCCTCAAAGACGATTTTCTTTTCCCTGTCAGTCAGGTCCTTGAAAGGCACGTTCGTGCGCACGCCCATTTCGCGGCAGACATCGACCATGAGCGACCACATGAGCGAACCCCAAACGACGACTGCGCCTTCTTCAATGGTGAGGTTCTCGTCCGGAACCAATGTACTGCGATCCACGGTACGAACGATGCCGGTGCCGCTGCAAGTGGGGCAGGCGCCCGCACCGTTAAAGGAGAGGTCTTCGGCTGAAGGACCGTAAAAGCGTACTCCGCAGGTCGGACAGACGAGCTCTTTTTCTGCGGCCACCAAAAGGGAGGGAGGAACATGGTGGCCGTTGGGACAAACGTGGCTTGCTAAACGCGAGAACATCAGGCGCAGGCTGTTGAGCAATTCCGTCGAGGTGCCGAACGTGCTGCGGATACCGGCAATGCCGGGGCGCTGACGCAATGCAAGAGCTGCCGGGACGTGAAGAACCTCGTCGACGGTCGCTTTGGAAGCCATCGTCATGCGGCGCCGCGTGTAGGTTGAGAGTGAATCGAGATAGCGGCGCGAGCCTTCTGCATAAAGAACGCCAAGCGCAAGAGACGATTTTCCTGAACCCGAAACGCCTGCGATGCCGACAATTTGGTGCAATGGCACCGACACGTTGATGTTTTTGAGATTGTGGACGCGTGCGCCGCGGATGTCGATCGTTTGAATGTTGGCCATGTTGTTGCTTTGTTCGGAATGGGACTCAGATAAGTCGTGGCATTGCTACTTTATCGCGCGCTGTGGCGAAATGGCATTTTTGCGGAAAAATGTGTGAAATGCGTGCGAAAAATCCTGGAAAAATGTGGAAAACAAAGTAAAATTTCTTGAAAATCAAGGAGAAATGCGGTGAAGCGTGCGGCGTTTGAAGATTTGACAGTCTGGAAGGAAAGTCCGGACCGAAAACCATTGGTGATCTGCGGAGCGCGTCAGGTGGGCAAAACGTGGCTGATGCGGCAGTTCGGTGCAGAGTGCTATAAGAGCGTCGCCTACTTTAATTTCGACGAAGATGTGAACTTGGCTTCCGTTTTCGAAGCGAACAAAGATCCGTACCGTATCGTTGAATTGTTGTCATTGGTTGCCGGTGAAAAGATTTATCCGCGCGACACGCTCATCATTTTTGACGAGATTCAGGAGTGTTCGGCAGCACTTAACGCGCTCAAATATTTCAAAGAAAAGGCAAACGACTATCACGTGATGGCCGCCGGGAGCCTTCTGGGAACACTTTTGGCTCAGCCCAAGTCTTATCCGGTCGGAATGGTTAATCTGCTTAATCTCTACCCGCTGTGTTTTGACGAATTTCTGGAAGCCATTGATCCGGAAATCTTTGTCTACTATCGGAGCATTCGCAAAGATCAGACAATCGAGGAACTTTTTCACCGACGCCTTTTGGAAGCATTCAACCATTATTTGATCATCGGCGGTATGCCGGAGTGCGTGGCATCTTGGAAGCAGTACAAGGACCCGAACAAAGTGCTGCGTATTCAACGCGAACTGATCGAAATTTACGAGAATGACTTCTCCAAGCACAACGGAAAAGTCAACAGCGGTCGCATTTTGCAGGTCTTCCGAAGCATTGTGCCTCAGCTCGCCAAAGCCAATGAGAAGTTTATGTACGGTGTCGTGCGTGAAGGCGCGAGAGCCAGAGATTTTGAGGAAGCCATCGAGTGGTTGGTTTCTGCCGGCATGCTCAACCGCGTCTACAACACGGCTAAGCCTGAGCATCCGCTACCGGCATTTGACAAGTCGGATCAATTCAAGCTTTTTTTGTTCGACACAGGACTTCTGAAGTGCATGGCCGGCATCGATAATTCGGCGATTTTGCTCAAAAGCGACTATCAATTTAAAGGCCCTTTGACTGAGAACTATGTTCTGCAGCAGTTGCAAGGGCTTTTTGACGTTGCGCCTCGCTATTACGCGGACAAGCGCGGAGAAATCGACTTTGTTCTGCAGAACGGGACCGAAATCATCCCGGTTGAAGTCAAGGCTGGTGAAGATAAATCGGCTCCGTCGTTAAAGCGTTACATTGCCGAGCACGCACCTCGACAGGCAATACGATTTTCCAAGCGCGGATATCGCAGAGACGGTTCGATAACCAATATTCCGCTTTATCTTGCGCGAAAAACCAAAGAACTTTTGTGAGCAGAAAAATGGCAGGCGTGTCTGTATTGCAAAGCTCGGTCTGGCCATTGCCGAGCTTGGTTGCGCACCGCGGAGCAGGATTTTTGGCTCCGGAAAACACACTTACGGCGTTCGTGACGGCAAAAGAGTTCGGATGCAGAGCCGTGGAGTTTGACGTGCAGCTCACAGCTGACGGCGTACTCGTGTTGAGCCACGATCTAGAGCTTGGGCGCGTCATTGACGGCATCGGTTTCGTTGGAGAACTATCTTCTGCCGATCTGAAATTGCTTCGGGTAAAAAATCCGCATCAGCCCCAGCAAGACTCGGCTCTGGTTTGTTTTCTGCAGGAGGCTGTTGAAGTATGTTCAACCTTGAGATTGGCGATGAATGTCGAACTTAAGCCGGTATCCGGTCGAGAAGCTGAGCTTGCGGAACGTGTCGCGGTGTTTTTGAGAAAGGCGAAGGTGGACGTTCCGCTTTTGGTGTCAAGCTTTTCCACAAAGTGCTTGGTTGAATTACGTAAAAGAAGTCCTGAAACGCCGTGCGGCTTTTTGTTTGAAGAGCCGGAGTGCGATTGGCTTACAGCAGCGAATGCGATTCAGGTGAGAACGGTTCATCCGCACAAAGATTTGGTCACTCCCGAGATGATCGAGACGGCGCATAAACATGGTTTGGGGGTGATGGCCTGGACGGTGGACGATGTTGAAGAGGCGAAGGCACTTATAAAAATCGGGGCGGATGCTATCTGCACAAACCGCCCCGACATTCTCAAAACTATTTTTTAGAACTGCTTTTCGATAAGCACGGGACCGGCCGGCCCGAGCAGATAGCGCGTATCCGAACGAGGCCGGAAGGACTTCAATACCACAAAGCCTGGCGCCTTTGTCGGATTCTTAGCCTGTCTCTTGGCCGAAACATGCGAGATGATGAAGCGACAGGAGGCTGCTTCGGAAGCCGTGAGCGTGACGCCCGAGTGCCACTCGATGGCGGCGCGTTCACTCAAGGGAAGCGTCTGCGCCAGCACACAGTCTGTTCCGGACACGAAGTGCATGGTTTTGAGTTCCTGTGTCATTTCGCGAGCGATGTTGGCGAAAGTACGGTTGCTGTCGATAACTGGTCCGAACAGGCACACGGCGCTGATCCAATGCACCGTGATGCCGGATGCGCTCAACCAGGGCCCCGTCCAGAAACGGATCGGACGACGCATAAGACGGCGCACGCAGAGATAAAGCCAGAAAGCGAGCAAGGCGGCAGCCAGAACCACAGCGACCCAGTGCGCGTGCGAGACGGATTCGTCAGCCGTTAAACGCAGAATCGACCAGTGCATCTTCGGCGGAAAGCCCAATGTCCAGGCAATAAAGTAAGCCCAGACGCCTGCCAACGCCAATGTGAAAACCGCCACCGAAAAGAGCTCCAGCATGCTTTTGGTGCTGCGATTGCAAGCCATCAAACCGAAAGTGGCAAGCACGCACAAAGGAGCGATCGTGACCGAAAGAAGCGTTTCTGCTGCAACGTCGGACGACAGCATGAAGCCGACGAACCAGGCAAAGCAAAAGCTCAGCGGCAGTGCAATGTGCGTGACGGTCAAGTTCTTGCGCCACATCCAGATCGCCCAGAATGCAAACGGCCAGACCGGGCACAAATACCAAATGAAATGTTTGATGAACCACAGGATTTCCTGCGGGTCAAAGAACCCGACGATTTGAATCTGGCGCTGCGCCCACAGATTGAAGTAGTCGCCTGCGACGACCCCCGCAAGAAGATAGGACACCAACGGCCACAGGCCGAAAGTAACAAAGGCAACTGCGATCGTGGTGAAAATCTTTCGACTCGTGTCGCCGATGCCGCGTACCAGAATATGGGACATCAGACAGCCGACCAAAACGGTGGCGCCGACGAGAAGATTGGAACAAAGGATGCTGGCGCCGCAAGCAAAACCAGCGAGCGCAGAACCCCAGTAAGGACGGGTAAGGGCCCAGCAACAGCCAAAAAAGGCAGCGCAGGAAAAGGCGAGTTCTGCCGTTTCAAAAACAGCTTCATGCTGTTTGACGACGATGCCGAAAATCGAAATGAAAAAGAGTGTGGCGGCATCGGCCATCAGGCGACCGAAGTCCCGATATTGTGCTTGACGGGCAAATGCTTGTTCAACGGGCTGAGCCTCATGGCGGCGAGCCAAAAACCAGGTTCCGTACCAAATGCAGGACGTACTGATGGCAAACCACAAAATGGACGACAGGCGCATGGCCCGCAGTTCGCCCACAAGCCCGCCGAAAAGGGTGGTGAAGATGGCACCGATCCACCCCGGCAAAGGGCCTTGTTCGGTGATGATTTCACCGGAGGCAAAGGGAAAGAGCCAGCTTGCAGGGTCCGTGAAATCGATGGATACAACTTCGGCGAGCAGCCGACTTTCGGCGGAAGACCATAAGTCGCGGCCGAAAAGCCCCGAGAGAACAAAGATTGTCAAAAGGGCAAGCAAAAGAAACCGCGGCATCTTGTGTGCGGCTTCTTGCGTGACATTCAGGGGCGTTGGCTTAAGGTCGAGCATCCGTGGGACCGTTGAGACTTGAATTAACCTATTTTATCGATCCGGGATGTCTTCGTGAAAAATACCGGATACAACACAAAAAAGCCCCGAACGAAGCGGGGCTTTTTTGATTCCAAGCTTGATCGTTCTTCGCAGAACCGGAACCGAGCTTTGATCGATTCCGGAACGATTCGCCGAAGAATTACTTGGCGCTCTTGGTGACGTGAGCGTACTTGGCGCGGAACTTTTCCACACGGCCGGCTTCGACGATGCGGGTCTGAGCGCCGGTGTAGAAGGGGTGGCTTTCCGAGCTGGTATCAAGCTTGAAGAGCGGGTAGGTCACGCCGTCGATTTCAACGGTTTCCTTGGTCTGCACAGCAGAGGAGATGATGAAGGTCTTGTTGATCGAGAGGTCAACGAAGGCGACGGGACGATACTCGGGGTGAATATTGGGTTTCATTTAAATAAATTCCGAAAATGATTTTGTCGGCCGCCCTGCGGGCCTTGCGCAGCCGCCTCTATAGGAGAGGTCTTACGCCGGGCATGCACGCCACGTACCAAACGGAAAGGACGCGATTATCCGCGATTTTTTTAAGAAAATCAAGTGTGTCGGCTAAAGTTGTCAACGGCAGACTCGGTAGCGCTTCTCGTCTTGGGCTTCTCAGTTGCAATTGCCAAATTGCGTTCGAATGCTTGCGTCGAAACAAAATCCGCTTCTGAACTCGGTTTGTCAGAAGCGGATTTCTGAGAGCTTCGGCAGCAAGAGAATTATCTGCCGCCGCGCATCATGTCGAAGAATTCGGCGTTGCTCTTCGTGTTGCGGATTTTTTCGAGCAGGAATTCCATGGCTTCGATTTCGTCCATATCAAAGAGGAGCTTGCGCAGAATCCAGATCTTCTGAAGATTGTCCGGGGGAATCAGCAAATCTTCACGTCGGGTGCCGGAGCGATTGATGTTGATGGCCGGGTAAACGCGTTTTTCAGCCAGACGGCGTTCCATCACAATTTCGGAGTTGCCGGTGCCCTTGAATTCTTCAAAGATTACTTCGTCCATGCGGCTGCCGGTGTCGACGAGTGCCGTGCCGAGAATGGTGAGCGAGCCGCCTTCTTCCACATTGCGGGCCGCACCGAAGAAGCGCTTCGGACGCTGCAGTGCGTTGGCGTCCACGCCGCCCGTGAGCACCTTGCCGGAACTCGGCACCACAGTGTTGTAGGCACGGGCCAGACGCGTGATCGAGTCGAGCAGAATCACCACGTCTTTTTTGCTTTCGACGAGACGCTTGGCTTTTTCGATCACCATTTCAGCCACCTGCACGTGGCGCGTGGCGGGTTCGTCGAATGTGGAGGCAATGACTTCACCCTTGACCGAGCGCTGCATTTCCGTCACTTCTTCGGGTCGCTCGTCAATGAGAAGCACCATCAAAACGCAATCGGGGTGATTGGCGGTGATGGCGTGCGCAATGGACTGCATCAGAATCGTCTTACCTGTCTTGGGGCTGGCGACGATCAGGCCGCGCTGACCTTTGCCGATCGGGGCGATGATGTCAATCAGGCGTCCCGTTACGTTTTCTTCGCCGCGCATATTGCGCTCCAGGCGCAACGGCTCGGTCGGGAAAAGCGGCGTGAGATTTTCAAAGAGCATGCGGTGCTTGAGCTGTTCGGGCGGAAGGCCGTTCACCGTATCGACTTTGACGAGTGCAAAGTAGCGTTCGTTGTCTTTGGGTGTACGGACTTCGCCTTCGATCGAGTCGCCGGTGTGCAAGTTGAAGCGGCGGATCTGCGAGGGCGAGATATAGATGTCGTCCGTGCTTGCAAGGTAGCTCGTGTCGGGGCTGCGCAAAAAGCCGAAACCATCGGGCAAAACTTCGAGCGTGCCGTCGCCGAAAATCTGTTCGCCCTGTTTGGCACGCTTTTTGAGAATTGCGAACATGAGTTCCTGCTTGCGCATGCGCTGCGCATTGTCGATCTCAAGTTCGGTAGCCATCTGAAGCAGCTGGCTGATGTGCAGTGTTTTGAGCTCAGAGAGATGCATTTTGAAGTGAATGTTCAAATAGTTTGACCGCGCACATGCAGACGCGCGCAGACAAACGCTCTTGCGGACAAGAGCCGGTTTGTAAGTTGGTTGAAAAAAGAACGGAAAAGGCGCCGGATGATCGGCAGCTTTGCGCCCGATGCGCCGCCAAAGGCGGAGGGCAAAGAGAATTGCGGCCGGGCGGCAACGGAAAGCCGCCCGAGACGGGCCGCAGTTTACAGCATTTGCGGGTTAAAGGTACTGCTCGATGAAGGACATCAGCTCGCTCTTACCCATGGCGCCGGTGTGCTGACCGACGACTTCGCCGTTCTTGTAGACGAGCACCGTCGGGATGCCGCGAATGTTGTTTTCGGTGGCGATGGCGGAATTTTCGTCCACGTTGTACTTGGCGATCACGGCGCGGCCGTTGAACTGTTCGGCAGCAGCGTCAAGCGACGGGGCGAGCATGCGGCAGGGGCCGCACCAGGGGGCCCAGAAGTCGACGAAGACGGGCTTGTCGGTCACGTTCTTCACGGTGTCCTGAAAGTTAGCATCGGTCGCGGTGAGGATGAATTCGCTCATGATTTTCTCTGATAATGAATTAAACGCTCAGCGTCAGTCTGCGAAATGTTCAACACGGGCACCGGGGCTGCTTGTGCCCGGAATCGGTCGGTGATGCGCTGCAATCAAGGACTGCGGCGAAATACGGTGAGGTGAAATGCCTCGGTCTGAGCCGACCGAATCGGAAGCTTCGCAAACTGGCAGGCGAAACAAAACGGAAAAACGGGCCGTCGCCCTTGTGGGGCGCGGATGGCCGCACGGCAAACACAATGTCTGCAGGCGGCGCGGATAGCCTCTGGAGGAACTCGGGGCTCCAGCAGTGGCCATCCTTGTTCGTGGGCAATATATCAAAAATTGACGGCACCCGTGACGCTCATTTTTTTGAGAGTAACGGTAAAAAAGGAAAAAACTATCGATATGGACGGCGGAGTCAATAATTTGATCGGACCGGTTATCCGATCTCAATTGTCTGAGACGCTTCTTTGGGAAAAACGAACATAACACATAAAATCTAGCGAAATTTGCAAAAATCTAGTGATCGATATGTTGGATTGATTGGAAGAGTTGCGCAAATCCGTCGTGCCGATGGTACGCAATTCTGTGGTGTGTTCGTTTCGCGGGGACTTTCAACCGACTACAATGAAGCAATTTGTGCGGCACGGCACAGGCTGCGTCGCGGAACAAAAAAATAGGGAGACAAAAATGGCAATCCGACACTTTCTGAAGCTCGCAGATTTCACTAAAGACGAACTCAACACGATGTTGCGCCGCGCAGCGGAAATCAAAGCGCTGCAAAAGGCAGGTACGCCATACGCTCCCTTCGGCGGCAAGGTGTTGGTGATGATCTTTGAAAAGGCCAGCACTCGCACGCGCGTCTCCTTTGAGTCCGGTTTCTATCAGCTGGGCGGCAACGTGATTCATCTCTCAAGCCAAGGCTCACAGCTCGGCCGCTCGGAATCCATTGAAGACACTGCGCGCGTCGTAAGCCGCATGTGTGACCTAGTCATGATCCGCACCTTCGGGCAGGATCGTCTGGAAGCCTTTGCCAAGAACAGCTGCGTGCCGGTGATCAACGGCCTTACCAATGAATACCATCCCGTGCAGATCATGACCGATATTCTCACCTTCATGGAACACAAGGGTTCCATCGAAGGCCGTACAGTCTGCTGGGTGGGAGACGCCAACAACATGAGCTACTCGTGGCTGGAAGCGGCCAAGATTCTGGGCTTTCACATCAATCTGGCGATTCCCGAAGGTTATCCGCTCGATCTTTCGCTGATCCCGGAAGGAGACGACTACTACACCGTTTTCCGTGATCCGATCGAAGCTGCCAAGGGCGCCGATCTGGTGACAACCGACGTCTGGACCTCCATGGGCTTTGAAGAAGAAAACGAAAAGCGCCGTCGCGACTTTGCCAACTATCAGGTCAACAGCGCCGTGATGGAGGCTGCCAACCCCGGTGCGCTCTTCATGCACTGCCTGCCCGCGCATCGCGGCGAAGAGGTGACGGCCGAGGTGATCGACGGCCCGCAGTCCGTTGTGTGGGACGAAGCGGAAAATCGCCTGCATGCTCAAAAAGGCATCATGGAGTTCTGCCTTAACGCTTCGAGCAAAGCCTGATGGGCAATAACCGTAAACCGACCGCTCGCTTTCAGGAAGGTTCCGGAGCATCGTTGGGTGCGCCGGAACTTGTTCGCTTGTCCAAACGCATGAGCAAACTGGGGCTCGCAAGTCGCCGCGAGGCGGACGCCTTCATCGAAAAGGGCTGGGTGCTGGTCGACGGCAAGGTGGCGCAGTTGGGGCAAAAGGTAGGGCCCGGAGCGCGCATCGAACTCAAGGCGCAGGCCAGCTACAGCCAAAAGCAGCAGGTGACGGTGCTTCTCAACAAACCTGTCGGTTACGTGAGCGGACAGGCTGAAGACGGCTACAAACCCGCCAAGACTTTGATCACGCCGGAAAATCGCTGGGCCGGTGACGATTCGACGCTTCGCTGGAGCAGCGCCCAATTGAGAAGCCTGGTTCCCGCAGGGCGTCTGGACATCGATTCCGTGGGACTTCTCGTGCTTACGCAGGACGGACGCGTTGCCAAGGCCATCATCGGCGAAAACAGCACGATCGAAAAAGAGTACATCGTGCGCGTTGCCGATGCTCAGTCCGGTCAAGCACCGAAGTTTGCGGCGCAAACGTTGGCGCTTCTTCGTCACGGTTTATCTCTTGACGGTAAAGCGCTGTTGCCTGCTCAAGTTGAAGTTTTAAACGACGATGAGCTTCGGTTTGTTCTAAAAGAAGGCAAGAAACGCCAGATTCGCCGTATGTGTGCTGCCGTCGGCTTTAAAGTGCTGCGTCTAAAGCGCGTACGCGTGGGTCGTGTACGCCTGGGGGCTTTGCCGCCCGGCAAATGGCGTTATCTCAAAGACAACGAACGCTTCTGATTTCTAACATTCGCATTCTGCTCGTATGTTCGCGCCGGAATTCAATCCCATCGCTTTTTCGATCGGTCCCCTTGCCGTGCACTGGTACGGTCTGATGTATCTCTTAGGATTCGCCTTCTTCTGGGTGTTGGGACGGTTGCGCGCGAAGGATCCGTGGCGTCAGATGACCGCCAACGATGTGGAAGACATTCTCTTTTACGGCGTGCTCGGGGTCATTCTCGGCGGACGTTTGGGTTTTTGTTTTTTCTACCAGCCTGAGTGGTACCTGTCGCATCCTTTGGACATCTTCAAGGTGTGGCAGGGCGGTATGAGTGCGCACGGCGGCATCATCGGCTCCATCCTGGCGATCTGTGCGTTTGCCCGCATCAAGGGGAAAACGTTTCTTGATGTGGCCGATTTTGTGGCCCCGCTTGTGCCGTTGGGACTGATGTTCGGGCGCATCGGCAATTTCATCAACGGCGAATTGTGGGGACGTGCGGCTGGTTCTGACGTCCCCTGGGCCATGATTTTCAAGAATTCCGGTACGTTGGTGCCGAGACATCCGTCGCAGCTTTATGAAGCATTCCTGGAAGGGGCGCTGCTTTTCACTGTGTTGTGGTGGTTCTCCAGCAAGCCGCGCGTGGCCGGCGCCGTTGGCTCGCTCTTTTGCATGGGCTACGGTCTGGTACGTTTCATCGTGGAATATTTCCGCGAACCCGACAGCTATCTCGGACTGGGACTTTTCGGCCTTTCCAGAGGCCAATGGCTGAGTCTCCCTGTTTTCTTGCTTGGACTTGTTGTTTGGATTTGGGTGCACCGCCGCAAGAGTGCCGAATATTGATTTGTCAGAGCAGGTGCGCAAGGAAAAGCCTGCAGATGTTCGTACGCAATTCCAAAAAGAGGGACTTCAAAGAAATCCCGCAGGAATCCCCTGCATTCATGTAGGGGAGGAATGCGGCTCTAAAACCCCCGACGCTATTTTTTGGGGAGGCAGGCAACAAATAGATGAATGTAGTCTGTACACTGCGTTCCT